>TARA_R110000796_G_scaffold144010_1_pt1 | contig 34874 bp, 30 predicted proteins | sample TARA_R110000796 | Tara Oceans TARA_R110000796 (sample SAMEA4397815) | marine metagenome | biome: Polar Biome; feature: [SRF] surface water layer (ENVO:00010504); material: water (ENVO:00002006), including particulate matter (ENVO:01000060) such as... | depth 5 m
TACTGCCCGAGCCTCCGGGAACGCCATGGCCAGATCAGAGCCCATTCCGACATATTGGCTGCCTTGACCGGAGAACATGAAGGCGATCTTGCCATCCACAGGCGCATCGAATGAGACAAAGCAATCGGCCTTGAACGGACGAATACCTACCTCCCCTGCCCGAATCTGGCTTGCGAGACTCTCCGACTTGGTTTTGAGATCGTCTGCGGTTTCAGCAATGATCGCAGCCCGTGCTGGAGCTTTCGATTCGAAGCCCGCATGTGTTTGTGAAGCGGCGTACGCCAGCGATGCGTCATCCACGCCGGATGCGCTGGCCTCGATTGCTGTCGCAAGGGCACCGGGCGTGTCTGCGCTGAACAGAAAAAGTTCCGCCGGAAAGACCCGGTACGGTCGTATTGCGGTTTTGCCGACATATTCTTCCAGGGTCACATGGTAATTGCTTCCACCAAACCCGAATGAGCTGACTGATGCCCGGCGCGGTCGCTTCTTTGTCGTGATCCAGGGACGGGGTTCGGTGTTCAGGTAAAAAGCACTGCTTTCCTTGATGACATCCGCGGGCTCCTCAACCTTGATCGTGGGCGGAAGGACTTTACGACTGAGCGCGTTGACGGTCTTGACGAGACTCGCAACGCCAGCAGCCGCCTTGGAATGCCCCATTTGTGATTTTACGGATCCGAGCGCGCACCATGGTTCGTCTGATTTGACTTCACCGAACACGAGATGCAGGCCGTCCAGTTCTGCCTTGTCACCAGCCTTGGTGCCTGTGCCATGCCCCTCCATCAAGTCGACAGCTTCCGGACCATATCCGGCCTGAACATAGGCACGTTTAAGCGCGCGGGCCTGTCCCTCAGGAACCGGTGCATAGATCGCCGTCCCCTTCCCGTCCGAGCCGCCACCCAATCCACGAATTACCGCATGTATCGTGTTGCCGTCGCGCTCGGCATCGTCCAGCCGGCGCAGCGCCAGCATGCCAATACCTTCCCCCAGCATCGTACCATCGGCACTATTCGAAAACGGTCGGCAGTCGCCCGTCGGCGACAGGGCCGGTGTTTTCGAGAAGCACATATACATCAGGATATCGTTCAGTGCGTCGACACCTCCGGTCAGGACCGTATCGCTGTCTCCGGCGCGAAGTTCGTGCAGGGCGATGCTGAGGGCTGACAGGCTGGAGGCGCAGGCGGCATCGGTGACCATGTTGCTGCCGCCCAGGTCAAAGCGGTTGGCGATCCGCCCTGCCACGACGTTCCCAAGCAAGCCGGGGAATGTCGCCTCCTGCCATTCGACATAATGGTTCTCGATCCGCTCAGCGAGTGCGACAACCTCGCTTTCTGGCATGCCTGCTTCGCGCATCGCATTGACCCAGACCGGGCGCTGCAGACGGCCTGCCATATGAGCGGTCAGTTCTGTCGCCGACGCCACGCCGAGGATCACGCTGGTGCGGGATTTGTCGATCCGGCCTTCACTGTCCCGCTCGATATCCTGTAAGGTCGCATAGGCCGCGATCAGTGCCAGCAATTGCGCAGTGTCGGTCCCTTCCATCGTTTTGGGCGGGATGCCGAACGTCAGGGGGTCGAAGGCAACTGGATCAATGAACCCACCGCGCCGACCGTACGTCTTGTCCTTCGCCAGCGGGTCGGAGTCATAATAGTCATCCACGAGCCAATGGCTTGCTGGCACGTCGGACAACAAATCCCGCCCTTCGAAAATATCGCGCCAAAAGCCGGTCACGTCTCCCCGGCCCGGGAAGATTGCGCCCATGCCCACAATGGCAATCGGAGTGGCAGCTTTTGAGCTCATGATCTGCTGGCCTTGTCATTCATCGTATCAGAGAAACTTTCGAGGCGTGTAGGAGAACGCTGAGGGTGGCACGCCAATCCCACAGGCGCGCATCTGTCCGGCGCGTGTCAGACGCGTCGCGCCCTCCATCAGGTTCAGGGCGATCTGGCGGATTGTGCGGTTCTCGATGGGCTCCAGAAATGTGCCAGCGACCCATTCATTGAACGCACCCTGCGCCGGGCCGCACCAGATCTGGTAATCGGAAACGCGGTCAGGAGCACCATCACGTGCCCATTGAGCCCCCATGAACAAATAGCGACGCGCAACGAGCGCGAGCCGCTTGTTGCCATCGGTTTCGGCGCGGGCCGCCTCCTTTGGATTCGACTCCGTGATGAAGGTCCGCGTCTGCTCCCAAGCGCTCTGGAAGGATTCCCCGAGCACGCCTTCCAGCCAGTCGCGATCTTTCTGGTCCATGGTTTCAAAAGACATACCAGACTTGTAGAGCGCGTGCAGCTTGCGTGCCCGCATCGCGAAGAGCGTACCGCGCTTCAGCACCTGCACTTCGACGCCTTGCTCAAACATGTCGGCCGCAGGAGCCATGCCGATATCAGCCGGCCCTGCCTTGGCCAGCAATTGTCGCGCAGGTTCAGACAAGCCGGATTCTACGGCGGCCTGATTGATGGAGCCAGTCAACACATATGCTGCGCCCATCTGAAATGCTGCGGCCACGCCATGTGGCGTCGCTATACCCCCGCCCAGGCCGATACGGATCGCATTTGCGTCTATGCCTGTTTCTGCAGCGACACGGTCTCGCGCCAGGGACAACGAGGAAAAGAGCGGAGCGGCAGAACGATTGTCGGTGTGACCGCCACTGTCAGCTTCAGCGGTGATATCCAGCGCTATTGGTACTCTCGAAGCAAGGGCGGCCTGCTCGGCAGAAATGCTCCCTTCAGAAACCAACGTTTTCAGTATTTTTTCGGGCGCAGGCTGCATGAACTGGGTGGCAACTTCCGCGCGAGAGACCTTGGCAAATACGTGGTTGGCGCGCTGGACCTTGCCGTCCGCGCTGCGTGTGAGACCAAGCGCTGTATAACGGACGATGTCTGGCGAAAGCCTCATATAGGCTGAAGCCGACACCCGCCGGACTCCCATTGCCAGAAACAGATCGACGACGCGCGCTTCATAGCCCGGCTGTTGCGGAGAGTGGATCAGGTTCGCGCCCCAAGCAGTTTGCCCCGGTGCGATACCAGCCTTGATCTCGCGCACGCCTTCTTCAATGGTTTCAGGTTTCAGCCCCGCGCTGCCGTAGAAGCCAACGCATCCCGCGCGAACGGCTTCTATCACCATCTTCGGCGTCGCAATCCCGCGGGCCATTTCGCCGACGACATAGTTGAAGCGCGCGCCATGCGCTTGCGCAAAGGCTGCATCCCCCAACCATTCAGGATAAATTGCAGGAAGTGTGACAGAACGAGCGCCCTGCTCGTCCGCTCGCAGGGAACCGCCGCGAACGAATAGCCCGACATTCTCACGAACACGGTCCAGAACCTGATCCACCGACAGACTCATAAGGCCTTCCTGCTTGCTGACCCCGATTTCTTCGAGGACGGACGTGACTCGTACATTTGAACACAGATAAAGGAAACGCACCTCCTAAGACGTGTCAAAACCCTCTACTGTGTTCCGTGAGACAGACTCAGCTCTCTCCCTCCAGAAACTACTGTAAAGCAGCAGCCAATGAACGCAACCTGAAATAGATATTTTTTCAAATTCTATTCTTGGTTAATTTTTGTCGGGATATGGCACACCTGCCAAGCGCCATTCTATTTGGGTGCAAAGGCAAGGCCACAGACGATCCCAGCATTCACCATAGAAATGCCACGAAATCAGGTTTTTCAGGCGGAATCGGGCTGTTAAGGGAACTATTCAATCATCCTTGCGTCCCGTTTTGGGACCACCTAGTGATCGGATAGCTATCGCCCGCATGCCTTGCATGTTAGGTGACGAAAAATGCCGATCCTGAGGCAAGAGGAACGAATTCTCGTGAAGTATCTGAGACACGTCTTGGCCGCAACGGCCGTTCTTTCACTGCCCATAGTTTCCGCCATTGCGGACAGTCGCGACCGCTCAAGCGAACCGGCAGTGATGGGCTATGTCGAGAATGTTTATGTCGGCAAGCTCGGCCTGGAGATGAAGGGCAAGCTGGATACCGGCGCTGATTCAAGCTCTGTTTTTGCCCGTGACGTCCATATCTACAATAAATCTGGCAAGGATGACTGGGTCCGGTTTCGTCTGGTCGGCAAGAATGGTCGCACAGTGCGATATGACCAGAATGTCCGTCGCTTCGCGCTGATCAAGCTGAAAACCGGCGGAACCATCCGGCGTCCCGTCATCCACTTGCCGCTCTGCATCGGCGGCGTCAGTGGACTCGCTGAAGTCAATTTGGCTGACCGCGAGGATTTCGAGTACGACTTCCTGGTAGGCCGCGAGTTCATGGCATCCCGCGTGCTTGTTGATTCCTCTTCGACATTCATCGCCGAAGGCAGCTGCGAAAAAGACGACAGTGAATAGTTTTACACATACCCGACTACTTGCGCTGGTTCTGGCCGCTATCGGCCTCGGCATATTCGCAACCAAAGTTCTGCAATTGGACTATCCCCTGACGCCCGGCGAACGGACGACCACATGGGATTTCGAAATCTACCTCGATTTCGACACGAGCAACCAACCCGTCCGACTGGAAACCTATATTCCATCGAACAGTGAAAACCGCAGGGTGTCTCAGGAGCAATTCTACAACGGCGCCTTTGGTCTGCGCCTGAATGCGCGCGAGGGTGATGGCCGGACCGCGATCTGGACTTACCGCTATCCGAATGACCGGAAAGTGCTCCGCTACCGCGCGCGCCTGCTCGGCGAAACGCTCGCTAGCCCCTTGCCGGAAAGCATGCAGCGCAAGCTGCGCCGCGCCGCGCCTGAAGCCGAGAATGACCTTGAACGGCAAGCCTTCCTGGTCTGGTCGACAGATCTGCGCCGGCGATCCGCTGACGATGAATCTCTCGCCGATCTGGTGTTGGAAGAGATATTCGTGGACGGCGATGTCGATGAGGTGGAAGCGCTCTTGTCTCCCACACTCACCCGTCAGATCGCCCGCCTTGCGCTCGCACGTGATGTGCTGACAAGTCAGGGAATTCCAGCGCGGGTCGCTAATGGTGTTTACATGGACCAGGCACGCCGACGGGCCGAAATCCGTCACTGGCTTGAATACCATGCCGATGGAGCCGATCGACGCTACTTCCCCGGCCCGGACCCCGAAGAATTTTTCACGATCTGGCATGGCACGAATGATTTTATTCGCGCGGAAGGCATTTCGGACCTGGACCTGCAAGTCAGCCTGCAGCCGGTAAACGCAGACGTGGCGGATGTCATGCAGCGCGTCGCCAAAGCAGAAGGCTCGGCCATGCAATGGTTCTCCTTCAACCGACTGCCCATTACCACTCAGCTGGTCTATCAGGTGCTCGTCACCATCCCGGTTGGCATTCTGATGCTGGTCTTCCTGCGTCAGTTCATCGGGCTCCAGACACTCGGCACGTTCATGCCCGTCCTGATCGGAATTGCGTTCCGTGAAACCGCTCTTGTGAATGGCGTGATCCTGTTCACCGCACTGATCGCGCTGGGCCTCGCTGTGCGCTTCTATCTAGAGAAATTGAAGCTGTTGCTGGTGCCGCGATTGGCGACGGTGGTTGTGTTCATTGTTATCTGTATGGCTGTGATCGCCCAGATCATGGCGAATAACGGTCAGCGCATCGGTCTATCGATCTCGCTGTTCCCCATGGTCATTCTGACGATGACGATCGAGCGTATGTCGATCGCATGGGAAGAATACTCAGCTACAGAGGCCATCAAGCAAGGCATTGGCAGTCTCATGGTGGCGGCAGCATCGTATCTGGTGATGACCAACACGCATGTCGAATATCTGATGTTCAATTTCCCTGAACTGCTTCTGGTGATCATGGCGATCTGCCTGCTGATGGGGAAATATACCGGCTTGCGCCTCAGCGAGTTGATCCGTTTCCGTGAACTGGATGACCGGAAATGATCGGACGCTACCGGGCATTGCGACGTGCCGGACTGCTCGGAATCAACGAGCGGAATGTCCGGCTCGTCAATGAGCTCAATCCGAGGCGACTGATCCGGCTGGTTGATGACAAGCGCGAGACGAAGCGACTTGCGAACGCAGCCAATATTCCCACACCGGAACTCTATGGTGTGATCGCCAACCCGTTCCACATGCGCCATCTGGAATCCTATCTCGACAAGCCGGATGGCGTGGTCATCAAGCCCGCCAATGGCTCTCAGGGAAATGGGATTCAAGTGCTGATGGAGCCAATGCGTGGCGGCTGGCGCCGTTCCAATGGGCAGCGCGCCCTGCTCGAAGACATCCGTTTCCACGTCAATAACATCCTGTCGGGCATGTACAGCCTAAGCGGCCAACCGGATGTGGCGATGTTTGAGTACCGGGTGAAGTTCGACGAAATCTTCAATCCGATCTCATTCGGCGGCGTACCGGATATCCGGATCATTGTCGTGCGGGGCATTCCTGCCGTGGCCATGGTGCGTCTGCCGACCGCAGAATCTGACGGTAAGGCAAACCTCCATAAGGGCGGCGTTGGTGTCGGATTGGATCTTGTGACCGGCAAGACACTCAGCGGCATGCAGAATGGCAAAACCACTGACATCCATCCTGACACGGCAAACCCGCTGCGGAATTTCTCGGTGCCACACTGGGACACAATGCTCGAAATGGCAGCAAAGGCCTATGATGTAACCGGGCTCGGCTATCTCGGCGCCGACATCGTACTGGACAAGACCAAGGGGCCGCTCCTGCTGGAGCTCAATGCCCGTCCCGGCCTGGCGATTCAGGTCGCCAACCGGATCGGCATTCGCCCCCTGTTGAACGCGACTCTGAAGGCAGACATTGAGGGCCTGGATGCACTGGCCCGTGTCGAGCTCGCCAAGAGGCTCTACCGCAACCATGTCCCGGAACCGACCTTTTAGGCCAAGTCAGAATTCATAGTCGGGCAGCGAGTTGAAAGCCAGTTTCAGCGCGTCTCCCCAACGCGAAGAGATCGCCGTGAAATAGGGATCATTCTCTTCGACGCGTCGCTTCTCAGTGACTTTGTAAATGTCTTTTTCAATCGTCTGCAGATCAAGCGGCATCCCCACCGAGAGGTTTGCCTTGAGTGTTGAGTCAAATGAGACGTAGAGCAGTTTTACCGCTTCTTCGAACGTCATGTCCGGGCTGAAAGCTCTCAGCAGGATCGGTCTGCCATATTTGGTCTCGCCAATCTGGAAGAAAGGCGTTTCGTCGCTGGCCTCAATGAAGTTGCCTTCGGGATAGACCAGGAACAGACGCGGCTCCATCCCGGAGATCTGTCCCCCCACGATGAGCGTCGCGCCGAAAGCCGCCTCTGATTCCGGCCCTCCATCGCCCTGCGTGCGGATGACCTCCTTCACCGTGTCTCCGACCAATCTGGCAACCTGAAACATTGTATCAGCTGCCATGATACTGGGGTTTCGTTCTTCCGGCGCCTTCAGGCGCTCATCCAACAGGCTGATCACGGCCTGCGTGGTTGCGAGGTTTCCCGCAGTCAAAATGGTGATGACCCGCTCGCCGGGCACCTCCCATGTGAACATCTTCTGAAACTTCGAAATGTTGTCGATGCCCGCATTGGTGCGAGTGTCCGACATAAAGATGAGCCCCCGGTCAAGCCGAAGCGCAACGCAATACGTCACTTGATGATTCTCCGATCAATATCTCGACTAACTTTACTGCTGGACTTGAATGGAAACCACGAGATTTTCCGCACCCGCGCCATAGACCAAACCTCTGATGGGGGCCGCGTCGCTGTAATCCAAGCCAGTCGCTACCTGTATGTAGCGCGCATCCGGGCTAATACCATTGGAAACATCAAACCCCGTCCATCCAAGGCCATCGACCCAAGCCTCCGCCCAGGCATGGCCGGCGTCCTGGTCCACCCTGTCCGTCATCATCAGGTATCCGCTGACATAACGCGCAGGATAGCCAAGCAGGCGCGCGACCGTGATGAATATATGCGCATGGTCCTGACAGACCCCCTGCCCCTGCTGCAGCGCATCTTCTGCCGTGGTGCGCGAGTCTGTCTCATTGGTCCGGTAGGCAACCTTGTCCGCAATTTCCACCATCAACTCATGCAGGACGCCAATATCTTGTGACGGGCTTCGACTGAACTTGCCCGCCAATGCCCGCAATCCTTTCGCCGGCATGGTGAGTTCGGTCGGTCGCTGGTAAAGCCAGAGCGGCACAAGCTGACTGTGCCCCCCCATGACACCGGACGTGTCATGCGTCTCGACCTCACCTTTTACACTTACCGACACGCTCATGACGTCCGGCTCCAACTGGATCAGATCCACCAGATTTCCATGATGGTCGGTATAGCTTGTTTCCCAGTGCGCCCCTTCAATCGATACGTCCCAAGACAGGATTGATTGCGACGGAAGGCTGATCGGCCGTTTGCGAACCTGCTGGAGCGCATAGGACACGCCATGTTCGTATGTGTAGGTCGATGAATGATCTACGGTCAGTCGCATCTCATCACTCCGCGAACCTGAAATCTGTTTCGATCTGCGCCGAGAGGGATGCATTCCGCCTCAGGAAGTCCGACAGGAATTCGTGCAATCCGTTTTCAAACACGCTCTCAATCGTCGTGGCCGTCAAGCTCGCCTCAAGAGACTCGGCAAGATCATGGGTCCCCAGCCGTTGGCCATATTGCCGGAACAGACAATCCAGTTGGTGAGTGATCGTGTCGTAACAATAGGCCAGCGAGCGCGGCATACGTGTGTCGAAGATCAGGAAATCGGCTATCGCTCGCGGCGTGATGTTGCCGCCATTGAGCCAGTGGAAAGACCGCTCTGCCGAAGCCGACCTCAGGATCATCTCCCACTGCACATTGTCGAGCGACGAGCCGACCGAGGCGCTGGACGGTAGCAGGACGTAGTATTTTGTATCGAGAATGCGCGCCGTATTGTCAGCGCGCTCAAACATGATGCCCAACAGGATAAAATTATAGATGTCATTGCGGAGCATAGTGCCTGTGGTCGCGCCTCTTACCTGCGCGCCCTGCTGGCGGATCATGGTCAGGATTTCTGGCAGGTCCGTCTCGGATGGCGCACGCTTCAACGCATCGCGCACGGCCATCCAGAAGTCATTGATCGCTTCCCACATTTCCCGCGTCAGCGCGGTGCGGGTCATGCGGGCATTTTCTCGCGCCGCATGCAGCGTTGACATCACGCTGGACGGATTGCTGCGATCTCGCAGAGCGAAATCGGCAACCTTGTCGCCCGTGATTGTGTCATGACGCGCCAGATAGGCATCACAACAGCCCGCAGTGACGAGCACAGATCGCCACTCCTCCTCGCCCGGTTGGGTCCGGGTGAGCGCCATGCGGAAGCCCGCCTCGACAAGGCGGCTGGTATTTTCGGCTCTTTCCAGAAGCCGGGCCATCCAGAACAGACCCGATGCAGTCCTGCCCAGCATGACTTAGCCCTCCTTCAGGACCCAAGTATCCTTGGTGCCCCCGCCCTGGCTGGAGTTCACAACAAGCGATCCCTTTTTCATGGCAACGCGGGTCAATCCGCCGGGCGTCACCTCAACACCATCAGATGAAACAAGTACGAATGGGCGCAAGTCGACATGGCGAGGTGACAGGCCAGCTTTCGTCAGCACAGGCACCGTCGAAAGGGCCAATGTGGGCTGGGCTATATAATTGGATGGCTTGGCTTGAAGCTTCTTTCGGAAGGCAGCGATTTCCTTCTTGCTCGCTGCGGGCCCGACCAGCATGCCATAGCCTCCGGAGCCGTGAACTTCCTTGACGACGAGTTCTTCCAGATTCTCCAGCACATAGGACAAGGAGTCTTTCTCCGCACAGCGCCAAGTCGGCACATTCTTCAGCAGCGGCGCTTGCCCCGTATAGAATTCGACGATGTCCGGCATGTATGAGTAGATCGCCTTATCGTCGGCAATGCCGGTGCCCGGAGCATTGGCAATTGTAATGCCCCCAGCCCGGTAAACATCAAAGATGCCCGCCACGCCCAGCATGGATTCCGAGTGGAAATTCAGTGGATCGAGATAGTCATCATCAACTCGTCGATACAACACATCGATGGTTTCGTAGCCTTGCGTGGTTCGCATGGCGACCCGTCCATCAACGACGCGCAAGTCATGACCTTCGACAAGCTCAACGCCCATCTGGTCCGCCAGGAAGGCATGCTCGAAATAGGCTGAATTATGGATACCTGGCGTGAGGATCGCCACCGTGGGTCGGCCCGAGGCCTGTGCCGGTGCAGACCGTTCGAGCGAACGTCGCAGCGCCATCGGATACCCCGAAACACGCTGCACCGACATCTGCGCAAACAGTTCCGGGAACATCTTCAACATGGTCTCCCGGTTTTCCAGCATATAGGACACGCCAGAGGGCGTGCGGGCATTGTCCTCCAGCACAAAGAATTCGTTGGGGCCGGTGCGCACCAGATCAATCCCGACAATATGCGTGTAAATCCCTCCCGGTGGCTCGAAGCCGATCATTTTCGGAAGAAAGGCGTCATTCTCGCGGATAAGGTGTTCCGGCAAGCGACCGGCGCGGACGATCTCCTGTCGGTGATAGATATCGTACAGGAAAGCGTTGATTGCCTTGACCCGTTGCTCGATGCCGCGAACCAGCAAGGCCCACTCGCTGGCGCCGATAATGCGCGGCACCAGATCGAACGGGATCAGCCGCTCGTCAGCTTCAGATTTTCCATAAACGTTGAAGGTGATACCGGTTCGCCGAAAGAAGGTTTGCGCATCCCGTGATTTCTTCAGCAGAGCCGAAGGGGTCGTGTTGTCAAACCAGCCATTGTATCCGGCATAAGGCGCTCGCACGCCTTCGCCAAATCCATGCATCTCGTCGAATACGTCCTCACCATCAGCCATGGACCCAGCAACACACAAACGCTGGATAGTTTCAACAAACTCAGTCAGCGATCATGATGATCAATAGCCTGCGTTCGTACAAACTGCGCAATATCAGGTAACCGCTGCCCAAGGCTTGCTCAGCAGGGCCGCAGAATTGATGATTCCGACCATGCAGTAGGTTTGAGGAAAGTTCCCCCAAAGCTCGCCGGTCTCCGGATCAACATCCTCCGACAGCAATCCAACATGATTGCGGCTGGCAAGCACGCTTTCAAAGATTTCGCGCGCCTCCTCGACGCGCCCCACCCGGTAGAGCGCATCAATGAACCAGAAAGTACACGCCGTGAAGGCAGTCTTCGGTTTTCCGAAATCGTCCTCGACCTTGTAGCGATAAACATGGTTTCCCATTCGAAGGTCGCGGTCGACAGCCTCAACGGTTGCGACATAACGCGGATCGCTTGCCGGGAGAAAGCCGATCTCGGCCATCAGCAGGACAGAGGCATCAAGGTCGGTACCACCAAAGGCCGCTGTAAACGCGCCGACGTCTGCACTCCAGGCCTTCTCCAGAATGGTGGCGTGAATAATGTCCGCCCGCTCACGCCAGTAGGCTGCGCGATTGTCGAGTTCGAGCCGCACGGCAATACGCGACAGGCGATCGCATGCTGCCCAGCACATGATCGCCGACGATGTGTGGACATGCGCAATGGTCCGGAACTCCCAGATGCCTGCATCCGGTGTGTCATAGACCGCGAATGCGCGCTCGCCCACGGGCTCAAGTTGTTCAAACTCGGCGATGCCGGGCTGCGCAAGCAGCCGGTGATCGAAAAAGGATTGCGCGACGCCGAGTACGACCTGGCCGTAAACATCGTGCTGTACATGTTCGGCGGCCTGATTACCCCGACGCACCGGTCCTGAATCGCGGAAGCCCGGCAAGTTCGGTGCGAGGTCTTCGGTCAAGTCTGCCTCGAGCCCGATCCCGTACACGGGCTGGATGTGACCGCCTTTGGAATGGGCCACAATATTCCGCACCCACCTCATATAGTGTTCCAGCGTCCCCATGCCTGAGAGCCGGTTCAGCGCTGTCACAGTGAAATAGGCATCCCGGATCCAGCAAAAGCGATAATCCCAGTTGCGTGAAGAACCTTCATGTTCCGGAATGGACGTGGTCAGCGCCGCCACAATGCCGCCAGTCTCTTCGAACACACACAGTTTAAGTGTTATGGCCGCGCGGATAACCTCATCCTGCCACTCGAACGGAACGGCAAGGCTCCGCGCCCATTTCGCCCAATACTGACGCGTGCGCTCCTCCCAGTCGCGTGCGATGACACTCGGGGAATCTGTCAGCGATTCGTCCGCCCCAAGAATAAACGTCACATCCTTGTCCAGAACGAAGCTTGTTTCGGTGAGAATATAGGAAACCGGCGCGTCAGTCGTGACTCGGAATGAAAACTCTTCGTCGACGAACCGCACATGATTGACACCGCGTATGGGCTTGAGCCGACGCCCTCCCCAGTCAGTTTCCGGCGTCAGGGAGATTTTCAGCTGTGGCGTGCCCGCGATAACTTCAAACCGTCGCACCAGACTGACGGGCCGGAACGTGCGACCCTTGCGTTCAAACCTCGGAGCAAAGTCGACGATCTCCAGGATGGCGCCGTCTTCAGACTCCATACGCGTGCGCAGGATGGCGGTGTTCCGGTCATAGGACTGCGTACGCTTGGACAGGCCCTCCATCCACACACTGAATGAACCGCCACCGCCCAAAAGCTTGTTGAAGACGGGCTCCCCGTCAAAGCGTGGCAGGCAGAACCACTCATAGTCACCGCGCGCATTGATCAGGCCCGCAATGGTTCCGTTGCCAACAATTCCCAGATCGAGACTCATACTTCTCCCAACACTTGTTCCAGATAGGTAGCGACGTCGCGATGAGACGCCAGCCGATAGTTTGCCGCGCTCTCGCCTTCTCCGACCTTGATCGACCAGCCACCGAGCTTATTGGCCACAAGGAAGGCGTCTTCATCTGTCTTGTCGTCGCCAATCATCACCGGCAGGCGCCCAGCGAACGGCGCAGTCTCCATGGCAGCTTGAAGGCAAACGCCCTTATTGGCCCCACTCGGCTTTGCCTCAAGCACCATCTTTCCCGATTGCAACGAGTAATCTTTGTACTGAGAAATTACGCTACTGATTTCGTGAGTGAGTTGCTCACTCTTTTCAGGTGCCGCACGATAGTGGATTGCGAGAACCGGCCCTTTCTCTTCCAAGCGTACACCATCATGCACGTCCACGACGGATGAGATGCCGGAGAGCAGAGACTTGGGCGCGGACGGCACACCTTCGGTCATTGCCGCGCCAGGCGCGGCTGATCTCAGGCCATGATTGCCGAACCTCCAAAGCGTATCGGGCACACGTTTCGACAAATCTGTCAGGTCACGGCCAGAGAGAATTGCCAATGCACCATCGAGCTTTTGAGAGACGCGCATGAGAACCGAATCCAGACCTGACGCCAGAAACACGGCATCTGGATCATCCTGAAGCGGAGACAGCGTTCCATCAAAATCCAGGAACAAGGCGACACCCTGGTCAAGCGCCGGCGGCATGACAGAGGAATTACTCATGCAGGCACGCCCTCAAACGCCGTCATGAAGCGGTGGCGCCACCAGTTGATGTCCTGCTGGGCAATATTGTCGAAGAGCTTCTGCCAACGGTCCTGCCGCTCGTCGAGCGGCATCTCTATGGCCTGCTTAACGGCTTCCGCGATGGCCGAGCTGTCATATGGATTGATGATGATCGCCTCCTTCATCTGCTCTGCCGCACCGGCAAATTGCGACAGGATCAGAACACCCGGGTCCTGAGGGTCTTGCGCGGCGACAAACTCCTTCGCAACAAGATTCATGCCGTCCTGCAAGGGGGTCACCAAGCAGGCCTTTGCGAGACGGTAGAGCCCGGCGATTTCTTCGCGGTCGTACCCGCGCGCCAGATATCTGATCGGCATCCAGTCGAGGTCGCCATAGTCGCCATTGATCCGTCCGGACAGCGCATCAAGCTGTTCACGGAGCTGGGCGTATTCCTCGACGACAGACCGTGAGGGCGGTGCGATCTGAGTGAACGAAATCTTGCCGTGTAATTCCGGATACCGGTCGAACAAGTCGGCCATACCTTCAAACCGCTGCGGCAGACCCTTTGAATAGTCCATCCGGTCAACCCCGATGACGAGGTCGCGTTCACCTAGAAAACGTGACAGGCGGGTCGCCGCCCGGTCTGCTGGCTCCTTGGTTGCCGCCGCAGCAAAGCCCTCACTATCAATGCCAATAGGACAGTGCAGCAGATGGACAATGCGGCCCTCTACTTTGAACTTCCCATCCGGCTGTTCCTCGGCCCCGAATTCTTCTTCGAGGTATTGCGCGAGATTGGCGAGGTCCTTGCGGCACTGAAGGCCGACCACGTCATAGGCACAAAGTCCCTTTGCCAACTTGCGGTGTTCCGGAATGGCACGGAACACTTCTGGTGCGGGAAAGGGAATATGCAGGAAGAAACCACATTTTCCCTGCCACCCCTCTTCCCGCAAGATGTCGCCTAGCAGCAGGAAGTGATAATCATGGACCCAGACAATGTCGGCTTCATCTGCCTGGTGCCGTACGATTTCCGCAAACTTCTCATTGATCTCGACATAGAACCGATAATACGCGGAATCGAACACGGCCAGATCAATCCGGTTGTGCATGACCGGCCAGAGCACACTGTTTGAATAACCGAGATAGAAACCGTCAAACTGGTCGCGGGAATAGTCAGTCAAGGCGAACTCAACGCCGTCCTCTGCAGACCGTTTCGCGCGGTTGCTGGGAAAGTCGAGAATACGGCCGCTCCAGCCAATCCAGAGGCCCTGTGTGTCGGCGAGCGTATCCCAAAGCGCAACTGCGAGCCCTCCGGCTCGGCTTTCCTGTCCAGCCGCGGTACGGTTTGAGACTGCGATCAGTCGTGAGCCTTTTGAAACTTTATGTTCTGTCATTGCCCATCCTGTCTCACCCCGTCTAACGCGTGACGCATCACTGCCAAAGGCATAGCGCTGTACCTGAGTGCAGAAACCCCCACCCTGCTCGCTTTGTGAGCACTACCATAAATCTGAGTAGCGCGGAGATGGTTCCCGCCAAATCACAGAACTAGCTTGCTGGCAGGAAACTGTTGGCCTGTGCCATGCGCCATTCTTGCGCAAGTTGGGTTTCATCCGGGGCATTCAACAATTGTCCGGCCCGCACAAGCTGGTAGGCGCGTTCCGCGGTGTAGGCGATGTCCTCGGTCACGCGATGCATCACGTGACGCGGGGTCAGCTCGGACGGATGTTCACATCCTGCGGCACCAACAACCTCCATCAATGCCTTGACCGTATTTCGTTGGTAGTTCCTGACGCGGATCGCCTTGTCGGCCACGACCAATCCGCGCTGGCGCGCTTTGTCGGATGTCGCAATGCCGGTCGGGCATGTATTGTTGTGGCAGTTCAGCGACTGAATGCAGCCGAGCGAGAACATGAAGCCACGCGCCGTATTCACCCAGTCAGCTCCCAGCGCCATGGAAGATGCAAGGGAGAAAGCGCTGATCTGTTTACCGGAACAGGCAAGCCGCACATCACCCTTCAAACCCGTCCCCACAAGTGCGTTGCGAGCCAGCACCAGGGCCTGTCTCAAGGGTGCACCGACATGGTCAAGAAACTCAGCAGGCGCTGCGCCAGTGCCCCCTTCCCCACCATCGACCACCATGAAGTCAACCCGCAACCCAGTTTCCAACATGGCTTTGCAGATGGCCAATGTTTCCCAACGATTGCCGACAGCAAACTTGATCCCGACCGGTTTGCCACCTGACAGCTCGCGCAGGCTCGCAACAAATTCCAGCATCTCGATTGGCGTCGAGAAGGAGGAATGCGCGGGCGGCGAAACGCATGTTTGTCCAACTGCGATCCCGCGCGCCTCGGCGATCTCATGTGTTACCTTTTCTCCCGGCAACACGCCGCCATGCCCCGGCTTTGCGCCTTGGCTCAGCTTTACTTCAATCATCTTGATCTGTGGGTCAGAGGCCGTGTCCGCGAACTTGGCCGCATCAAAAGATCCGTCAGCTGCGCGGCACCCGAAATATCCAGAGCCCAGTTCCCAGACAAGATCGCCGCCGCCCTGACGGTGGTAACGTGACACGCCACCCTCTCCTGTGTCGTGATAGAAGCCACCCAAGGATGCGCCTTGTGACAAGGCTTCAATTGCGTGCGCGCCGAGTGAGCCAAAACTCATTGCAGAGATATTGAAAACGCTTGCCGAGTAAGGCTGCGATGTTTCCGGCGCGCCAACCAGCACACGTGGGTTTGCCTCTTCCGGATGTTTCGCCGCTATGGAATGCGCCAGCCATTCATAAGGCGGTTTGTCGATATCAAGATGGCTGCCGAACGGCTCAACGGACGAAACATCCTTTGCACGCCGATATACCAATGTGCGCTCTTCATGATTGAAGGGACGCCCCTCCGTTTCACTTTCGACAATGTAGGCACGCAGGAAAGGTCGCAACTCCTCCGCGAGCCATCGAATGCGCGCGAAAATCGGAAAGTTTCGCCAAAGACTGTGTCGACGCTGAAGCACATCATACAGACCTGTCAGGGCCAAAGGGATCAAGGCGACAGCGAGGTAGATCAACCAGCTGTGCTGTCGCCAAAACACAAGGCATAGCGCCAGCAGCAGAACAGTTGCGAGCCAAGGCAGGTAACGAAACATTTTATCCTCACTTCACGGCCAGTATCGCCATTGGGTGTGAACTCCTCGCATAGAGAGGTCAATCAATCGTATCCATACGCTTCCAGCGAACCGCCCAAGACGGCATATTGGTCATTCAATCCGTACTCACACTACTTCGGGATATTGTTGCACTACCGAAAAGGGGTTGGCAGGCTGTGGAAAAACGGGTCAGTGTTCAAACAGCGTTTCAAACTGATTCGTGTTGTGAGCTGCGTAAATTTAAACACGCCCGTCCGTCGGGCCCATTGAGGAGACACTCCCATGGCAAAAGCAACCAAAGCCAAGAAAGCTGCGGCGCCAAAAAAAGCTGCTGCACCCAAGACAACGAAACCAGCCAAGGCACCTTCACCGAAGGAAGTCCTGATGGAGAAGTACATCACTGACCTGAAAGACAAGGTTGGTGAGACACGCTCTGACATGGCGCTTCTGGATGCAGCCGTCAAAGCCTGTGGGCCGACGATCTACAAGGCCGATTCCGCAACTGTTGCTGCTTCCGACAAGGAAGAGCTGGGTCGCATCAAGAAGGGCTTTATCGCAAAGAAGCTTGGCGTTACTGACGACGCAAAAGCCGATGCCGCGATTGCGGATGCTGTTGCAAAGTACGGAAAGTCCGTTCGCGCAAAGCATCGTCCGGTAATGTATTACCTGATCGCGAAGGCGCTCAAGAAGGGCTCGGTCCTCAAGGGCTAAGCACTGCTTCCCTCACGGGAGAAAAAGAAAGCCGGGAAGGTTGTAACCTTCCCGGCTTTTTTTGCGTTGAATGCTGGATCAGTATCCAGCAAGGCGCGCGTAGCGATCCCTGTGCCAGCTGGCAGAACCATAGAGCGCTTCCTGTACGCGAGCCCGCTTCATGTAGAGGCCAGGGTCTGCATCATCCGTCATGCCAATACCCCCATGCATCTGCACGCACTCGTTTGATACGAGATGAATCAATTCGCCAGCGCGCGCCTTGGCCAGACTTGCCAGTTCCGCAAAATTTGGCTTGCCGTCATCAACGGCCGCCAGCGCAGCCGCAATGCAGGAACGCGTCAGCTCCAGCTCAGTAAACATCTTTGCGGCACGATGCTGCAATGATTGGAACGATCCAATCAGTTGGCCGAACTGTTTCCGGTTGTTGAGGTACTCCAATGTCATCTCAAACGCCGCATCTGCACTTCCCAGCATTTCCGCCGCCTGGCCGATCGCCGCCCGGTCCAGAACCGGCTCCAATACGTCTGCGCCTTTGTCCACTGCGCCGATGACAGCTGTTGCCGGAACCATCACATCTTCCAGCACGACATGAGCCGCGCCGTGAGAGTCGACGGAGTTCAGCGCTTGGATAGACACGCCCTTTGCATCCGCCGGAACCATGAACAGCGTAAGGCCGTGACGGTCACCTGCTTCGCCAAAGGTACGCGCCACAACAATCAGCATCTCGGCATGATGAGCGTCCGGCACAAACCGCTTCATGCCGTTCAACGTGTAGCCTTGCCCATTGCTCTCCGCCTCGGTGGCGACGCCCAGCGGATTGAAATGCGCAGTTTCGTCGAGCGCCAAGGCAAAACTGGTTGCGCCCCCGGCAATCTTGGGCAACCATTCCGCCTGCTGTTCTGCGCTGCCGCCCAGCTGCAAGGCGCTGGCCGCGATCAGGGCTGTCTGGAGAACCGGTGTTGGCGCCAGTGTACGGCCTTGCGCTTCCAGAACCTGGCCAAGTCCGACCAGGCCGAAGTGTTCACCACCTGGCTCATCCGGAATGATCACACCAAAGAAGCCGAGTTCGGCGAGTTTCTGTCGTGTCTCTGCGTCTACGCCATTTGCTCCACTGTCGCGCAGTTGGCGCAGGCGAGTCACTGGCATTTCGTCACGCGCGAACGCCATAGCGGTATCGCGCAGCATTTCCTGGTCTTCCGTCAAAAGGAACGTCATCTGAATATCTCCGAAGCCTTGCGTTTTTCCCTGGTGTTTATTGCATCACGGCGGACATTTTCCGCTTCGCGCCCCACGAGCAGACCGGCCAAACCGGCCGTACTCCAAAGGGCGCTGGCAGCGAGAACCAGCCGGATGTTTGTCAATTCGAGGCGCGCTGCCTCCATGCCTGCCCATACGTAGACAACGACAAGGGTCGACAACAGCGCAAGTGTCCACACAGCCACCTGCGTAAGCCAGCGCCCACGGAAAAACGGAGCCAGGACTCCGGCCATGAACGGTGTGCCAAGAAACAGAATGATGATCTGCGTGGACGACATGCTTATTTGTGGTCCTTGAGACCCAGTACGCGTTTCGAGATCACGTTGAGATTGATCTCGCTCGTGCCGCCCTCGATTGAGTTGCCTTTCGAGCGAAGCCATTGGCGCGTAACCTTTTTGGCAGACGGGTCAAAGCCCTCCCCTTCCCAGCCAAGCCCCTCAGTTCCAAGCGCCTCGACGAGTAGTTCGTGACGATCCTGATTCATCTTGGCAGCACCATATTTCAGGATGGAAGCTGTGTGGCCCACCTGCTGGCCAGCCTTGGCTTGTTCGGCCTGGCGCTGGACGGTTAGATTGAACGCCTTCGCATACATCTTGTGGTCCGTGATCCGTCCGCGTAGATCGCCATCGATGAGACGTCCCTCATTGTCGGTACCGATATGCATCTTCGCATATTCTTCAGGCCCAAGAATGCCGGAGCCTCCCGTGCCGCCAAATCCGCCAGCAGAGATTGAAGAGCGCTCGAACTGAAGCAGCCGCTTGGCGATCTGCCAGCCCCCATTCACGTCGCCGACCAACTGATCCTTCGGCACCTTGACGTCGGAAAAGAAGGTTTCGCAGAATGGGCTTTCACCCGAAATCAACTGGATCGGACGCGCCTCAACGCCCGGGCTCTCCATGTCGAACAGAATGAAGCTGATGCCTTCATGCTTCACGCTCGTGTCAGTGCGAACGAGACAGAAGATCCAATCGGCCTTGTCGGCGTAAGATGTCCATACCTTCTGTCCGTTGATCAGGTAGTGATCGCCCTTGTCTTCGCAACGCGTCTGAAGGTCGGCAAGGTCAGACCCCGCGCCGGGCTCTGAATATCCCTGACACCAGCGCGTCTTGCCTTTCACGATGTCCGGGATGAAACGAAGTTTCTGCTCCTCGTTGCCAAACTCAAGCAAGGCCGGGCCAAACATCCAAAGGCCAAAGGAGAACAGCGCCGGGCGCGCCTTGATGCGGCGTAGCTCTTCCTGAAGCACACGATTCTGCGCGCGGCTAAGTCCGCCACCCCCATATTTCGCTGGCCATTCAGGAGAGGTCCACCCCTTCTCGCCCATACGCTCCAACCAGAGCTTTGCTTCGGGATTCTTGAACTTTTCGCGCTTACCGCCCCAGACGATCTCGTCATCCTTCATGGGCGTGCGCATAGACGGCGGACAATTCTCCTCAAGCCATTCCCGCGTTTCTGCACGGAATTGCTCTAAATCGACAGATTCATCATACGCCATATCGGACTCCTGAAGGGGCAACAGAACTTTGCCCAACCATATGCCCATCAGATAGCACCGCCAAGCACTGACCTAGCGTTAGAATTGGTGCGCGCCTCCCGCGCCAGGCACGCCCTCTCGAGGCGTTTTGACCCAATAATGTGGTCTGCGCGCCAAGCTGTAGAGGGCTCTCGCCATCGCGAAGAACTGCAGCGGCCAATAAAATGGCAATGTGATAAGGTCTCGCATGCGTATTGCGAAGGAAGCCGACGGCACTGTGAGGGCGGTCACAGCACCAACCGCATAAGAAACGGTGAGCATCGCCCAGCTGATGCGGCTTAAGTTGGCATCCGGAGACACGATACAGACCACGCACCAGACCAGCCAAGGAAGGTGAAAGAGCGCAGACAGAATGGAGGCGCCAAGCGTCAGCTGCATAGAGACAAAGCGCAGCGCCCCCATTTCACGTGCTGCAGTGACGGGTTCGCGCATCAGCACCAACCAAGTCTGCACGAAGCCCTTCAACCATCGCGACCGCTGACCAAGCCAGACATTCAGATGCTGTGGCGGTAGCTCAACAGTTGATGGGGCGATGACATCAATCTTCTTGCCAAGGCGTGCGAACCGCAGACCCAGGTCCGCATCTTCAGTCACATTCCAAGCGTCCCACCCGCCCGACGCAAGTAGCGCCCTGCGGCGGAAATGCGGACTTATGTAGCAACCGCACCAAGCGGTGGCCCGCGTGATTAGCGGGCTATTGCTGGTTTGGTATTTGCTATCCGGCACGGGAAATACCAATTGGGTCGGCCATCAGTTTGATTTCCCGGTCGCGCTCGACGGAATCGATGCTCAAGATGCTTCCGGTTGGGATGTCAGGACCTTGATCCCGCACAACCATATACCCCTGAACAAAGACTCTGGCTGTTCTTTCGCCCGGAATGAAATACCGCACGAAGATGCTGAAGAAGGGCACGAACGAGCCTTCTTCCATTTCGTCTTCGGTAAACGTTCGGAGCCCAAACATGGGACGCAGCACTTCTTCAGACTCGGGTGGAAAGGATTTGCCAACATCGTTTCTGGTGGCCCCAGCAACAAAGGAGTCCGCAGTATCTTTCTGCCATTCTGCGAAAGAGCTCTCAGTTTCGGAAGGATCATGCAGGCCAAAGTATGTGAGAATGGCTTCTGCGGGCATTGGTCCTGTGTTTCTTATGGTGAAGCTGGCGTGCAGGCTAAATCCTTTGGGCCGCTCGTCTCCAATGTGAATTGGACTAACGCGCAAACCTGTGACTTTCATATCTTTAATGGAAATCCACGGACGAACTTGAGCTTCTCCAATCCTCCGGGTCGCCAATGTCATGCGCCTGGTTTCGTACAGGGTCCAGGCGAGAACGCCCAATCCAAGCGCGGTAAAAACGCTAATCCAAACTGTCCAGTATGCCATGCGTTTCTGGGCAAGCAGGTCCGCCTGAGCGAGCGTGAGAAGACCGTTCTCGGGATTATTGGTATCGGTGGCGGGGGAATACTCTTTGTTGGCGGAGGACTGCTTACGCTCCACCACAAGCGAAAATCCATTCGCATCTCCGCTTACTTGTGCGCGATAGTCGGAATAGTTCTGTTTGTCAGCGCCATCGGCTATCAGCCTTACTGAGCTTTCCCCGGGCGCGTATATCCAAATAGCAACAATGGTGAATATGACTATCAGCGCTATTCCAGCGACAGTGATGATGCTCCGATTGCGGTCAGACATTGCAGCATGAAAGCCGCAGTGAACTTCCCTCTGCTGAGCTTGTTGCGGATGTTCGCTTCCTTCTCCTCAACACCGATAGCCTCCAGCTTTTCAACTAGCTGACTATACGTGATTCCCTTGAGTTTAAGTTGGGCTTTTAGAAGGTTTGCCGCCTTCTCTTCCCATTCGTTTTTGTCTGCCATGTATCGCTCCTGATATGAAATGCACTATAAGCGATACTTTTGCCCTTGTCTACGATACCAATATGCACTATATACGATGCATAGGTATCGAAAACGAGACAAATGGCACAACACTTCCTCCTCTCAGCAGCAGCGCGCACCCTGTCGCTTCGCCAAATCTACAAGGCGGGCGAAGATGCAGCGTATGAGACGTTCTGCGCTCTCCGCTGGCCGGAGACGAATGGCGTAGCTGTGTGCCCTGACTGTGGTTGCTACGAGTCCTACAAGATCACCACGCGCCGCAAGTACAAGTGCAAGGCTTGCTATCGCCAGTACTCGGTTACGTCCGGCACGATCTTCGCCAGCCGCAAACTTTCCTTCTCTGACATTCTCGCCGCGATCTGCCTGTTCGTGAACGGCTCCAAAGGCCGCTCAGCCGTCCAGCTGAGCCGTGAGCTCGGCGTCCAGTACAAGACGGCTTGGGTCATGGCGCACAAGCTGCGTGAGTCCATGCAGGATGAAGTTGAAGGCGCGACGGTTCAAGGTGAAGTCGAGATTGATGGGGCTTACTTCGGCGGCCATATCCGCCCGAAGAACCTGCGCAAGGATCGCGTTGACCGTCGCCGCAAGCGCTACCAGACTGGCACCCGCCGCGTTGTTGTTGTCGCCCGCGCTCGCAAGGGTCGCACCCTGACCTTCGTAACCCGCACCGAAGCCGATGGCGTTGATCTGGTTGCCCGCACGGTAAAGCCAGGATCGATCATATACGCGGATGAGGCAAACCATTGGGACCACCTGTCACGCGGTTACGCAATGGGTCGGATCAACCACGAGGAAGCCTATAGCGACCTGTGCGGCACCCACACAAACAATGCCGAGAGTTTCTTCTCCCGCCTCCGCCGCATGGTACGTGGCCAGCATCACTTCGTTTCTCCGAAGTACCTGCATCAATACGCCGTTCACGCCGCTTGGCTGGAAGACCACCGCCGCGAGAGCAATGGCGATCTGACGATGCGGGTTCTAGGGAATGCGATGGCTGCGCCTGTCAGCCGGGAGTTTGCTGGGTACTGGCAACGCAGCGCGTAATTGTCGCAATCTATCACATTTTGTTCACTGGACATTAAGGCGGACCTATCATATTGATAGGTGCATGACCGATGAGAAGCGTCCGAAAAGATCGCCTGTCGTGCCATTTGACAACCGCCAGCGCGACGCGATGGAGGCTGTCAGGCGCGTAGTACAGACCGATTCTTCGAAGATAAATCTTTCCGGTCACGCACGGGAACAGATGGAGTTACGGAACATTGTTGTTCGTGATGTTCTGCGTGCGTTGGAGTTTGGCGACCCGATAGGGCTGCTTCGATTTGGAAAAAAAGAAGGAGAAATAAAACTCAAAGTTACTTTTCGACCGCGAGGCATGCGGGAGATAGCAGTTGTCACGCTAGTCGTGACGGAAAAGGACTGGGTTTTTGTGAAAACCGTTATGTGGAGAGACGAGCAATGAACAGCGAAGTAGTACGCTTCAAGCATAGAGATTGCGCCGCCCGTTCTCCTTATCAATACAGGGAGTGCGGCCTTAGCAATATCTGGCTAGTTAGTGGATATGAAGAAAAAGAGTATGATGGGGACACTTACGTCAGCATCAAAGATGTGGATGCCCTACACCATCAGATAGCACTACTTCTTATCCGCCAGAAGTCTGACTTAAAGGGTGAACAGGTTAGGTTTCTTAGAAAGGAAATGGACCTGACGCAGGCAGAATTGGCTGCACTGCTAGACGTTAGCGCGCAAACTGTGGCGCGCTGGGAAAAGGACCAAACGGACGTGCCGGGTCCAGTCAATGTCCTTCTTAGAATTATATCTCTCGGTCATTATACCGGAGATGTTAACGTCATAAGTGTTGCGCAGGAATTGCAGCGCCTAGACGAGGCAGTGGACGCCAATATCACTCTTACGTTTGACGTGCATGGAGGTTGGAAATCCAACCATTTGGCAGCCTAGTGCGTTAAGGCGCCTCCCAAACCAAAGCCTTCCCCGAGTGCTGCCGAGCGACAACCCGCCCGGCAGCTCTTTCTTTTCTGAGGCACTTCGATATCCGCCGCGTCATATCCGACAGGTACTTCCTGTCGTTCGGATCATCGCCGCGCAGCTCCACGATATTCCGCGCTATCTCCCGGCTCGTGAGCGGCCCGTCAGCCTGCCTCAGCTCGTGCAGGCAGGCGCGGAGTAGCTCACCCTGCCCAAAGAGCCTGACGACCTTCTGACGCGGCATGATGCTATCCAGATCCCCGGTATAGCCCAGCGTGCTGAGAACGCGGTCCAGTGCGGCCACGTCGTTCTTTATCTCGGCTGTGCGGTCTCTCAGTCTCTCGGCTTCGTTGAACAACTCGGCCCGCTTGGTCAGCAGGCCGTTGATCGTGTGCTCGAAGGCTTCAGTCTTGGAGGGCTTTAAGGTGCCCCACTTCGTCAAAGGAGTTGGATGTGTCATGGACACAGAGTCCCAAATCAGGCAGATTCTGGGAAGGCGCGAAGCTGGTGCGCTTGCTACATAAGTCCGCGGAAATGATTGCTTGTTCCGCCGAGCGGTATGGGCATGCCGAGCCGAGCCAGCGCTGGCATGAGCCGATGAAACTGAATTGCATACTCCAGTGCCCAGTGTCGGGACAGCCAACTACCGAAGCGCACATTCCCAGACAGGGGAGCCTGTACACAAGCCAGGTCCGGATCCCACGCAAACCGGCGTGCCGCCTCCATGAGCTGCCCCGGATTGGGCCGGTCCTCGGCATCATAGACGGTCACAAATGCCCCACGGGCCCGTCCGAGGCCATAATTCAACGCGCGGGGCTTGGTCTGTGGCTTGCCGGGGGGCAGGACCAGAACTTCGGTTCCTTCCGGCCATATTTGAGCATGGATCGCATCCTTCGTTGCGTCGTCTCCGGCTTCCAACAACAGTTTCACATCAAGCAAATGCCGCGGATATTCGAGCGACATCAGGCTGTCTGATAGCTGGGGCATGCAGGCGGCCTCGTCCTTGAGCGCTATCAGGATGGTATATACCGGCAGCAACAAGGAGAGGGAGGCTGGATCGGTCAGAAGGTAGGCGCGACTGTCCCCAAAGATCGCCAATGCGAGTCTATACGCAATGATGAGAACGAAGATGACCAGGCTGAGCGTCCCAAGCCCAGTCAGGATCAACCCGGGCGCAAACAATCCCAAAATACCAAGTGTGGCCGCGCTCCGACCGACGAAACGAGACTGTGCCTCGTCAAGTCCTGTCTTTGCAGACATGCCCTGGAATCGGGAAGGGAACGCCTCCGCTGCCCTTTCCGCCAGACGCATGTCCGGCGGAGGCTCAGCAAGGTCATCAAACAAATGCTGCGGAAATCTCTCCCGCGCGGACGCCCCATCACCACCCATGAAATGCATTGATGAGTAAAGAGGACGAAGCTCAAGAAACCACAAGTTGAATTCGTTTCGAGATCGTAACGAATGCCCCAATTGATAGAAATATATAGACTCTCGCAAAGTTTGTTCTATATTTGTTCTATGACTGAGCTCAACATCATCTGGTTTCGACGGGACCTTCGGGTTCACGATCATGCCGCACTAGCTTCTGCCTGCGCAGCGGGCGGACAGATTGTGCCGCTTTTCATATTCGAGCCGAATTATTGGCAACGGGCCGACACGTCGGAACGCCAATTTGAGTTTGCAGTGGAATCTCTTGCTGATCTTGATCGCGCCCTGCGCCAACGCGGTAGTCAGCTTTGCCTCAGATCCGGCGTGGTGACGGAAGTTCTCTCACGCCTGCATGCCCAGCATGGCATCGCTTCCCTTCATTTCCACTCTCTCGGCAATACGCCTGCAGAGGCGGAACAGGACCGGCAGGTTCGCACCTGGGCGCTCAAGGTTGGGATTCCCCTGAGAGAGCATACCGGGATACAACATTCAATTTCGCCGCATTCTGATTGGGATACGGCGTGGCGCAGACATATGAGAAAGCCTCGTATCGCGGCGCCCGCAGCTCTTCCTCCGCTGTCAATTCCATCGGAAGGCTGGCCGATCGCTTCTGATTTCGGTCTGGAATCAGACGGGTGTCCAGACCGACAAACGGGCGGGCGGACCAATGCGATCCTTCAATTGCGGTGGTTCCTGTCGGGCGGTGGTCGCAATGCTGGGAAGGCAAACTTGTCCATAACGGCATGTGAGGCGACCGCATCGCGACTGTCCGCTCATTTGACGGTGGGCTCAGTGTCAGAACGCGAAGTCTGGCAAGCCGCCATGAAAGCCCAGGCGGCACTGGTCACCGATGGGGACGAGACCTTTGCCACGGCACTTCACCGCTTCACCGAAAAGCTCGCCAAGCGATCTCGACGTGTTCAGGCATCTGCCCGGGTCAGTCTGACCGACACGTCCCTGCTCCCGGTCGACATTCATAACCGAGAAGAAGCCAGTTTGGCTGATCCTCGTTTGTCTGCCTGGACAAATGGAAAAACGGGGTTTCCGCTATTGGATGCGAGTATGCGGTGTCTTCAGGCCACCGGGCATTTGGAATCGAGCCTCAGGAGCCTGCTTCTTTCCTTTGCAACATGTCATCTCTGGCTGGGACCGGTTCGCCCGGCTCAAGTCCTGGCACAACTCTGCACCGATTTTGCTCCCGCGATGTACTACGGAAGTGCCAACCAAGTCATCGGCCTCTCCAAAGCAGCTCCGCCATATATCCCCAACCCCGTCAGGCAATCCCTGTCTCGTGACCCAGACGGCGCGTTCATCCGCAAATGGATTCCCGAGATCGCCGAACTACCCGACCAGTATCTCCATGCACCCTGGGAAGCTCCCAAGTCGGCCCTGTCCGCGCACGGCATCATTCTCGGACAATCCTACCCTATGCCGCTGGTGGACCATGTCGCAGCGGCCCGAGAAGCAAAACGCAGGCTTTCCCCTGACGGGGCGTCTCGCCCACTGCCCTTTCATTCTATTGCCCGAAAGCCGCTGGGCATCAGAAGGTCAACTATCGGCCGCAACATGACAGCAAAGCGCTCAGGCCATAGCCCAATCCAGCTCAGCTTTGATTTGCAGAGCCAAGCCTGATTGGGGGGCCGCACAATACAATCCTTTGCATTAATTCTGCTTCAGATTTTTTCTTCGGCTTGACTTGCAATTGGCCGATCCATATCGATATTCAACAAATAACAGAGCCTTGAAATTGCTCGTATTTATCTTTTTTCGATAAAAACTTATTGATTTTCGATAATTTCCAACCTAGATTGTTTGTGTCGGCGGCGGGATGGTCTCGCCAAGGACATTCAGAAAACAGCTAGAAGGAATTGAAAATCATGATCCCCCGCGCTCGTCATACCGACATCGCCACGCCCGCCAAGAATGACGTGATGGCCCTCTCCATCATGACCGGAGAGGCAACTCACCGGACCCGGCCGGCCAATGATGTCAAAGCGGAGGATCGTCAGAATCTTCTGGTTCGCCGCCGCCGCCGCTTCGCCCGCCGCGAAGCGCACTAAGCCCGCCTGCCGGCGCCGCGACAATCGGTTCCCCTGCCGATCGTGGCGCCGGCCTCCCCCCGCCCCCACACTCACAAGCCCAGAAGGATAATCTCACCATGATCCGCTCAATCACAGCCATCGCCATTGCCGCTTCCATCGCCACGGCGCCTGCTTTCGCCGCGTCCGACAATTTCCAGATGGAAATCGATCTGAACCGCACGCAACTTGAGACGCAAGAAGGCGCAATCCAAGAATACAAGCGCATTCGTCAGGATGTTCATGAGCGCTGCGCCGCCGAACATGACACATTTCGCTTCGCGAAGGACTATGTGGTCGAAAAGTGCGAACGCTCGATGATGAAAAAGGTCGTCGCCTTCGTGGATGACGCGACCTTCACCAAGGTTCACTACGCATCCAACTAATCTTCTTCGGCTCTGGCGGGCCTCCTGCCTCTCCAAACACACGCCCGCCCGGTCCGGATCCTTGCCCTGCTCTCACCAGCAGGGCATTTTCTTGTCAGGAATTCGCGTCGGCTTCCCGGAAGTCCTTTGCCCGCAGGACCTGCGCAAGTCGGAAATGGGCAGGCACAAACGCTTCATCCTCATCACTCTCGAACAAGGCACAGCAACTGGTTGGGAATTTTTCTATTAACCGGATCGATTCCTGATGGTCCTGGCTACCGGCTTCGCGAAGAATTTCCATCGAGAAGTCATGCAGGCCCGGATTGTGACCGATGATCATGAGCGTACCGGCACCATCATTATGCCGCACAGCTTCGGTCAAGCCGCGCACACCCGACAAATAGAGAGACTCCATCGGGCGTACTTTCTCGCCCTCCACAACCCTGGCAACTTCAGAACAGGTTTCGCGGGCGCGGCGGGCGCTGGATACCAAAATCCGCTCCGGGCACCATCCCATCGCGACCAGTTCCTCGGCCATGCGCTGCGCGTCCTCCTTGCCTCTTGCCGTCAGAGCGCGGCTGAAATCGTCTACCCCTTCGCCCCAAGGCTCCGTCTTGGCGTGTCGCATCAGGATCAGGCGCTTCATTCCAATTCCTTCTTCCCGGATCGGGCATTAGAAAAACTTATCGACAGCTTCAGGTGCCGCGCATTGGATTGCTTCTTCTTAGGCACCATTTTCTGGTCAGAAATCAAGAGACAGGAGTATGGTAATATGAGCCTTCTGATTGGCGACGTCGCCCCAGATTTTGAAGCCGAGACAACAGAAGGCCGCATTCGCTTCCACGAATGGGCTGGCGATGACTGGGTCGTGTTCTTCTCCCACCCGGCAGATTTCACACCGGTTTGCACCACCGAACTTGGCTATACAGCGAAACTGAAGGATGAATTCGCAAAGCGTGGCGCAAAAGCCCTCGTCATTTCAGTCGACAGCCTCGAAGACCACAAGAAGTGGATCGCTGATATCGAGGAAACCCAGAATACCAGTGTTCAATTTCCGATCATTGCCGATCCTAATCGCAGCGTGGCAACGCTGTACAACATGATCCACCCAAATGCGGACGCCAAAGTCACGGTTCGGGCAGTTTATGTCGTCGACCCCAACAAGAAAATTCGCGCTTCCATCATCTATCCCCCAAGCGCAGGTCGGAACTTTGATGAGATCCTCCGCCTGATTGACAGCCTTCAACTTACGGACGGCCACAAAGTGGCGACGCCAGTGAACTGGAACGACGGCGATGATGTGATCATCGTGCCTTCTCTGACTGACCCGAACGAAATCGCCAGGCTCTTTCCGAAAGGCTACAAGGCGGTGAAGCCGTACTTGCGCTACACTCCTCAGCCGGAAAAATAGATTTCCTCCTGACCTTCCGTGCCATCAGCGCACGGAAGGCACTGAAAGCGAATTCAATTTGGCAAAGCTGCTTTGATCGAGTCGATATCGTATGGTTTCTTGACCACTGGCGCGGATGAGTAACGCTTTGCCAAATCGATGGAATCTCCATATCCCGTCGCAAATGCAAAGGAAATGCCTTGTGCGTGCAATTGTTCGGCGACCGGCTCACTGGTCTCTGATCCGAGGTTGACATCCAACAAGGCGAATTGAAGGGTCTCGCTCTCGATGAAATCGAGGGCTTCCTTCACGTTTGACGCCACGAACACTTCCGTCGCACCTAGCGACCGAAGCATGTCCTCCGCATCCATCGCTATGATCAAATTGTCTTCCAGTACCAGCGCATGCCCAGACAGGCTGGCCTGCTTGCGTTCATCCATCTTGTTTCCGGTCTCCGGGTGCAAGGCATCGGAAAATCCATCGACATGTGCAGGGGGAATTTCGAAATCCGCTGAGACACCGGTGACCTCAAACCTAATCTCGGCTCGACCACCCAGCTCATACGGAATCGATCGCTCAATGATGGTCGAACCGAAGCCCCGGCGTACAGGAGGCGACTGGATGGGCGGGCCACCGGTCTCCAACCACGATATTGACAAGGCCCCGTCCGAGAGCCGCGCGAAGCCAATCTGCACGACGCCATTTGTTTTGCTAAGCGCCCCGTATTTGGCCGAGTTGGTTAGCAATTCATGCACGACCAGTGACACAGCCGTGAAGGCTTTTGGTCGCAAGTGGACGTCCGGCCCCTGAATCTTCACCTTCTCGGCGTTTGCCCCAAGATAGGCCTCTACCTCGATGCGTATCAGTTCTCGTGCTGAAGCAGGCTCCCATTGCTGCCGCGTGATCAAGTCATGGGCACGACTGAGTGCATGGATCCGACCACCCACAACATGCGTAAACTCAGAGATGGAGCGCGCCTCGGATCCGCTCTGTTCAACAAGCCCACCAATCAAGCTCAAGATATTCCGCACTCGGTGATTAAGCTCGGCAATCAGAAGTTCCTGATGCTCCTGCGCTTTAGCCCGTTCGCGCAATGTTGCGTCCGACATACGCAAAATGACTTCGAGCAATGTCAGCCGCAGCGCTTCAGCGGCGCGCACTTCGGCGGGCTGCCAGGGGGCAGATGTATTCCGCACAATCTGCTGCCATGCCTCAAAACTCTTGCGCGGGGTGAGACGGTCGCCATTCGGACCAGAAACGACGGGTTTATCCGGATTCCCGGCCCATGTGACAGATTTTGCAAGCTCCCTGCGGAACAGCACAATATAGTCTCTCGGCGCCCGCGACACGGGCAAGACGAGCATACCGGCAGCGCGATCCACAAACTCAGCAGCAGCGGGATAGGCTTTAACAACACTGTCCGTGTGATAAATCCGGCTGGCGGCCGTCGTATTCAGGAAACTCACCAAGCCAAGAAATTCCTCCTTGCCCGGTGTATGTCCGATCGATTCGAATTCTCCGTTAACCCACCCAACGGCTCCGTCGTAAGGAATGACCGAGGCGATACCGCTGATGATGGTATCAAAATTGTCAGATATCGACGCATCTTCGGCAAGCTGAGCCATGAGTTGGTCATGCAGGGACTGGGCGCGCTCCTGCTCATCCCTGCCCTCGTCAGATTCTTTCTGGTCCAATACAAATGAGAAAAGCTGCCCAAACAGTTCCGCGGCCGTACGAACTTCATAGCCAAGCACTCGCGGGCTCTCATGATGGCAGGCGAAAAGCCCCCAGAGCTTGCCCCGCTTCAGGATGGAAATGGAGAGCGATGCCTGAACGCCCATATTTGCCAGATATTCCAGATGAATGGGCGAGACGGACCGCAAACCACTCATAGACAAGTCGAGCGGCACACCCTCAGGATTGATGGCAGGAATGATCTCCGCGCCCGAATCCGATACATCCGCGATGATACGCAGAAGGTTACGCTTGTAGAGTGCTCGCGCTTGCCTTGGAATGTCAGACGCCGGATAATGTAAACCCTTGAAACTATCCATTCCCGGCTTGACGGATTCAGATACGACAACGCCGGAATCATCCTCTGCAAAGCGGTAAACCATGATCCGATCAAACCCAATCAGGTTGCGCAACTGGCGCGCCGCCTCATCGCACAATAGTTGCGAAGAATCGGCGCGAGATATACGCTCCACCATGGGACGAACATAGTTCACATAGTTGGTATCGCGCGCATTGTCCCGAGGCTCGAACTCCATCACGATCGAGCGCCCCGACAGGTGCATGGAGAGGTCGAACAAGCGCTCATCCCCGGTCAATGCCACACCGAATACGCGCTCAACGGCATCTGGCGACGCCAGCATGGGCATGCGAGATCGAATCAACAGCAAGGCCTGTTCCGAGAAACAGTCTCTCAGGGGCTTACCTATCAGCTCTTCCGCTGCGGCTCCGATGAACTCTTTGACGTTTACCGAAGCATGGTTCACGATCCAGTCTGACGACATGGAGATCAGGCCACCAAAGGACTGTACACGCCCGATGACGTGAATGGGTTCACGGTCGCAATTCGTCAGGTCAACATCGCTCGCGGGCCCGTCAGTTTCGGGGCTGTGGCGGATCATAGGCAAACTTTCTGGTCACGTCCTGGCAAGCCGCCTCAAAAATCGAGAAACAGCCCTTCGCAGATTCTACTATATCAATAAATTCCGATTGGCTAATTTGCGCGTTTGAAACCTGGACAAGAAAATCTGTCCAGCAAGAACGGTCTGTCATCTGGCTCAAAAAGCGACCTGCAAGCCGGACATTCGAATCATCGGCTTGCTGCCATCGTTTGTGCAGAACCGTACCACCGAGGCGGCTACCCGCGATAACATAAATTATTCCAACTGGATGCGCCGCTTCCATACTGGGCTCTGCCTGCCAAGTCAGTATTCGGGCGCCGAGTGAGGCAAGATCAGCCTCTATTTCTTCAAGGGGCAAATGTGGCAATGTGAACCCGCCATGCGGCCGCAAATGACGCTCAACAGTTGTATAGGCGAGATGATTGATTGCGAGAAAGGCGGCAAGCCCTTCCGGCCGAGTGAGGTCATGGCGGCTGATCAATTCGTCCACGCGCGCATGATGGTCAGCGGTTCTTAAGCGCAAATCCTGCCTGACCGTGTCCACAATATCCATCATTGAAATCTCTCTATGCGTCCGCGCAGCGCTCAGGTCGGAACAGAGTCGCTCAAACGGCCGCCAATGCGGATAGCTTCAATTCTAGTGGCAAGTCCTGTGGCGTCATCGGTTTCAATATAGGTTCCGCACAAGGTCCCCTCCCCCAAAGCGGGCTGGTAACGCTCTCCAGGCAATTGTGTCTGGAATCGATACAGGGAAATCTGCTTCTGCATGCCGATGACGCTGTCATAGTCACCGCACATTCCGGCATCCGTCTGATAAGCCGTGCCGCCCTCAAGGATCATCGTGTCGGCTGTGGGGACATGGGTGTGACTTCCAACCACGAGACTTGCCCGCCCATCGCAGTGATGGCCCATAGCCATTTTCTCACTGGTCGCTTCACAATGCATGTCCACAATGATGGCATCCGCCACAGCGCCAAGCGGCATGGAATCCAATGCCGCATCCACGGCCGCAAAGGGACACGGCAGCGTCTGGCGCATGAACACATTCCCCTGCACCTGGACGACCCCGACACGACGCCCATCCGGCAAGCTGAACAGATTGGCTCCCTTGCCAGGTGCGCCGGCAGCCGATGGGTAATTTATGGGGCGCAACAAACGGGGTTCGCGTTCGATATAGGTCAAAGCCTCGCGTTGATCCCAGGCATGATCACCGAGAGTCAGGCAATCAGCACCTGCGGCAAAGAATTCCTCCGCAATGACGCTTGTCAGGCCGAAGCCCCCCGCCGAATTCTCAGCGTTTACTACAGCAAAATCCAGACGCATGCGCGCCTTCAGGCCCGGCAAATGGTCCAGGACAGCCTGTCGGCCAGGCTTTCCGACCACATCTCCAAAAAAGGCAATTTTCATGGCGAAAAGTCTATGCCCCGGCCTGAGAACAAAGAAAAGCGCGCGCGCCCAGTCGGCACGCGCGCGCTTAGAGCGGATTCCAGTAGACTCTATTCGTTGCTAGCCGAGAAGCCGAGCGACGACTTGGTCAGCGTAGACGGGTCTTCCATCTCTGCAAATGTCGACATCTTGATCGGTGTCGCAGGGTTCAACGAAATGGTCAGCGTCTTCGGATCCGTGATGAAACTGGACAGGGCCGTGGAGGCCTCAGTTGCCAGTTCCATGTCGATCCCCGAACCTGACGCCATCATGGGTGCCATGGCCAGCAGACCAGCCGTTTGATTGCGCAGCTGCTGCGGGTCTTCACCGCTCTGCGCGGCGTAGGCATTGAACGCACGGTCCACAATGCCATCATCATCCAAAGACAGGTCGATGGAGTGGAGCGTAAGCTTCTCCATGACTTCTCCCAGCATTGCCGATGGATCTGCAGAGTCCATATCCTGCTCAGCCTGAGCCGCTGCCATCGCGCTGGCACCTTCATACTTCGCGCCGAAATTCAAGCGGAAGCCATCTTTCAGCTCCCAGTAATTCTTGCCTTTTTCCAGCGTCACCACGTCTGCATCAGGATCGTAAGCCTGTTCACTGGCCATGGTCAGCTCAAGCTTTTCGTACCCGAGCGTCGCAAGCTGGGTGCCCAACTGCTGGCCAAGTTCACCATCACCAGCGTTCAGAACCATTTTGACAGGCTCAGTGATCACTTTTACGGCACGGCCCTGCTTGTCATGGCTTACATTGGATACAAGCGAAGGCATGTCGAAATTGACGCCTGAAACATCGAAGTTCAGATCTTTCAGATTGATAGACTTGTAACCGGGATTGGCCGGATCTTTCGGGTTCATGCCGGCCATGAAGCCAGACTCAAAGCTGTCTTCCAGAGAGTCGCCCTCAGCTGGTGCAAACACCGACCAGTCAAACCCGCGAATATCCACATTGCTGAGATTGGCCTTGACGGTCATGTCGTCTTCAGGATCGAACATGTCGAATTTCAGGCCCTTCAGCATCATCTGAGCAGCCTTCTGATTCTTCATCCCAGAGACCGAAATCGTGTCCACGAGGAAAGTACCACTTTCGCCATCGTCTTCATCGATCTGCATGTTCATGTCATTCATGGTCCACAGATCGAAAGAGAGCGCCTCCCCTGTAGGCATGTCAGCAGGTTCTGCGTCCGCAAACACGCTCGCGACCCATGCTGCCAGCGCAGGTGAAGGATTGACCAGTTCGATGGAGCCAATGGACGCGCTGCCATCTTCTGCTTCTTCGGGATCAGTCGGAACCAGCGAAATGTCGGACATGACCATGCGCGAGAAGCTCGCTTTGCCGTCAATCATGGCAAGACCGTCGAATTCCAGCTTTTTCGCTTTTACATCAGCACCATCCAGGTGTGTGCCGTCTTCATCGTCGTCGGACCCGACATCGTCGCCTGCCAGAAGCGTCACATCAGTGAATACGGCCTTGTCCCCGTTCAGCGTGCTGCTGCCGAAGGAAATGCGGCTGTCGTCGGCTTCATCCAAAGCAAAAGCCGCAAGCGCCTGTGGCGCGGTTGCTGGATCACCTTTGCGGGCCTTGACGTCCTTTGCGGCATCTGTGGCGTATTCAGAGCCAGCGCCATCAACCGGCTTGTCTTTGTCTCCGCAAGCCGTAAGCATGGCGATG
>TARA_R110000796_G_scaffold95459_2_pt1 | contig 34359 bp, 62 predicted proteins | sample TARA_R110000796 | Tara Oceans TARA_R110000796 (sample SAMEA4397815) | marine metagenome | biome: Polar Biome; feature: [SRF] surface water layer (ENVO:00010504); material: water (ENVO:00002006), including particulate matter (ENVO:01000060) such as... | depth 5 m
CTGACCAATATCGGCAACCCCAGCATCTCTGAAGATGATTACTTCGAGACCATTTTGGGGAAAACTGCCATGCTGTTTGAAGCGGCCTCCCATAGCGGCGCCGTATTGGCGGAGGCAACGCCGGAACAGGAGAAAGCGCTCCAGTACTACGGCCGCTATCTAGGCTTAGCCTTCCAACTGATTGACGACCTGCTGGACTACCAGGGCGACGCCGATGCCATGGGCAAAAACGTTGGCGACGATCTAGCCGAAGGCAAGCCGACGTTGCCGCTGATCCACGCCATGGAGCAAGGCACGCCGGAACAGGCCAAGCTAATTCGTCAGGTGATTCGCGATGGTGGGCTTGAGCAACTCGACGCCGTGCTAGAAATTATTCACGCCACCGGCGCACTCGACTACACCCGCCAGCGTGCCGAAGAGATGGCCGATAAAGCCTTGCAGCAGTTGGAAGCCTTGCCGCCCAGCGCCTACCGCGACAGCATGGCCCAGTTGGCTCGCTTAGCGGTTGATCGCCAAGCATAAAAATTGCTAGATCACACCGCCGAAGACTTGAAAAAATACGTCTGGCTAAGTATGATCCACCTCCGTTGTTGAGCACAGCTCGACAACCTTCGGAATATAGCTCAGCTTGGTAGAGCGCTGCCTTCGGGAGGCAGAGGTCGTAGGTTCGAATCCTGCTATTCCGACCATATCTCAATGAATTTGTTGGCTTTTTCCATAACTGCTAACAGGTTCATTTTTCGTTTTAGGCATCGCGTGACCATTTCGTGCAGGAACAAGGTTATCCACAGCCTCGCGAATGACCTCAGGATGCAAGTGAGCGTACCTTTGGGTCTGCTCTATAGAGGCATGCCCTAGCATATCCCTCACCCTGATTAACTCCGTTCCTGACATTACCATCCAGCTCGCTAGTGTGTGTCGCTGATCGTGCTGGCGGAAGTCTTTAATGCCCGCCGCCTTTAATGCTGACGCGAAAGACTTCTTCATGTCAGCGATGCGCTGCCCTTTAGAATTGCAAAACACCCATGTTGACTCTGGGCAGTTTGCATTCCGCCAAGCAAGGCGACTCTCTAACGCCTGCACTGCTACTTGATGTAAAGGTATAGAGCGACGCTTACCGCTTTTCGTGGTACCTGTCTCTAGCAATACAATGCGACGCGCAATATCGACGCGATCCCACGTTAGTTCAGTAGCCTCACTCTTACGCATACCTGTATAGATGCAGAGCTGAACAAAATCGACTAACCAATGCGCCCTTGGTCGCGCCCTGGCAGCATCCAGCAACCGATTAGCCTCGTTTTCATCCAGCCATCTCACCCGGCCTTCGGGCTCTTTCAGCTTCTTGCTTTTGGCCGGGTTGTCAATTTTCATACCCATCTCATCGCGGCAAAAATTGCAGGCTGCCGAAAACGTGCCTACCTCCCGATTAATCGTTGCCGGACCTACTGCCATTAAGCGATTTCTGACATAGGCCTTAACGTCCATATCTGTTATTTCGCTCATCCTCTTACCGCTAAAAAACGGGTACAATTGTTTGAGCGAATAGATCCGCCGATCTTGTTTTGCTCTGACTTTATGGCCTTTCATATAAGTCAGCATCACTTCATCAAATGTGGGGTCGTTTGCATCCTCCTCCGCTACGCCCCACATTCTTTGCTGATGCGCCTCAACCTTCCACTTTCCAAGCAATGCCTCCGCTTCTTGCTCACCATCACGCCCTACCGGAACCCCAGTAGAGCGCCTAATTCTTTTCCCGCGTCCGTTGGTGTAGGAAGCCCACCAGTAGGGCGAGTCTTTCCTTTTGTAGATACCTTCTGTTTGCTTACGCGGCATACGTCATCTCCTTTATTCAACGCATGCGGCCCCGCGACGGCTTCAGTATGCACCGACCGGAACCGCTCAGCATAGGCCAATAGATCATCTCGATGGATCACGACGCGCTTTCCGCGCCGCTTAATAGCGGGTATCTCGCCACGCCTTACCATCCTGCGTATTTCTTCGGGGCAATACGGAATGATCCGCTCCTGCGAAATATCGTCTGGCGTCCAAAGCAGCCGCTCCATGATTTTGTCCATATCAAGCCTCCTGAAACGAAGAAGCCGCCTTGCGGGCGGCTGTTAATCGGTCTGATCTTGAAACGATGATCGGTAGATGCCGTAAAGCTGGCGTAGTGCTTCCGGCGGTCGTTTCACTTTGCCATGACCTTCCTGCTCATCCTCTTCCAGCAGAGCTTGGTGCCACTTAATGAAGCCAAGCGGCTTTCCGGTGTTCTTGCGCATCACTCCTCCTTATCAGCCGAAGCCATGGCGGCCCGCGCCGTATCTCGAAGACTGCTATTCTCAAGAAAGTTTCGCCCTTGCAGGTCGCCATCAATCTTCTTTAGCGCTTCATAAAGCCCCTGCGCTACAGGAGCAGGCACCCACCGCTGTCCGCTCTCATCAAATAGCGCGTCGTTTAAGCTGTACGTTTTCATACATCCTCCGGCTTGGGTGCGGCTGATAGCATGGCTTTATAAAGCCCTTTGCAATCTAGTCGCTCATGGTATCGGGCCACGCTGCCGTGATTCTGCATTTCTTGCGTCGGCTCCACTGGTGCGCATTGCCACCCTTCCGGACAGGCTGCTTGAAAAGCATGCCAAGCAAAATCTAGGGTGGCGTTTTCATACGTATTGGCATCAGGACTGTAGTCTTCTAGATTAATATCAACGCCATACCGCTCACACCATTCAATGACGAACCCCTCAAACCGCTCACGCTGGCTCATACATCACCCCTCTTAAACGCCCGGTGGTAAAGCACCGCAGTCACAGCAGAAAGCGCTACGGCTGCGATGATTGATGCGGTCCATGCCGCGTCGTTGTGGATGAATATCACTGATAGGAAGGCTGCCCACCATGCTAGGGCGAAGCACAGGTTATGGAGTCTCATGAGCAGCCCCCGGCGTTACGCTTTGCTCGCCACCACTGGAAGTATCCGTTTACGCCAGTTGCTTCAAACTCTGCCGGGTTAGGGTGGGTATTGAAGTCGACGAGGAATGATTGAATAGCGACTTCGTCAGCGTCGTTAAGTGGGCTTGATGCGACAATGGCTTGAGTGCGCTCCCGCTGCCTCGCCTCAATAGCGCAAAACGCCTCCTCTTCCTCCGGCGTACATGCCTCAATTGCTGTGCTAGTCATAAACACCTCGCATAAAAAAACCGCTAATCGCGGCCATAGTCCTTAAATAATCTCGTCGATAATCGCCAGTACGGCGTATCGGGTATGCGCCTACGCACTACCAGGGCGGCGATGCGGCGGGCTTGTTGCTCGAGCATAGTCAGTACACCGAACGATGATGTCGCGGCCATCGCGTTTGATTGGCTGTATGGTATGGAATGGCAGGTGGGTGCAGTTGCGCAGCATGTGGGCGCAGGTTCGGCACATTCCTCCGGCTGGCTGGTGGTTCATTGCTCGCCCTCGGCTTGGCGGCGTAGATTGCGGGCGCGATTTATTAGCGCTCCACGGTTAATGACCTTATGCAGTGCAGACTGGTCGTATAGCTCTTCCATGGCCTCCGCCTGCTTGATCTTGTCGCGGCATGCGAGAGCGCCTGAATAGGTAGACTCCAATGCGCCTTCCAGCTCGCGGTAATCATCAGGCGTAAACACAAACTTGCGCTCATCATTCGCCATGCACGCTTGGGCTGCCGAGCTTAGCTCGCTGAATGTATGCCCTCAGCGCCGCCTCCCGCTCATCCGCCTTCTCCCGCAACGCTATCTGCACCTCTTCGGCCGCTTTATGCGCTGCGCAGTCGGCTTCTAGCTGGGCTATGCGGGCGTCATGCACATCTTTGCGCACATACTCCACGGCCTCGCTTTCGTCGCAGTCAGTGCCGGGCGCTGGATGGTCGCACCACACTAGGCCTATCTGCCCATCGCATTCGCCGGGCAGTAGATAGATCCGCTCAGCGGCTTGCTCTTTGATTTGCTCTGGCGTCATTTGGCAGCCTCCTTTCTAGCGTCAATCATCTCGCGGGTTTCAAACATCGGATGGCCGCAGCTTGGCCGAAAGTGAGTGTCCCAGTCGTGACCGTTTGCTCTTTCCAGGTCTCGCCTACAATCAGCGCAGTACCAATGTCGCGACCCATGGTTAAACCAATATGCAGGCCATGCTTGGCAGAGCGTCCGATTGCAGCTGCCGCCTTCCTGGCCTTTGTCAGCCTTATCTGGCCCCGAATAATCTCCGTAAGCCATCTAAGCCACCTCCCGATTCATCGCCGCCAATTCCTGGCGAAGCTGAATGTTTTCAGCGGTAACCGCATCCAGTTCAGCAAGTACAGCCATTTTTTCATGCTCAAGATCATCGTTGCGGCCAAGTAGCATGTCGAAAAGATCATCGGTGGCCGCTTCGATCGCTCCCAGCGTGCCGTTGTGTACGGGTATCAGCATGATTTATCTCCAGTAATGATGTAGCGGTCGCGGCTCGGGCCCACTAGCGGCTTCTGCCCAGGCTCAAGGTTCCAATCGAACATGTGATAGCAGCGGTCGCATTGCTTCTTGTTGATCGACATATAAAGCCGCAGCCGGGTGCAGCCGCATTCAGGGCATTGCTTAGTTGAGGCTTTCAATGTGCTGCTCCCACAAAAAAGCCGCGCTGATCTGATCAAATGCGCGGCTGCCTATTTCGCCGTAGTATTCAATTTCGTCTACCCAGTTCAACGTTGCCTCCTTACGCGCTATACCTAGTCGCGTAATTGCAAATATCCCGCGCCGTGCTTAGCCCACAGCCGTATTTCAACGCTAAGCGCCGATAGCTCATGCCGTGGCGTTCCCGGTCGTGGCGCATATCGCGCACTTGGGCGTCAGATAGCACGGCACGTTGATGGCATTCTCCGCAGCGGTGGCCGGTGGGTGCGCGGGCGATTAGTTGGCTTTGTCGCTGCATGAACCCTCCAACAGCTAGTGGAATGAAACCGCTCCGCCATCGGCAGCCATCTCAAAAGCCTCGCGCCAAGTGGCGTACCAATTCCTGAAATGCTCGTCTTCCTTGTCCGCCCGCTCTTGATATTGGGCAAAGTCGGCTGCCAGCTTCTTGGATACGGTCGAGCCGATAACGCCTTCGCAATCACTGAACAATATCAACTCCCAGAAAGGCCCTTCTGTTGCCGCCCATGCTCCGGCATCGTGGCGTTTCTCAACGCTGCCGAACCGCTCAAGATCCTTCTCAGGAAACCCCGCAACGCGGGCCAGCTCGTTGCGCCAATGGTTATAGCCGCCATAACCAATGCGGAAGCCGGTAGAGTCTTGCGAAGAGTAAATGGCGCCGCCGCGAACATCGTCAGCACGTCCAGGGAAGTCACTATTGATATACGCTCGAAAGTGGTAATCAATTTCCTCTCGCGTGGTCGGGTCAATCGGCTCGCCGTCTTCATCAAATACGCAATCTATTTCTTTAATTTGCCGGTAAGCGGTAATGTCCAAACTCATAATGATCTCCAGATAGTAAAAAGCCCCTTTCGGGGCTAGGCTCTGCGTTGCTCGGCGGCTAGCTGCCTGCCGATTGTGTTGTGCGTCCATGATTGCCATAGCTCGGGCGGTAACATCTTTTTGAGCGACTTATAATCAATGCCAATATCAGCGGCTAAATCCATGCGGGAAAGCCGACGCCGTTGGTAATCGTTGGCAACGGCTTCTAGCGGCTTCCCATGCCGCTCCTCAAAGTTCTTTACCGCCAGTTCAGTGCAATGCCTGGGCCTGACTAAACCCAGCTTTCGAGCGCGGAAAGAGGTTTGTTCCTCTGAACGGTCGATGGCTTTGGCTATATCGCTAATAGGCTTGCTGGTGGGGTAGTGCTTCTTGAGGTAGGCGTACTCTTGCAGTGTCCATGGGCGTCTGATTTGTGCCATATGACCTCCACAAAAAAGCCCCTGCGTGAGGGGCTAGTAGTTGATCGTTGCGTTAGGTATCTCGCCCTTAGCGAGCAAAGTCACCGCCTGCTTGGCGCACTCTGGCGGCATCCCTCCGTCGATAAACGCCTGCATGGCAGCTCGATTTATCCGGCCACGGTGCTCCTTATCAGCCTGGCGGCGGGCGATTCCCTCTTGCTCGCGTCGCTGCTGTTCGGCGCGCTCTTGCTCCTGGCGTTGCTGCTCAGCAATGCGGGCCTGTTCCTTACGCTGATGCTCGGCTTCGATGCGCTGGCGTTCGGCTTCGGCGTCACGCTGCGCCTTGGCGATAACCTCTTGATGCTCACGCTCTTTACGTGCCGCTTCATCGCGGGCCTGCTGTTCTCGCTGGGCTACGGCTTCACGTTCTGCTTGTGCCGCCTGCTCAGCCTCCCGCCGCGTACGCTCCTCAGCCTCCCGAGCAATGCGCTCCTCGCGCTCTTTCTGCTCACGCTGAGCCGCATCTTGGCGCAGGCGTTCGAGTTCGGATTGCTCGGCTTCATACCTCTGCTGACGGTCAAGCGCAACTTTCAGGTCGGCCAAGCTAGCCGTTTTAACGCGGTGAGCCTCTGCTTCAAACTCCTCGAAACGCTCACCAATATCAATGGTCTCAACTTGTTTGATACGCCCTTCAATTTCTTGGCTTGTGACTTCATTGAACAGCTGCGCATCCTGTCGAATCTGGTCAATTACAGCTTGGTGGCCAGCCTTCCGCGCTTCCTCTGCCGCCTCCCACTCATTCAGTGGGCCGCGTGCTTCATCACGCCATGCGTCTAACTGGTCTCGCATACGCTTACGTGAAGCGTCTACCTTTTTCGGCTTCTCCTTAAGGTCGGCGGCCAGCTCCATGCCTACAGCATCCAAAGCTGTTTTGCTTCGGGCGATTTTGAAAGCCATTGATGCATAGGCATCGCGACCTTTCTTGGTATCCAGTGAGGGCGGCTCAGCTAGGAATTGGTCAAGATGCTGGCGAATCGTTTGCAGATAAGGCTCTAGGCCCTTTTCTGATACAAAAACATCCAGCGCTTTTTCTAGGGAGGGTGCCGCAACTAATTCTTTGGACTCTTTCTCGGCTACTTCGGTCATGTTGTTCTCCTATGCCGCTTCGGCGCGTAGTGTTTTTTCGTAGTGGTCGACCAGGGCCTTGAATTCCAGTAGGTCGGCTTCGAGATTCGAGACGTAGGCATCGTCGCGCTCAAACTGACGCCACCATAGTTGCTTGCCTGCTGGCTCAAGGGCTGGGCAGTAGAGGCCGATATGCCACCACTTGCGGCCCGTCAGCCACATGCCGCCCTGAACTTGGTCGATAACGCTGGTGATGTCGCCATCAATATGGAAGGCGCGCAGCTTCTCTGGCGCGATGAAGCATTTGTACTCACAGCCACCGTCAGGATCGACAAGGCCATCTGCCGAAGCGCCGAAACTACCGCAATCGCTGGTAACGAAACCGGCCTTCTGCACGAATAAGCCGGACTGCATTTCGTGCTCCATGCGTGCCTCTGGCTCAAGCTCATTTCCGCGTTTCATCTGCCACGTCTGAAAGCCCTCATCCAGCGGCTCGCCACTGATGCGCTCAATAGCTAGGCGAAAAGCGTAGTTGCGGGCAGCTTCGGAAAAATCACCTACCTTCTCGCCAAGAATGGCGCGGCGCACCACATCAGCCTTGGGTGCCGCCTTGTAACCTGCCTTTTGCATAGCCACTTTCTCATCGTGGCCGTCTCGCACCGCATCGACATATGCTTGCTGTTGCTTATTCAGGCCATCGACACGACTGCGGGCTATCTCGAACATGCTGGCGGTTATGCATCCGGCCCTTGCGCGAAACCAATCTTCGCTCCCTTGGTTGCATTCGATGATTTTCAAGCCGTTTCTCCTTCATACGTGTTCTGGGCGGCGGCCTTAAGGGCCATGCCGCGAGCCTCAACAGCCTCTTTGAATTGCCGGTGAACCTCGCGATCATTGGCTTGGCGGATCTCTTTCATCCCCTCAGTCCAAACATGCTCAAGCGACTCAGTGCTTTCACTTGCAGCCACTTGATTAAGCAGCTTCGTCGCTAGCTCCTTATTGAACGGCGGCGCCTGCTTTTCCTGCTCTTGGGCCAAGCCTTCGCCAGAGTCAGTGTTCAGGTAGTGAATGGCTTGCTCTAGCCGCTCAGTCTTGGGCCAATACTTGTAGGCGCGCTTCACTACAGTTTTTTTCGACATCTCCCCGTAATCCGTTTTCCACGGCGATGAACGGCCAGACTTAAACGACTGCGAGCGCTGCATAATCGAATCAATATCGGCGCGGCTCATAGTGGTCGTGAGGTAGTCCCCGTCGCAGGTCTTGACGACCACGTAAGCGCCCACAATGTCGCCACGGCCGGGATCAAAAGGGTTGAATTTGTGAAGCGGCGCGCGATCTATGCCGCTTAACTCGAAATGGTCGCTTGCATGCACAAGCTCAGCCTGGGCCCAGCGTATAGAGCCCGTACTGGTGGCCAGATCAACAAGACCCATGTAGCTAATATCAAGGCACACGCGACCATCACGCGGCACCAGATAGGCTTGCTTCTTGGCTGGGTTTAGGCTGATACCGATGGAGGCAGTGTTATTGACCGCATTAACCAGTGACTGACGGTTGCTCATCGCAATCTTGGCAAGGAAGTCATTCGACTGCATGGCCTGAACAGCAAAACCCGCTTCACGGTCAAAGTTCAGGCTTGGCTCGCTAAGCACGGCAGCGAACGCATCGCGCTGTGCGTAAATGTCTTCGGTCAGCGTTGCTATCGCATTGCTCATTAGTTAATCTCCTGTTTGATCTTCTCGACGTTGATCTACGGCCCCTGACGTGTTTGCTCACGCAGGGGCTTTTTTATAGCGGCATCCAGTGTGTGGGCGGCTGATCTTCGGTAAAGGCAGGATCGCTGATACACCACATTGCCCCCGGCTCTTGCTTAACCTCTCCCGCTGGGTCGCCGCGCTCTGTGTACGTAGGCCGCTTATCGCCCCACACTAGCCAGCTACCGGTGGCCACATGCTCGCCGCGCCGCAGGATGATCCGCGTGCCGTCTTTCGGCGCTGTCTCTATCGGCGCCCATGGATCGAGCAAGGCTTCAAGCTCGTTCAGCTCTCGATGATCTAAACGCCGCGTGCCCTTGGTGACGGTGTAAATCGCTCGGCTGTTGGCGTCGAAGTCGGCGGCGGTGATTTTCCACTGCGTCATATCCACTCTCCCGCTAGAACCTGTTTGCTCCAAGCCTCTTTCAAGCTGTCAAGCGTTAGCCCTGGCGTAGTGCTCAGCAGCATGTCGTAAAGCTCCTGGCCTTCCTTCTCCTGCTTCACAAACTCAACGAACGAATCACATGCCCACTGCTCGCCGTCTCGCAGGCAATCAATCGGCGATGCACTGTCTAAATCAGGATGCACACCAACGATGGGGCGGGCGGCTTCTCTTAATGCGAGTGCTGCGTTCATGTCGCTCTCCTTATGGGGCGTGGCGGTGATACGCGGCTTTTTCTAAGCCATGGCCGGGATCAAAGCCGTTTTCTTTACGAAACTCAGAAACAGCCCTTTTGGCATCTTCAAAATTGCTGAATCGACCCAGGTGATACCACTTCCTGTGCAGCCTGCATCGGCTGCGCCACTTATTTCGGCACTTGTCCCATGTAACGCCGGTGGCGCCGCTCGTGTTATTTCTGTGCATGGAGTGATTTTTGCCGTTTGCTCCATTGTCAGACGCCCGCAAGTTGCACCACCTGTTGTCAGTGGCGTCTCTATTTTTATGATCTATTTGAGGGGGCAGCGGGTCATTGCTCATCCAGCGCCATGCCAGCCTGTGCTCGTAATCTCTAAACCCCAGGAGCCTTATAATTCGATGCTGATAGCCGTTTTTTGGGTCCACACTCAGAGTTCCGGCCCTTTTTCCTTCGAACCTTGTGACGCAAGAGGCGTGCGCGGCTTTTGTTTTGCACCACTTAGCTTCTCTGTGCCTCCAGGTGAACACCCCTGTTTCCGGGTCGTAATCGAGAAGTTCTCGCGCAATCTCTATTGGTATCGACATGACTAATAAGCTCCTCGCATACCGGGGCAATGGTCTTCGGCAATGCCGCGGTAGTCGGGCATGCCTGTTCTGCGCTCTGGTGGAATCCCTCGCGCCTCCTCAGCAGCCCATACAGCCACCTCAGCGCAGTACGTCCGGTGCAGGCTCTCTTTGTCAGCCGCGCCTAGGTTGGCCGCTAGCACCATGCTCAGGCCCAAAAACATCAGCGCGATTGCGCTAAGCGTCTTCGTTTTCATGTCTGCTCACCTTATGAATCAGCTCTAAGGGAAAGCCGCGACGCTTAGCTGCTCGCTTAGCATTTTTGCGGCTAGAAAAAAGGCCGGCATCGCTGCGAGGAACGATCCGGCCTTCGTGGTATTCACGGAGGATGAAGCGAGCGGTCATGTAACCAGCTCCTTGGGCACCTCTACTTTTGGCCCTAGCTCGCTGGAAACAATGGCGCGCATGCACGCAATGAGGATGGTCGGCCCGCTGCCGTCGTATTCGTCCAGCGGCTTTTGGTGCTTGACCGCATGAGCCTGGGCGCCGCAATCGGCGTAGCAGCCGTTCTCGGTGTCAACGGTAACGGTTACCTTCTCAGCGATTAGCGGCCCGCCTTGCGCCCAGTTGGTGGATGGCCGATAACTTGTGGATGCTGACCCGCCTGGGAATACCCATGCGTCGTGCAAAGGGGCATCCTCATTACAGGCAAACTGGAAGGGCTTGTATTCGCCGCCCCGCGACTTCGCCACCGCCCAATCCAGCGCAGCGCCCTCAAGTTCGCTGGCTTCCACCTTGATTAATTCACTCATAAATCACCTCTCTAATTAGGCGCGCCGCCTCGGCAACTCGTCGCAGTGCCAACGGCTTTGAGTTAATGGGATGAAGCGGCGCGGAAATGAACGCGATCCACGCTCATTTCAACTGACAAGGATTACTTGATGGTTCAAAAAAGCCCTCCGTAGAGGGCTGATGCACCGCCTTACTTCTTACACCGCCAGGTTAAAGTCGTTGGGTTTAGGTGCATCCAAATGCCGCCTGGGCCTCTACCCGCTATCCCTAGCAGGCAGCAAGCGACATATGGATGCTGGCTCTATTCTCAGCCGAACCAGCAGGCTTTAAGTGGCACTGTCGCAGGCCCCGCGCTTCACGGTATGCTGAAGTTTCCACACACCAGCACCGTTAAAGAGGTTTTAAATGGATAAATTCATCATCAGGGTTGTTCTTCATTCCGCAGATTCAGAAGACTACGAGCGACTACATGAGCTAATGGAAGCTAAGCGATATTCGCGACAGCTCAAGGATGTAAATGGTCAAGTATTCCAACTTCCAGATGCTGAGTATTACGCTGAGAAACCGCTAAGCGCCCTATCAGTGCGGAATGAGGTTAAGAATCTGTCAGACTCAATCGTGCCCGGAAGCTTTGTCCTGGTGACCAAGGCGGATGATATAAGCTGGTATCTACAGCCCATCTAGACAACTTTTCGCCTGCCGAGCAGCTCATGATTTTGCTTTCTGAGCAGCGCTATCTCGTCTATAAGGCCGGATAGCGCTTCGAGAACACTACTGACATCATCCTTTTTCATTTCTTCTGGATGCGAAATGCTTCCAGCTTTGCCGATAGGAGGTGCGCCAGGTGAGGCTTTAGGGACAATAACTGGCTCGCTGCGTATCTTCTCGGCAAGATCAACCAGTACGGCGGCGTCAATCAATATCTGTGCATCTGCGTAGCCAGCGCGCTTCATCTCAACCTTGCTGACCGCCTCCGCCGTGCTGACCAACTCATCAATGCGATCTGCTATTGCGTTCTTAGTAGCTGCAACCGCTACCGACTCATCTACTGCTACCTGCATTCTTGATTGCGTTGTCATGATTGCCTCCTTAAATCCTGTTAAGCGCTACGATGCGCACATTGCGGTCATGCCAAATCTTTTGACCGCTGACTATCTCTATCCCCTCTTTAGCTTCGCGCTGCGCTATATCAAGCAGCTCGCCAGCCGGAACAGGAAGCCATGAGGTGAATTCCATGTAGCCGTGCCACCACGCGTAACCGCCTTCTTTATCTCGCCTAGTGGCAGAGTAGAAATACGTTCTCTTAATCATGCTCAAATCTCCATGTAACCGAAAAGACACTCTCTGAATGGCCTTTCGGATACTCCCTGTATAAACAAGGAGCAACCATCGAACTCTCGTTCCTTACACACAGCTGATTTCGCTATCGGCAGCCTGGGGTCGCAATCCAGAGTGCCTACGCCTCCCAATCCTTTTAGGGAAACGCCCCGCGACGAGTGCATCTTGTGGGTGTGCTTTCTCGCCTCCGCTTACGGGGTGGCTGTGCGCGTACTACGGCATATTGTTTAAAGAGCGTCCACATTGCCCGGTGGTGCGGGTCGTGCTGCGTTGCTATGAACCTAACTATACAAGACAAACTTGTAATTGCAAGCACAAAACAAGCATCGAATAGCAAATAAACAAGAAACATTTGTAAATACCTGAAATTCAGACGAAAAAAAAACCGCTTCAATGAGCGGTTTTCTTACAGCTTCGCCTTGTTAAAAGAAGGTTTCCCACCAAAAAACGCGACCTATGATCTTCGGCGCTTCTGGATCGTCCATAGAATAGACTTCCTCGGGGAATTCAATATCGTTTTCACTGACGACGCGCATACGATTAAGCGGTAGACGGTAAAGCTTTTTGACTCTAAGCATGCCGTCATGGTCTAGCGCGTAAACCTTTCCATCTATGATGTGGCGGCACCCTTTATCAATGCCGATAGGCGAGCCATCCATAATCATAGGCTCCATGGATGAGCCGGTAACGGTCGCGCAGCCCGCATTGCTTGGCTGGACGTTAGCCCTGGCTAAGCGCGCTAAACTAAATCGCATCGCTCGACCATGGTTCTCTATTACCTGTGTCTTGCCGCTTCCAGCCGCCATTTCCACCTCTCGAAAATATGGCACCTCGATTTCATCGGGTAGTGGTTGCCCCTCCTCTTCGTACAATTCCGTTTGATGCAGCACTGCGTCGTCTTTGATGCCCTCTAACATAGGGCCTTGTTCAAAGATGAGCCACTGCGCTCTTACTCCTAACTGCTTTGCCAGCGCGTCTATGCGCTTGTGGCGAGGCATTGTCCCGCCTGATTCCCACTGTTGCACCGACTGAGCAGAAACGCCAAGCATTTCGCCAAGCTGCGTCTGGTTTAAGCCGCGTCTTTCGCGTGCCTTTTTTAGCCTTTCTGAAAATTCCATGGGTTGTCTCAAAGCGCTTCTTGGCCGGGGTTTGCATACCTCTAGAAGTGTACAAGGCGTGCTTGTGGGCATCCAAACAAGATCGACTTGTAAAGCGCTTGGCATGGGTTTATCCTTACTACAAGAAATTCTTGGAGACATGGCTATGAAGCCCAAAAAAGCCCTCGAAAAGGCAATTAATAAACTAGGTAGCCAAAGCGCCCTTGCCCGTGCTTGCGGTGTTACTCAACAGGCGGTTCAGCAGTGGTGTGAATCAGGCAACGTCCCCCCTGCTCGCGTTCAGTCCGTTGTTGCTGCCTGCGAGGGTGCTGTAAGTGCCAGCGACCTACGCCCAGACATTTTCATTGAGCGGTCTGTTGCCTAACCACAACAACAGTTTAGCCAATATCTCAATTCAGTTAGAGACTAAGCAAAGAAGGAGTTTAACCCATGGATGCATACACAGCCGGACTACGTGAAGCGGCATTCGAATATGGCATTAAGAAGCTTGCTTATGACCTCGATATGTCCGAGTCGCGCCTTTACAAAAAGCTCGATCCAGACAGCGGCGTATCACTGACCCTGGCCGACTTCTTCCGTATTAACCGCACGCTGCAAGACACGCGCTGCATTGATCGCGCATTAGAAGACTTGGGCATGGTGGCAACGCCGCTATCCGCAGACGCCAGCGAGTTTGAAGGCGAGATTCGGGAATTACTACTGGATCAGCAAGAGCAAGCCGCCCGTTTTGTGGCAGTCGTTCGTAAGGCGAAGCAAGACGGAAAGATCGACGTACAGGAAATGGAGGAAATCAGGAAGCAACGTCACGAGCTAGCCGTATTCGGCAACACCGTGATGAACCGCATCGAGCAGATGCACGCAACGGGTGCTGCTCTCAAGGCAGTCAAGTAATGAAAAAGCCCACCATATCGCTGGGGAGCGTGGCGGGCCTTCGAGCAAAACTAACGATAGGTGTTGAGATGAATAATACAGAAAACAGAGAAGTAATCAAGTCGCAAGAGTTTGATCAGCGCTTCGCCAGAGATCAACTGCTTCGCCTAGGAGTGCCAGTAGCGAATATTAATTTGTTAGATCACTTTCTTCAAATTATTGAGCGCGAAGACGAGAGCCTTCCCGAGGGCGAGGAAATTCAAAATTTAGAGCTCAGGGTGCATGGAATGGCTTTGGCGATTGTTGGGTTCCAGACGCATCAAGAGAAAATCCATTATGTACGCGAGTATTTTTACTCGAACTTCAATCACCCGGTAAATCCTTACTTCGCTGAAAGCCAAGCCGATTACCAAAAATCTGAAAACAGCCTTGCCGCGCCTAAAGATACGGCAGGATGGGTATACATCCTTAGCAACCCTTCAATGCCGGGCGTCTTGAAGATCGGCATGACGCAGAAAAGCGTTGAGCTTCGCATTAAACAGCTATCCGCCCCAACTGGCGTAGCAGCTCCCTTCGAGTGCGTCTGGTCGGGGTGGAGCAATGACTGCATATCCGCCGAGTCTCTAGCCCATAAAGAGTTCGACCACGCTAGAGCTTCCGGTAAAGAGTTCTTTCACATTAGTAAAGAAGACGCCGTGGCTTTCTGTCGCCAAGTTTGCAATGAGGGGGTGTTGGCATGAGCATCCTGAATCTTCTAGACCGCCCCATCGCCTTCAATCGCTCATTCGTTGATCTTGGCGTCGGCATTACCGGCGCTCTGATGCTATCCCAGTGCGTCTACTGGTCAACCCGCACCAAAAATTCAGATGGCTGGTTTTACAAAAGCCGTGAAGAGTGGATGGAAGAGACGGGGCTGACTCGCCGGGAACAAGAGACAGCGAGAAGGCGCCTCTGCGACAAAGGTTATATCGAAGAATCCAAGCGCGGCGTGCCTTGCCGTGTTTTTTTCAAGCTGAACCGTGAAGCGCTAGAAAACGACCTTTTAGAGCTTGCACAAAAGCGCCCATCCAGTAAGGCGGAATGCGCCCAACTGGAAAGCACGAAAGCGCCCAGCAGTGATGGCGGAAAGCGCCCAACTAATACAGAGAGTACAGCAGAGACTACAACAGAGAATACACAAACACCTGTCTCGTCTGACGACGTGACGGCTGTATTTGAGTTCTGGAAAACGCAGATGGGCAAAACCAGAACCACCAAGCTGGACACCAAGCGACGCACCAAGATTAAGAACGCTCTTGCTGACTACGGCATTGAGCAAGTTCAGCAAGCCATCACCGGCTGCACACTCTCAGCACACCACATGGGCCAGAACCCGCAAAACAAACGCTATGACGATATTGAGCTGATCCTGCGTGACGCAAAGCACGTCGAGCAGTTCCTTGGTTACTACGACCGCAAGCCGACAAACGTAAGCCTGTACGACAATCGCCCACGCCCTGTTCACACCCAGTTGGATCAAGCCAACGACACCGGCCTCCGCCAGCGTGCTGATGGAGCGTATTCGCTATGACGGAAACCTCAATCATGGGCGTAGTGGAGACTAAGCGCTCTCACTGCGACACCCACGGCGAATACGAGTCAGTGCTGATACACCTGGGCGCCTCACGCTGGACAGGATGCCCGGCATGTTCCAAGCAGGCTATCGAGGAAAACGAAGCCAAGCGCAGCGCTGATCAACCTAATGAACTGCGCAAGCTGCAAGGCCAAGCGATGCTGGAATGCTCCGGCGCGCCTAAACGCCTTCACGCTGCGACGTTGAGCAGCTACGTCAGCGAAACCGACAGCCAGAAAGCCGCACACAAATTAGTGTGCGAGTACGCCCGCAACCTGCGCAGCCACCTAGCGTCCGGTGATGGCCTAATCATGATGGGCAATATGGGCACAGGGAAGACGCACCTAGCCGTTGGCTTGATTCGTGTAGCTACCCGAACCCTAGGCGTTCAAGCGCGCTACGTGACCGCCCCTGCGCTGTTCTCGCGGGTGCGTGCGTCCTACTCCGGCAATCACGAAACCGAATCTGACATTTTGGCTGAGTTTGCTGATACGCCGCTGCTAGTGCTGGACGAAATCGGCGTAGGCAAGGGCTCTGATAACGAGCTGAACCTGATTTACGCCCTGCTAGGCCGCCGTTACGACGAATGCCGCCCCACGGTGATCATCACCAACCTAATGAGCGAAGACCTCAAAGCATGGCTCGGTGAGCGCGTCGTTGACCGCTTGCGCGATACCAGCCCCGTCGTTTTGTTCAATTGGGATTCTTACCGGGGGCGCGCATGAACCTGTTTAATTTTGACGCCGAAGCGTCCGTGATTGGCTCCGCGTTCCTTGAGCCCGAATTGATTGCCGAGCTAGCCGAAGTGGTTAGGCCTGATGACCTCTACCACTACGAGCACCGTGTCGTGTGGGGCGCTTTGATCAACAGCGCCAAGAAAGGTGAAGGCACCGACATTGTGACGCTTAGCGAGCATTTGGAGTCTGCCGAACTGCTGGACGCTATTGGCGGCATGGGCGCATTGGCGCAAATGACGGTCAACACGCCGAAATCATCCAATGCCATGGTATACGCCGAAATCGTTGCGGACCTGGCGCAGCGTCGTCGCTTGATCGCGACCATGCCGGAACTGGAAGCCAGCTTTGCAGATCGCCAAGCCGAAACCGATGCGCTAATCAGCCAGACGATTAACCGCCTGGAAGCCATGCGCCGTGGGCGTAAAAACCAACTGCTACGCGCTGCTGAATACCTGAAAGATGAATTCTTGAACCCATTGGACCGTCGCTTTAGCGGCGAAGAAGAAGCCTTTGGCGTCTCTTACGGCCTGAAAGACCTGGATGGCGTGACCATGGGCATGAAGCCCGATGAATTGGTGATCGTCGGTGCGCGCCCATCCATGGGCAAGACGGCGTTCATGATGAATTGCCTACGTTCCGCGCTGAATACCAACAAGCCCATCCTAATCGAGTCGCTGGAAATGAAGCGCCCGGCATTGCTCGACCGGCTAATGGCGGGTATCGGCGATATTCCCCTAAACGCGATTCGTGACCCTAAAAACTGCATGGAAGACGAGCATTGGCCGCGCCTGTCGTTTCCGGTTAGCCAGATCAACAGCGCAGACCTGTATATCAGCGATGAATCGCCGCGAACGATTGCGCAGATTCGCGCCCAGGCGAAGGCGATACACGACCAGCACGGCTCTATCGGCCTAGTGATGATCGACTACCTGGGCAAAGTGAAGGTTGAGGGTGACTACGGATCACGCCATGACCGCGCCATTGAGGAAGTGGTGGCCGGTGCCAAGAGCATCGCCAAAGAGTTTAGCTGCCCGGTGATGCTGCTTTCCCAGCTCAACCGGAAGCTAGAAGACCGCCCCAATAAGCGCCCGAACATGGGCGACCTCAAAGATTCCTCTGCCATTGAGCAGGAAGCCGACACCATCCTCTTTCTGTACCGCGACGAGGTTTACAACAAAGACAACCCCGATAACAAAGGGTTGGCTGAAATCATCGTTGGCAAACAGCGCGAAGGCCGGACCGAAACCGTCCACGTTGTTTCTCGCCTAGCCAATGCCCGGTTCGAAGACCTCTCCCCGAAATCCATGCAGGAGGCGTACTCATGAGCATCCCCGCCAAAGACGTACTCACGCCCAGCGAAATCAAAGTGCTAGAGCGCAAAGGATGGCAGCCAAGCCGCTACTTTCCATCGACCGGCGAGATATTGCTCACGCATAACGGCGCGCCTTACGGGCTGCGGCTTATCGAAGTGCGCCGCATGGCTAAACCGAGCGCTTGGGATCGCCTCACCGCATGGATGAATCAGGGGGTGGCGTCGTGAGGGATATTTACACCGACCCGCGTGAAGGTGACCGCGTGCAATTCACCGTGCACGGCAATGAACAGCCTGAGCCTCCTGTCATTGTTACCCAGGTAAATGAGCGCGGCGTCAGCTTTATACGGCCGGATAAAGGCGGCTTTAGCTTTTCAAGCTGGGAGCTATGGCAGAGCCAAGAGCATAAGACACAAACGCTTCTACGCGGCCCTGTCCAAGTTATTGGCGGAGGTGTCGCATGAACTCCAATAACTACGAACTCAGCCCTTACCAAGTGGCTCTCCTAACACTTCGCGGCATTGTCCCCGGCAAAGACCTAGGCAATGGAACCGTGCCGTGCATGACCTCACGCGGCGAGCGCTACTACACGGCAAGCGACCTAGTGCAGCTAGCGAAGCCTGGGTTTATGGATCGGTTTACTGCGTGGATGAATCAGGGGGTGGCGTCGTGAGGATTGAAATCAACAGCAGCGAGAACGTTGAGCTGGTATGCAACGGCAAGCTGATCGCTGAGTTCAGTGCGGGCGCTGTAGTCGATGCCTCCTACCACGAAGCAGAGATTAAGCAAGCGAGAGTGGCGCTAGTCCTGGCTAAGAACATGGCGAAGGTGACGGACTGGAACGCCTTTATTGATGGCGTAAATCAAGTTCTACGCCAGCACTCGTATGCCGGTGTGGCTGGCTATGTGGCTCCCGCTGATCCGAAAGCAAGCGGAAAGGATGTAACCGACTACCAGTGCAATTGGGAGATTGGCGCCTTTGTTCGTCAGTACATAAGCGAGGATCAGCTCGATCTTTTTGGGGAGGTCGCATGAACACATCTATTCGCCGGGATCGCCTCACCGCGCTTATGGGGGTGCGTCATGCGGCTAACTAAATACGATCTGCCCCACCACACACGCAAGCGCTGGTATGAGATCGCGGCAAGCAACGGCATTAGCAAAGGGCTCTTCTACAACCGGCTGCAACTGGGCTGGACTGAGCGCGAAGCAGCGACGAAAGAAAAGCAGAAGCACGCGCCCAAGCCACCAAAGCAAAAGAGCGAAATTACCGAGCTGGCCGAAAAGAGCGGCTTTAGCTACAGCACGATTTATACACGCCTTAAGCGCGGATGGTCGGTTAAAGACGCCACGACAAAGCCGCCGATGAAGAAGACGTTTAAGGGTAAGCGGGAGGTGGAGCATGGGTAAGCCAGCCGCTAAGCCGTTCGTATCGCGGGCAAGCACCTTGCAAGAGGCGTTTGCCGCTATCGCCAAGCTGCCCCGAGTGCTAACCGATGCCATCCAGCTATGGGGTGACATAGAGATCATCGTCCAAAAGCGCCCGGTGAAGCGCAGCGTCGACCAGAACAAACTCCAACGTAAATGGCTGCTAGAAGCAGAGGCCCAAGGCGACCAGACGGCGGAAGAGTACCGCGGCTTCTGCAAGTTGCACTTCGCGGTGCCGATGCTGCGCTGGGAATTGCCCGAGTTCAGAGAGAAGTACGACCGCATTGTTAAGCCGCTGCCGTATGAATCCAAGCTTGAGCTAATGCAGGAGCCGCTCGACTTCCCTTGCACGCGCCTGATGACCAAAGACCAGAAGTCACGCTACCTCGATGCGATTTACCAGCACTTCACAGGCCTGGGCATGCGTCTCACTGATCCAGGGCTGAAAGGCATTAACCCCAGCGAATACAAGGAGGCGGCTTAGATGCTTAAAGCTACCCGCATCGAATCAAAGGCCATCCGCAACGCTGCCAATGGCCAGCTGTGCACCGTACAAGTTGCGGGCATCTGCCGCCATTCGCCGGAGACGACCGTCCTCGCCCACCTGCCCGACGAAAGCCACGGCATGGGTCGCAAGAGCGACGACATTTCCGCCGTATTTGCCTGCGACCTGTGCCATGACCTGCTAGACAACCGCCGCCCGTGGCCAGAGAGCGAAAAGCCGCACCGTGAGTGGTATTGCAGGCGGGCAATGGTGAGAACTTGGCGCCTGCTGGTAGAGGCGGGAATAGTGACGATTAAGGGAGTGAAGCTATGAGCAGCACAGCATGCGACGACCAGTGGAGCGAGGAGCGCGCTGACGTTATCGGGCAGAACGGCAACGATGGGCAGCATTACAAGGCGCGAGAAATAAACCCAGCCACTAGCAGCATCACCGACAGCCAGGCGAGGGAAGCCGCGCTGGAGACAAGAATGTGCAGCGATGGCGCGCCATGCGGGCAAGGCGGTTGCTGCAACGAATGCCCGAATCAGTCAGACCTTGATCCGCACACAGGATTACCTGCACACATGGTCGACCCGAGCTATGAAGTAGAGCCGGTTAGTCTTGATTTATGCAGCGATGGCAAGAAATGCGGCGTGCCGCCCTCAGTAGGCGATGACGCTTATTGCGCGGAGTGTCCGAATAGGCACAAAGACGGAATGCCAGCGCACAGCAAATACCACCGCGAAATCAAGCCCGGCGTATTCGTCGATGTTTATGACGTGCTCCAGGCATGGGCTGTTAGCAATCCAGCACTTCAGCACCTGATCAAGAAGGCATTGCAGCCTGGAGCACGCGGCCACAAAGACCTCGAAACCGATATGAACGACATTATCGCCAGCGCTAAGCGGGCCAAGGAGTTGGAGCAATGATCACAGTTTACAGCAACCCAACATGCCAGCCATGCAAAGCCACTTGCCGTCAGCTAGAGCAGCGCGGGATTGAGTTCAAGAAAGTGGACGTGAGCGTCGATGACCAGGGCTGCAGAGATATTGAAGCGCTCGGCTATCGCGAGCTGCCGGTGGTGGTTAATGGCGAGCAGCACTGGAGCGGCTTTCGCCCTGACCTGATTGCGAGGATCGCCAAATGATCATGATCGATTCAAAGAACGGGCAGCGCTTTGCCAAAGCAATGAGAGATTGGGTGGTTGCTCAAAAGCTCGACGATGCGCCAAGCCCCTCGCAAGGCAGATTCCTTGAGCAAGCTAGGGCAAAGATTGAGCTGGATTCGGCAACTATGGCGTTGGGTAAAGAGCTTATCGACCAGGGCCACGCTGACGCAGAGGACTACTAAGCATGAGCGATTTAGCCCTAGGCCGTATGAAGGCCGGAAAGATGAATCAGACAGAGGCGGCCTATGCCGCCCTACTGGAATCCGAAAAGCAGGCTGGCGAAATCGTCTGGTACTCCTTTGAGGGCATGACATTCAAGCTCGCTGACAACACTCGTTACACGCCGGACTTCGCCGTGATGCGTGCAGACGGCTTGATGGAAATGAGAGAGGTAAAAGGTTTCTGGCGAGATGATGCTCGCGTAAAGATAAAAGTGGCCGCTGAACTATTCCCCTTCCGCTTTATAGCCGTGAAGAAGCAGAGCAAGAAGGCTGGCGGCGGATGGAGTCAGGAGGTGTTCGAGTGAATTGGGACTACCAGCTCAACAGCGACGGCACCAAAAACCTCTGCTGCAAAATATCGGACTGCAAAGAATACAAGATCAGCAAGTACACGCTAGGCGGCGTAAGGCTCTATGTGCTGTTTCACCAAGGAGCAAGGCTAGACAGCGGTAGCGATGCGGGAAAACTCATCAAGCGGGCAGAGCGGCATAAGGGGGCAGTATGAGCGAGAGCCAGATTACCGGCGAGCCTATCAAGCATCACCGCGATGGCTGGGCAAAGTTCTGCTTTGGCGGCGATAAGGCTCACTGGTGGGTAGAAGATACGAAAACTCTGCCACCGAAAATCACCGACCAGGGGCAGACGCGATATTACAAGTCGCTATGTGGCCAGCATAACGCTGCAAACGGCGCCTTCCCTGCGTTTCATCCAGGGTCATTTGATCGATGCAAGAACTGCCAGCGCAAAGCCGATAAGGGGGCCGCATGAACTACCTCGATAATAACGCTCGCGTCTCATGGGCGATGGCATACGAAAGCGGTATCCGCACCCAGGCAACCGTAGACCTTGCCGAAATGCAGGAAGCGCAGCCTAAAAGGCATAAGACTCGCAAGGGTGAAAGCGCAGAGCGACGCGAGCCGGTTACTGCAACTCAAGATCGTGTGAACAAGGGCGGGCCCGGTGCAGCGTATGGGGCTGAGTACACGCCGGTCTATTCATCCATCCGGCGCATGGAACGCGAGACTCCCCTGCTGGCTGCTGTGGGTCATTGGCTTTGTCTGGCAGACACCGGCGCAGCTAACCAGTACCTAGATGACGTAGCAGCCGCCATTCTTGCGCTGTACGTGGCGCAAACGCCCGAGTGGAGTAGTTACCGCACCGCACGCAAAGAGCGCGTAGAGGCGCTTATTCAGGCGCGTATGATGCAGGATCGAAACGATATGGATGGCAGTCGCCCGCTGTGGCAGCCGAAAGAAGTGTGCTTCTACTGCCGGGAGTTCATGGGGGTGAAGATTATTCCTGATAACTGGCAGCGTGATGGCTGGAATAAAGTATGGCAAAGCATCGGCGATATACTTCACTCGCTAGAAAGTGAGGCGATGGAGCCTATTTCAAAGAAGATACGGGAAACTAATAAGAAATATCGTGAATTTTACCGACAAGCTGCTTGAAAAGTTTTGAAGGCCTGTGTAAGCTAAATGTATATGCTGGACAAGATGCGCTCTACCAGCCCTTGATTATAAAGGCTCGCCCCAAAAGGCGGGCCTTTTTGCGTTCGGGCCAGGCCGGAACACATACCGGCTACCCTCTTATCGCCTCTGCCGGTTGGCCCAACTCTTTCCCTCGCCCAGCCACCTGGGCATTGCCGCCCTTCCCTGCGGCTTTTTTATTACAGGTATCCCATGGCTTTCACCTTCCTGCGCTACGTGCCCCAGGAGGGTACGGCTACGTATACCCCGCAGCCGTTCATGCTGCCGTGGGGCGCCAAAGTCGATGATGCGTTTATCGACAAGCTATTTGAAATCTGCGAGCGCATGGGCTGGGGCCCTGATTTGGCTGATGACTTGATGGGCTGCATGGCTTTTGAGTCTGGTCGCACGTTCGATCCGACCACGCTTAATCTAGCCGGAAGCGGCGCAATTGGGTTAATCCAATTTATGCCCGCTACCGCACATGATTTAGGTACGACTAGCGGCAGGCTCATTCACATGACTGCCGTCGAACAGCTCGAATACGTTTACGCCTACTTCACCAAGTACCGATGGCATGAGCGCGTTCGCTGCCTGGAAGACATGTACATGGCGATTCTGATGCCGAAGTACATTTCCAGCCCGCTCGGCACCGTCCTATTCAACGATGGCACAAGAGCATATACGCAGAACCGCGGCTTAGACGCTGATCAAGATGGCCGCATCACCAAGGCTGAGGCAGCCGCTAAGGTGCGCGCCGTTTACTTGGAGGGCTTCAAAGCAGGTAATGCCCGCGAGGTTTTCTATGACGCCTGATTCAATATTCGCACTCATTCAGATACCGCTAGCGGCGGTCACCGCCATTCTCTATGGGCGGCAGTACAAGCGCCATGGCCCCGTTAGATACAGCAGCACCCGGCGCCGAGAATGGCTAGTGTCCATGATCTGGCTAGCTATCGCCGCTGTCTCCTGCGGCATGCTGGCCTGGCGTCTTGGCACGGCTAGCGCAGTCGTCGCCCCCGATTACCGTGCCGCTGGTGGAATGGCTGTTCAAACCCTTTATCAAATCGTCGTCCTCATTGCATACGTTGCGCTCAGAGATCACCGCGGCTCAGAAAAATAGGGGTCGCGCATGGCCGAACTACTGGCACAGCTATGGTCGTGGGCGGCTATGCCCTTTCAAGATCCTCGCATTGCGGCAGCAGCTCCGGCGTTTGTTGTTTCCTGGCTGATTGGTAACCGCAACACTGCGCTTGTCTGCGCTGTCATCGCCTTTTGCACGATCAACCTGATTATTTACCTTAGCGGTATACCGGCTAACGGCGCGTTTCAGCTTCCCGTTGAGGCTGCTGCAGGCGTAGGCGCCTTTATGGCACTCATGGGTGTTCACGGCATTCAGGGCCGGGTGCAGAGCATCAGCCTAAAAACTATTGCGGGCAGCATTGCTGACGCCATCCGAGGCAAGAAATGAAACGACTACTACGGTGCTACCGCATCCCGCTATGGGTCGTTGCGTTAATGCTCGTGGCGTGCACGGTGTTTGCCACCGGTTGGTCAGCAGATCATCAGCGCCGACTAGAGCACCGAGACTTCTATTTGCAGCGCATTGAAGAACAGCAGCGCACCATCGAGGAAGTCCAAAAGATCAGCGTGGGCCTCATGGCCGCTAACGCCATCATCATCGGAAGCTGGCAATACGAAAAGCTACGAGCTGAGCAAAACGAGCAGAGCATGCACCGCGCAAACGGTCGACTCGGGCCCATGCAGCGCAAGATCAACGAGCTAGAACGCAGCATGGACCTAGTGCGGGATAACTGGACAAGCGAAGTCGGGGTGGAGTGATGAACCTAGTATCAAAGGCACTAAGCGCTATCACCGGCCCGCTGTTTGGCGTGGTCGACCAAATGGTCACCGATAAAGACGAAGCCAACCGCTTGAAGCAAGAGATTCAGTCACAGCTTATCGACTCTGAAAACAGCATCGTTAAGGCGCAAATGCAGATCATACTGGCTGAGGCAGGCGGTGAAAGCTGGCTTCAGAGGAACTGGCGACCTTTATTGATGATCGTGATCATCGCCATCGTGGCGAACAACTACCTGATTGCTCCCTACCTAGGCGCCATGTTCGGCGTTGGTCTCACCCTTCCCCTGCCTGATGCGCTATGGGATCTCATGACGCTAGGCGTTGGTGGATACGTAGCGAGCCGTGGTGTGGAAAAGAGCATTCAAGGCTGGCAGCAAGGCAAGGTAGAGCAAACCAGAGCGCAGACGAGCCTCTATCGTGAAGCTGGCACCAAGTAGGCGCATCGAGGCGTGGCTAAGGCAGCGCTACATCATCGCTGTCTACCTGCTGTCGTGCTACTGGCACAGTAAGCGCAAACATTGAATAGGATTTGATATGAGCAATGTTGTAGAGCTGCATCCCGAGCCGAAAGACGGCGATATCAGCTTCATGCTATGCCCATGCACCGAGGAAGGCGTGCCCTTTGCTGTGGCCGCTGTTGTTGCTGACGCTCCATTTGTGGCTTACCTCAAGTGCCCTGAGTGCGAGGCCGAAGTGCCAGTAGTGAATGGCTACATTGATCCAGATTGACGAAAACCCACTAGCCGAGGTGATCCAATATCTGCGAGGCGGGCTACGCTACCCGCCGTCACGCCGCGATGGCGTAGATGCGCATCAAAGAGCGTTCCTATCCTGGGCGCTCTCTAATGTGTATTGACCATAGGTAATGATATGACCAAGAAGTCGCCCGACTGGGAGGCCATCGAGTCGGCCTATCGGGCTGGCTCCTTGTCTATCCGCAATATTGCAGAGAAGTACCAAGTTAGTGACACCGCAATACGCAAGCGAGCAAGTAAAAACGGATGGCAGCGCGATCTTTCAGAGAAGGTTAAAAAGGCTGCTCAAGATAAACTGGTTCGCACCGAGGTTTGCAGTAAAAGTTCGCAGGCAAAAGCGCGAACCGATGAAGAGATTGTTGAGGAGGCATCGACCGAAGCCGCTTCCGTGGTATTGGCCCATCGGCATGACTTGGCCCAGTGGCGCGGCATTACCAATAAGCTGTTATTCGCCCTCTCTGACATGGATGTGAACGAATCTAACCACAACGACTTTGCCCGCTCGCTTAACGCTGGTGTCGATGCCCAGCTAAAGGTAATCAAAGGCGAGCGTCAGGCATATAACCTTGATGACGTTCAGGGCGATAAAGACACGAGTGCTCTATCTGACTTAATGGACGCGCTATCCCAAGAGGCATAAGCCATGGCATTGACCGCTGAGCACCTAAAGAAGCTCGGGGACAAGCATTGGCGCTTAAACAACCTTTACTCAATTACGAATAAAAAGGGCAAGAAGGTTCGCTTCAGGATGACGCCCGAGCAGCTTGAGTATTTCAACGGGCTCCACACGCGCAATCTGATTCTAAAAGCTCGCCAGCTTGGCTTTACCACCGAGCAATGCATCATTCAATTGGACGCCGCCCTATTCGAGTCGGCCAAGTGTGCATTGATAGCCCACACACTGAACGATGCCAAGCGCCTATTCCGTGAAAAAATCCAGTACGCCTATAAGCATTTGCCTCTAGAGATACGCCAAGCCAACCCGGCAAGTAACGATGCTGCTGGCGAACTGGTGTTCTCCAAAGGTGGCTCGCTATATATCAGCACGTCGTTTCGTGGCGGCACCCTACGCTATCTGCACGTTTCTGAGTTCGGAAAGATATGCGCCAAGTTTCCTGATAAGGCGCGGGAGATAGTCACCGGTGCCTTTGAAGCTGTCTCAGATGAATGTTTTGTCACGATTGAGTCAACGGCTGAGGGCCGCGCTGGCTCGTTCTTTGAGTACAGCCAGCAGGCAGAGAAACAAGCGCTATCCAAAACGCCACTAAGCTCCCTTGATTGGAAGTTCTTCTTCTTCTCCTGGTGGATGAACCCGCTCTACTCGCTTGAGACTGAGCGAAAGTTACCGCAGCGCCTAGTTGATTACTTCCTTGAGCTTGAGATTAAGCACGGCGTCACGATAACGGCTGGCCAAAAGGCTTGGTATCACGCCAAAGAACGCACGCTTGGCGACGACATGAAGCGGGAGTATCCGTCGATACCCGCCGAAGCGTTCCAGCAGTCAGTCGAAGGCGCGTATTACGCCAAGCAGTTTGCCAAGCTCTACTCACAGCAGCGCATTGGCGAGATTCCCGATAACTCACACCTTCCGGTATCCACTTACTGGGATATTGGCGTGGGCGATTCAACGTCTATCTGGTTCGTTCGTAAGGTCGGCACCGAATTCCACATCGTTGATTACTACGAGAACAGCGGTGAAGGCTTGCGTCACTACATGAAGGTGCTGAAAGACAAGGGTTACACGTATGACGAGCATTGGGCGCCTCACGACATTGAAAACCGCGAGTTTGGCGGCGATGGCAAGTCACGCCGCGACATGGCCAAAGAAGGTTATGAGATCGACGGCCACCGCTACAGCATCAAGTTCAACGTAGTGCCCAAGGCGGGCATCGATGAAGGCATCGAAGCGGTGCGCGAGATCCTGCCCAAGTGCGCCTTTGACCTGGCTAAGGCTGAGCAAGGCGTTCTCTGCCTGGAAAACTACCGCAAGGAATGGGACGACAAGCGCGGCTGTTGGAAGGATAAGCCGCTGCACGATTGGTCATCGCACGGCTCGGATGCATTCAGGTACTTCGCAGTCGCTAACAACCGCAAGCCCAAGCCACGCGCTGGAATGAAGCGTATTGGTGGTCTTGGGTGATTACTCATTGATTGAAGAGGTCTTCTAATGGCGGTCACTTCGCAAAATGATCAATACACCGCCATGCTCGAAGAATGGCAGGAAATGGAAGACGCCCTGATCGGGCCGCGTGCTATTTCCGGCGGTGGCGTTACTTACCTTCCTAAGACAAGCGGCATGATCGAGGCTGAATCCCTAGCAGCAACGGATAACAGCCCGTTAACGCCCGATCAGGCTAAGCAGCTATACCTCGCCTACAAGCGCCGCGCAGAATACCCGCTATGGGTGAAAGACTCGTTGCGCACGATGGTTGGCTTAGTATCGCGTCAAGAGCCTGAAATCGTATTGCCCGAGCGAATGAAGGCTTTGGAGCATGAGGCTACCTGTGATGGTTTTGGCCTAAAGCAGCTTTACCTCCGCATTGTCTCTGATTTGCTGACCAAGGGCCGCAAGCCGCTATTGGCTGAGTTCGACGACGCAGGTAATCCCTATATCGCTACATACACCGCCGAGACAGCCCTCAATTGGCTCACATCGAACGTTGGCGGTCGCCAAGACCTAACGCTAGTGGTGTTCAGCGAGAAGCGCCTCAAGGAAGGCGGCGGCGCCGATGAGTTCAAGCCCGAGTATGAGACGGTCTATCGCGTACTGGATTTGATCGACAATCAGTACCGCGTGCGCCTACTGAATGATGCTGGTAGCGAGATCGAAGAAGCGGAATACCCCGGCCTAGTCGGTGGCAGCCAATCAACGCCGCTGAACTTCATCCCGGTCGTGTTCGCAGGCAGCACCGACAACAACCCCGACGTTGACGAGATCCCGCTGCAAACGATGGCAAAGGCGGCGCTTAAGTATTACCAGCTAAGCGCCGATTACTTTGCCAGCCTCCACTACACCAGCCATCCACAGCCTTGGATTGCCATGAATGGCGATGGCGATATGCGCGTCACTGGCCCAATGGCAGCCTGGATGCTGCCGGAAGGTGGTTCGTGCGGTTACCTTGAGTTCCAGGGCGCGGGCATTGAAGCGCTGCGCAAGGCGATGCAAGACCAGCAGAACGCAGCGGCTGAGTCGGGCGCAAAGGTCATCGACATTGGCGGGCAGGAGTCGGGCGAGGCGCGTAAGGCTCGGCAGAACGACCAGCACAGCGCTTTGTACTCGGTGTGCGTTACCGCGGCGGAAGCAGTCGATCAGCAATTAAAATACATCGCTTATTGGATGGGCATTAAGCCAGATGAAGTAGCGTTCAAAGTTGAGCCTGAGTTCTCAGTGCAGGAAGTCGACTCGGCAATGATGCAGGTCGTCTCCAATATCGTCATGGCTGGCGAGGCACCGCGTACTGTGCTCTATGATGCACTACGCAAAATTGGCCTTACTGAGCTAACCGACGTTGAGCTTGATTCGCTACGTGAGGGTGGAGACGGCCTGCCTAATCTTGAGGATGCCTAATGCCAAACGACCGCGAATCACGGCGAATAGCGCAAGAGCAAGTCGTGACCGCTTTGGCGCGGCATACCTCTTACCTTTACCGGGCCTCTACTGCCCAGGTTAACGCCATTGCCAAGGCAATCGAGTCGCTTAGCCTCAACATGACGCGGGAGGTAGGCGAGAGGCTTGATAATCTCACGCCTGCCGAGCTTACGGCGTTTAGCCGAGGGCGTTACACCACTGACAGATTGAAAGGCTTACGCAAAGTTATAGACGGTTGGGCTGTGAAGATGGGTAGCACGCTCAACGAAATGGCACTAGGTGGCTTTAAGGAGCTAGCTGGGCATGAAGCAGAGTTTGCACGCACGCTACTTAGCGAGAGCATTGAAGGCGCTCTACCCGCCGCCCCTACCGCAGCCGCTGCCTATGCGTCTGCCGTTGCTAAGCCGGTGCTTGGCGAGATGGTTGAAGATATGCTGGCAGAGATACCTGATAAGGCGCGCAAACTGGTTTATAGCCGCGTTCGCCAGGGTATCAGTCAGGGCGAAACTAACTATCAGATCATCCGGGCGCTACGTGGCACCAAGGCGCTGAATTACAAAGATGGCGTATTGCAAACAAGTCGCAACGATGTAGAGCGGGTAGTCAGGACTGCGAGGAGTCATGTAAGCACAAGTGCTTATGAGGACACCTATGGCTCGCTTGGAGTTGAGGAAATTGTTTGGGTCGCTTCACTTGAGTTGAGAACATGTAAGCGATGTGCGCCGCTGGACGGACGCCGTTTTAAGCTTAACGAGCCTCACCCGCGACCTGCATTGCACCCAAACTGCAGATGCACCTTAGCGCCTTCTTTTAATGGCGAAATAATGGGCAAGCGGCCTTATGTGCGAGCCATGAAGGTCAAGGGTCGTGATGGTGAGAGCAAATACCGCTCCATAGGAAATATGACCGCCAAGCAGCGAGAGGCGGCTGGGCTAGAAGTCGGGCAGGTATCCGCAAACACCACGTTTAGCGACTGGTTCGCCAACCAAGGCGCGGCTTATCAGCGTGAATGGTTAGGCGACAAGCGGTACCAGCTCTACAAGAAAAAAGATTACTCCCTTGAACGCTTCGTTGATCCAATTAAAGGCGAGCTAACGCTTAATCAGCTTCGCCAGCGTGACCGTGAGACATTCGCTGAGCTATTCGGCTAGACTGCACTAATGACACCCTGCGATGCACAATTTCACACATGGTGGCAATGCTTTCAGCGGCAACAAGCGGGCATTGCCACCTTTCACGACCTGATCATCATGCGGATGAATTGGGAGCTGAGTCTGGCTATTCAGGTCAGGCTCGGCGCCTTTAACGATTAACCGCAAAGCAACACCGCTTCACTCAAGCCCTGGTATCTGCCGGGGCTTTTCTTTATCTGGCTGCCTATGGGCGGCCTTTTTTATGCCCGGTTGCGCCGGGTGAATCAATAGGGGCTGCGCCCCGGAGGATGTATGGATCTCGAAGAACTACTTGCCCAATCCATTGAGGATGAAGAGAAACGCCAGCAAGTGCTTGAAGCCATCAAGCAGGATCGCGCCGGACTTGAAGCCAACAAGCAGAAAGTCCTTGACGACCTCAAGAAGCAGCAAGAGCGCTCTACCAAGATGGAAGGCACGCTTCAAAGCCTGCAATCCGCCTTTGGTGACCGCACGCCTGACGACGTTAAAGCCATGATGGAGCGTCTGGAAAACGACGAGATGACCCGCTTGGCTGCTGAGGGCAAAACTGACGAAATCCTCAAGAAGCACAAGGAAAAGTGGGACGCTGAGCGCAAGAGTGCCGAGCAGTCATGGCAACAGCAGCTTGAAGAGGCTACTGGTCGAGCAAGCACGCTTGAGCAGAAGTTGACCCAAGAGCTTGTCGATAACCGCGCCATGGCCGCTGCTTCAAAGGCTGGTGTTATCCCCGAAGCGTTGGATGTGGTCAAGATGCTGGCTAAAAGCCAATGGCAGCTTGAGGACGGCGAGCCCGTACTGCGTGACAAAGACGGCAATATCATCACGGGCAAGAAAGGCGCGCTCACGTTTGAAGAGTGGGCGTCAGAGCAACTACGAGAGTCGCACCCCTACATCTTCCCGCAGCCTAAAGGAACAGGCGCTCCCGGGAATAACGGCGTAAATGGGACCAAGAACAACCCGTGGGCGAAAGACACCTTCAATCTTACCGAGCAGGGCCGCATTTCGCGTGAAGACCCCGCTAAGGCTGAGCGGCTTAAAGCTGACGCTCAGTAGTTAAACGTTGGGCCGGTAGCTGCGCTGCCGCCCGCTTCATCACGGCTGCGCCGACCCAAAACACTCTACCGACCCAAAGGAAATACCAATGACTAAGATTGCAGACGTTATCGTTCCTGAAGTATTCAACCCCTACTTCTTGCAACGCACAGCAGAGATGGCGCGCTTCTACCTTGGCGGCATTGTCTCTAATGACGAAGCGCTAAACCGTCTTGCCCAATCAGGCGGCAAAACGCTAAACATGCCCTTCTGGAACGACCTGAATGGCGATGATGAGATCCTGTCCGACTCTAACGCTCTAACACCGGGCAAAATCAACGCCGGTCAAGACGTTGCTGTGCTACACATGCGCGGTCGAGCGTGGTCTGTGAATGACCTGGCCACCGCACTGTCTGGCGATGATCCAATGGGCGCCATTGCCGACTTGGTTGCCGCCTACTGGGCGCGTCGCTATCAAGTCGCTGCTCTCTCGTCCCTCATGGGCGTAATGGCGGACAACTCAGCAAACGACGGCGGCGATATGATCGCGAATGCTTCAGGCGCCACCGTTGCTGATGTTACTGCCGACACCAAGTTTCATGGCGACGTGTTCATTGATGGTCAAGCGACCTTTGGTGATGCGCTTGGCGGCCTGTCTGGCGTCGCGTTCCACCCGAACGTTTACCACAACCTCAAGAAGATTGACCAAATCAGCTTTGAGAAAGAGTCGCAGGGTGATCTTGAGATTGAAACGTATCGCGGCCTGCGCGTAATCGTTGATCGCAATCTTCCCTACACGCCAGCAGCTGGCACGACCGGCACAGATGCAGCAGCCCAATACACCAGCTACCTCTTTGGCTCTGGCGCTATCGGTATGGGCCAAGGTGGCGCACCGGTGCCGTCTGAAACAGACCGTGACTCCTTGGCTGGTGAGGACATTCTGGTAACTCGCTCGCATTTCATCATGCACCCGCGTGGCGTCAAGTTTACAAGCTCAAGCGTGGCGGGCGCCTCACCGACTAACGCCGAACTGCAAGCAGCGGCCAACTGGGATCGCGTTTATGAGCGCGAAAACGTGCGAATTGCGGCCATCGTTACAAATGGATAATCACGCAATACATCCATAACCAACGGCTGTATAATCCCCTGGAGATAATTTCAAAGGGGGATTTATGGGCGGAAAGAGAATAGTGGCTGGCGATAAGTTCGGCAGCCTGGAAGTGTTAGAGCTTGTATATCGCCAGGCGGGATCTAGGGTTCGCAGCTTTTGGATATGCAGGTGCGACTGCGGCGAGATGCATGAGGCAGAGAGCGGGAATCTGAGGCGCGGGAACACTAGGTGGTGCAAGGCTTGTGCGTCAGCGTTCAAGTCGTCACATCGTCGCGTTCATGGGTGTTCGGGAGGGTCTGGCGCAGATCGCAAAGCGACGAAAGAGTACAGCACATGGCTGTCTATGCGGCGGCGCTGCGGCGACCCGGGTGATAAGCGCTTTGCCGATTATGGCGGCAGGGGCATAACAGTTTTTAGCGCATGGGTGGATTCGTTCGAAACATTTATGCGCGACATTGGCGAGGCTCCAACTCCAGACCATCAAATTGACCGCATCGATAACTCGAAAGGGTATTCGCCGGACAACTGCCGATGGGCAACGCGGAAAGAGCAGGCCAACAACAAGCGCAATAATCGGCGACTGACCATTGGCGGCATTGATCGGCCAGTCGGCGAATGGTCCGAGGTGTCAGGCGTACCCGTTTCGACTCTAGCCCGCCGCGTCGGGCTCGGCTGGCAGGGCGAGCAATTGCTTGCGCCAGTAAAGGGAGCCGGCAGGAGGCCTCGTGGCGTGCGATGCCCGCTGGGCGCCTTCAACAACGTCCAAGCATGCGCCGACGCTCACGGAAAGGGCCAAACGTGGGTATACGACCAGATCAGGCAGGGTAAACCCGGATGGTCATTCACATAGCAGGAGAGAATCATGGGACTTGCAGCGTTTAACCGATTGCGTCGGCAGCAAGCCGAGAAGTCAAGACAGCAAGATCAGGTTACAGCGGAAGACGAAAATGGCAGCGATAATGGCGCGCTCGCCGCTGAATATGAAGAGCGCACCGGTAAGAAAGCCGGGCGAATGAAGGCCGAGACCATCCGCGAAAAGCTGGATGAGCTGAACAACGATCAGGAGTAAGCCATGATTTACGTCACCGTTGCTGATGTTGATGCCGAGCTTGCCGCAGGCTGGGAAGGCAGCGGCGACAAGGATGCTTCCGTCAAGATGGCCAATATGTGGCTCACTTCTCGCTCGATACCTTCAGGCGTAGAGGATGAGCGCATTACCCTGGCCGGAGCTTACTTGGCCAAGATGGCGGCCGCTGGCACGCTTTACGCAGATTCAGAGGGCGCCGTGAAGTCAGAAACGGTTAAGGCCGATACGGTTTCTGTGAGCACCGAATACCAAGACGGCGCCAAGGCGGTGCTGGGCGATTTAAAGTACGTCAACGACCTCTTGCGCCCATGGCTCAACCCCTACGGCTCCAGCGTCCGTATTCTGTCGAGGCTCTAATGGGATACATCCAAGACCGCATTAATTCCAAGCTGACCAAGGCCCTCGACGGCAAGCTATCCGACGCTACCGAGCCATTCGAGGCTAGCCGCGTTACGGCGGGCGGCACATACGATCCAATCACGGGCACATACGGCACCACTTCCGAAACATGGCAAGGCCGCTGGATTAAAGGCTCTTGGAGCACCCAGCAGATTGATGGCGTCAACATCCTGGCGACTGACACCAAGCGATTGGTGGTTAAGGTGGAAACCGAATGGACGCCTGCTGTTGATGATGTAGTTAATGGCTTGAAGGTGGAGAGCGTGGGCAAAGATCCCGCTGATACGCTCTGGATTCTGAATCTTAGGAGAACGTAATGGCTAGAGGCGGATGGTCAATGCCCCTGAATGCGTTTATTCCGCAGGTGGAGAACGAGTTCGTCAAGCTGCGCAATCAAATCGTTGCCGAGGCTTTGCAGTTACTGCACTTCGGTTCGCCGGTCGACCAGGGTACGTACAGGCAAAATCATCGGGTTTCTGTTGGTGACCGGGATATGACCTATGACCTGGCTACAGGATCATCGGCACCAAAGGGCAATACCGACCAGCAAGCCTATGACCGCGAGATACGCAAGCTGCTCACCGAGAACGCGCCCTTCACCATCGTCTATCTGCAGAATCGACTTCCCTACGCGGAAAGAATCGAGGATGGATGGTCACAGCAAGCAGGCCAAGGGGTATACCGCACAGCAGCCTCAGCGCTGCGTTCTAAGTACGGCGGTGGCCTATGACCTACACAGAGATTCAAATCGCACTAGAAAGCCATATGGCGCAATGGTCGGGCGATGTGCCTATCTGGTTCGATGGCATCCCGATTCCACCTCACGTCAAAACAGCGCGTGACGGCGATCCTCGCGGGCCA
>TARA_R110000796_G_scaffold59371_1_pt1 | contig 34273 bp, 51 predicted proteins | sample TARA_R110000796 | Tara Oceans TARA_R110000796 (sample SAMEA4397815) | marine metagenome | biome: Polar Biome; feature: [SRF] surface water layer (ENVO:00010504); material: water (ENVO:00002006), including particulate matter (ENVO:01000060) such as... | depth 5 m
GTATTGGTATACATCCTGTATCTATAGTTAATACTTGTACTATACACCATGTACATATGCTTTCTAGAACAGCATCACATCTACCACTAAATCCTCTCTAATCCCTGTCATACCGTTACTTACAGAGCTTTACACAATAACTCAATTCTATGTACTATGCATTACATACTACCATTGTTGAAATGCATAAATCATCGATTAAATGCATTCTTCCTACAAATCTCACAAACTCTTCCTACAAGAATTTTATGCAATATTTCATCAAATTGTGTATTTCAACGTTATTATTTACCATTCATCGAAAAGTCACTTTATTTTCTTGTTTATGTTAACTATCTATACATCAACAGGTTATACTTACCAAATATCATTCTCTTCACTGATTATCAACAAGTTAGCTTTATCATTCATTTAAAATATATGTTATACTATTGTACTGTCGAAAGCGACCAAGTTCATTAACATATTGATTTAACAGCGAGCAACCAAGGTAACATCCTGTTCACCTTCTCACTACTACAAGCTGAAATGCTTCCTAAAGTAGAGCTCACTCTTACTGCTGTTAATATCATATCGGATTATCCCTCTAGCATAGTGCTAGTTGATTGGTTCAAAGGGAAATCACAGATTATAGTTAGCTTTGTTGGAAACATGGAGCATAGGAGTAGAATTGCTATTGAGAGCAACCTATGTAAGTAGTATTACAGTGGCAGGCGGAATTTACCGTCAGACCTAATAAGGATTCACGAATAGCAACTTGCAATGAGACTATAGTCGGGAGTAGAGATGGCTTCCAAAGGTAGAAGAGATTCTATTGAACGTCGTAAATATAGCAGTGGCACTGAGTGTGTAAGGTGATGCGAGTCACCCACTGCTTCTAACTTAATTATATATTATGAAGCTTACAAAAATTACATCGGGCGAATACAAATTAGAGACTAAAGTAAATGGATACTCTATAAGAGTAGAAGCTGACTATAACGAATGCATGAGAGGATTTAGTGTAAGTTATTACGTTAATAACTCTTTAGTTTCAGATGATGGATTCACAGGGATGACATTAAGAAGCATTAAAGTCGGTTTAGAAAACGATGTGCTAAACTCAATAGAGGACTATAAAAAATATTAAAACACAATAACTAAAAACAACATTAACAATGAGACAATACACAAGTACAGTATCAGAGACATTAGCTTACTACAATGAGGAGGTAGCCAATTACAAGACAGTATCATCTAAGAAAGCTTTTCTAACTAGAAGTAGAAAGGCTGTTGAGGAGTATCGTGACGATTTAGCTAGAGCATATGGCATGTCTGTCAGAATGCTACATGGTGAGCGAGTTAATCGTATCGACATCCTTATGGCAGTAACAGAAATTAAAATAATCAATAACATTTATAACACATTATAATCATGAAGAAATCATTTTTTAGTACAGTAGAGGAGTTTTTAGCCAAGTTTGATACAGTAACTTGGATTGGTCAAGATGGTAGCAAGCTTATAGGCAAGCTAGATACAGGAGAAGAGATTACCTTCTCTTTGAGCTCAAAATATGCTAGCAATCACTATGACATTGACAGTATGCCTGTTCAAGTTGTTGCAAGAGTAACTATTGATGGTGAGTATGCATCATCATGGGGAGCATGTAGCGGTGCTGAATGCTCATCATTGGTGAGATATTACAGAGTAAATGAAGCTAGAGCTCAGCAGATTGAGCATAGCTTGGATAGGGAAGCTATAGAGCTAGCTGAGCAGAAGTGGGAATTACTATAGATTAACTGACGAGGATTTAATATCCGAAACATGGGAGCTCAGCTCCTGTGTCTTAATCATAAATTAAACATCATGAATATCAAAGACAAGAAGTATTTAGCTAGCAGATTAGAGCTAGCAACAAATGCAATAGCAATGTATGACAAGCTAGCTATAGAAGATAGCAAGTATGACAAGGATGCTACCTTTTGGAGAGGTTATAAGAATGCTCTAGAGCTATTAGGATTGAACAGTAGAACGAATTATAAATTAGCTAATACACTTTAAGATGAAAACACAAGACAAGATTAAATTGAAAGCAGGATACACAAGTGATTACTTGGGGTTTGGAACGTATAAGAATTATACACTACTAGTAGCTGTTGCTAACTACTCATCAAATGGAGTAGTTAATGCTAGTGCTCGATTCTTACTTAGTGAAGACGTATCAGCAGAAGACAAGAAGAGACGTTTACGAGGTGAAGGAGGATTTATGACAGCAGTATGTACAGGAGATTTTGCGGAAGCTTTTAAACGAGCTGACGGTAGCAATAGAGATGCATTAATACAGGGATTAACTAATAACGAAATAGAGTTATGAGACGGTCATTAGAATATTGGAATAAGAAGAGAATGTCACCTTCAAATGGGGTGACTAATCGTGAGTTTATACTAGCTGTTAAAGCTAGACGTGAAGCTGAGCGTAAAGAGGAGGAGTTTAACCAAGAGAACCAAGAGAGATGAGAGTGAACAGGGAATTAAGGGAGTGGGTATTCTACAGTGAGGATACAGAAGGCAGAACTTGTATACATAATGTGAGAGAATGTAGACAGCCAAATCGTACTAAAGATTGGGCTGAGCTACAGCTCCATTTAGATAACGAGCATATCAATAGCGTAGGATACGCAACATCAAAAGAGTTTAACAATTAAAATTATACACCATGAATACTTTAACATCAAAATTGACAGGTACAAACAGCTTAGCAGTAAACATACCTGTAGCTGTAGTACTAACATTTATATTCATATGCGTAACAGCATTAATTACTAACCTAATTTTTAATCCCGAAGGCTTTGCTAACGCAAGCTTTGGGCTAATTGACTAGCAGATTAACTGATGAGGATTTAATATCCGAAACATGGGAGCTCAGCTCCTGTGTATTAATCATAAATTATATTATAATGAAAACTTTAAAAGGTAAAATAGTAAGCAATGGCTTCTACGATGTAGCTGTTGGAACAGAGGTCTTAGTAAGATTGACTGAGTATGGAATAGCTACTATTAACATAGCATCTACAGGTGAATACCTAGATAAGGTTGATGCAGAGAGGCTTGATGTATATGTGGAGCTAGACAAAGATGAGAGTGAATTACAGGTGAAGGAGACTATAACCTTGGATGAGCTTGGAGCTATGATGGGTATAGAGGTAGTACATGTGGATGGAGCACCCGATAGAAATGCAGTTAAGAAGGGTTTAACACCTTTCGGATACTCAGTGTACACAAGTGGTGCAACTAGAAACAGTAGTGTAGGATGTAAAACTAATAAGCAGTAATCATGAGCAATAAACTAGATGACTTACTTGAGGTAAGCAATGTACTAAACAACACTAAAGTCTTTCACAAGATAGCAGAGGCTCTAGGCGTATCCATTGATACAAATGACGAGTTCTTTTGGGATATTGAAAAGGACATACTAAAGAATTTTAAACGAATGAATAAAGAGATATATGGCAACTAAAGAAGAGAAGAGAATTTATCAGATAGGTAAGAAAGCCTATAATTTATTGAACGATTTGCGTGACTTGTGTTATGCAGATGACATAGATGAGTTTGACAGACTACATGACGATTTATACTACCAAGTAGTAGGTATTAATGAGAGCTTATGTATGTTCAGAGATGAAGTACGTGATGGCTCTGACGTGAGTTGCTTTGAGTCAGAATTTAAAGAGGCACTAGCTTTGGCTAAGTCTATTAAAAGATTCCATACTCAGCTCAATAACGCATCATCCAAGAACTTCAATTGGATATATGGATAAGATTAACTGATGAGGATTTAATATCCGAAACATGGGAGCTCAGCTCCTGTGTATTAATCATAAATTATAATAAGATGAAGACAATACAAAAGAAGACAAGGTTTGGTTGGGTATATATTATATCGGACAGGCAGGATAGAACAAAGAAGTTTAGACTAGGAGTAAGGTATAAAAAGCATACCTACCTAAACAAGATGCTATGCCTCTACCTAGGACACTACGTAGTTAGGTTATACTCACACGATATGAAGACTCCTAAGCAGTGGTATAAGTCTAAGAAGTATAAGCTAACTAGATGGGCTAATCGTACAGGAGATAGGCTAGAACATAGCTACAGGTATAAATTCGAGAACAAAGTCATCTACTACTCAGTGACTAGTATGGACTGTGACTGTTGTGAGTCAATAAGCTTTGGCACACATAAGAGCTATAGAGAGTACTATGATTGGATGAATGATGATAGTGTATGGGAATGGGTAGAAGGCAGGACTAGTGTAGACCTACACGATAAGGATGAGTGGGAATACTACAATGACCAACCACGTAGGACTCGTGATTATATCATGGAAGCTTATGAGGATGGAAGAGGTAATCACGTAACAATATAGATATGGTAACTAAACAAGAGTTAAAAGAAAAGGTTATGGCTATGTTGCAGGATGATGAAAAAATGACAGAACTTGTAAGCAACAGAAGCCAATTATATACTGCTTATGGTGTAAAAGATAAAGACGGAAAGTTTAGGGGTGTTATTGATATAGATTCAGTTGTTGAACTACTCCGAGATATACTTGGCAATTAGCTTGTGTTATATGCTTTTTATTAACTAATAAATTTAATTAAGATGAAATTAGAAACGAATATAGTTTATTTAGATATAAGCGATAGAGATTACGCTGAAAGAGTATCGGGAGAAGTGTTTAATTCAGTAGAAGAATTAAAAGGTCAATTCGCTAGTGACGGTATAAATATAAGAGACATTCAACTTTTGCACGAATTTCAAGATGATTGGAACGATTGTGATGACGATATGGATGGAATAAGAGATTCACTTATGACTTCTATGATTACCTATATACACATTGTAAGACAGTAATGGATACAAAGAGAAAGACATTTAACCAATGGAGCAGGATGCTACCAAAGGTATATGACCTAGCACTCGTTGAAGAGATTGATGAGAGGTGGGAGGCTATGAAGGAGCTACACAATATTAATAGTTTAAATAAGATATTATGAAAATTATTCAATCAGTATATGGTCTAGAGACTACTCTAGGCATTAAGCATGTAAGTAATAAGTCTGTTATGAGAGACTTCAAAAGAGGTTGCCTAGAGCAACAAGTATTAACCTGTAATTCTAAAAAAGATGAATACACAGTATTTTAAAGTAGATGGCGAGAGCCACATGATTGACAATGGTCGTAACCATTTCGTAAACGGTGTTTGCGTAAATCCTCTTGAAGGAGAGGGAAACATTGGGGGTACTCATCCTCCTGTAGAGAGCAGAGAGCCTGCTACCACAGTAACAGGGCATGTGCCTATCGTAGTAACATACGATGCTAAAGGTAAGCCTGTGTATACAGCTCAGCATTAGATTAACTGATGAGGATTTAGTATCCGAAACAATCACTCTCACTTTCGTGCAGGGTGGTTGTCTTAATCAATACTAATTTATTATGGCAACGAAAACATTTAAGATTGGTGAGTACTGCAAGGGTGGTATCATCACAGCAGTAGCAACAAAGACAAAGGTAACAATAATAGCAAAGGATTGGGACTATTCAGCAGGTTCACGCAAAGGCAGTGACCAAAGTGGAGCTACCGAATTTGACAGACGAGAGGTATCAACTAGTAGAGCAAGTGCAAGACGAGAGCTTCAAGATTTCTTGGAGGACTTGACAACATACGCCTATGCAGGACAGGTATTGGATTGGGTAGAGGGTAAGACGGAATTTACTAACCCATATTTTTGGTAGGATGAGAGCATATAAACTATTTAGAAAGATGAAGGATGGCAAGCTGTCACCCCTATTCATTAACAAGAAGAGTCGTATACCTGTAGGTGTATGGCTTGAATCCGAATGTCACCCAACCAATGGCTTCGCTGTTAGGCAAGGGTGGCACTGCTGTCTTCAACCTGTAGCTCCTCACTTGAAGGAGAACCCAAAGAACCAAACACCTAGAGTGTGGGTTGAGGTTGAGGTAGAAGGAACTGAACTTTATAACAGACCCGAGTCACAGGGTGGCACATGGGTTCTAGCTCAGAAGATGAGAGTGATTGGTGAGGTATGAGCGTATCATTAATAGATAAGATTATGAAACATAAAATAAAGGTAGTAATACTACCAACAGAAGAGAAAATGTATAGTAGAGCAGAAGTCATTGAACTTTTAAATGCTTATGGTAATGCTGTAGCTTTGGAATTTAGTGATTGTGATTGTGACCACACAGAACCATTTAGTTTTGAAGAAGAAGATTGGATTAAAGAAAACTTATAAAACATTAACATTAATTAAATAGAAAATAATGAAACGAAAAACAATTAAGATTACAGAAAGCGATAACTTCGTATGGAAGGTATTGACAGAGCAGGAAGCAGAGGATGTTATATCCAATGGTGCATTCTCTTTATATGCTCTACACGATGATGACTCAGAGGGTTTAATATCAGATGAGAGTGAATTGCAGGAGCACTTGGAGCAGGGAACTGAGGTAGGTATTGAGGTAGGGTTTATTAGAACAACAACTAAATCAGAGGTAATATGATGGCAGATACAGGTATGACATACAAGACTCAGAAGAAAATAGATAAGGCTAAGAATAAGCTTAGAATGACCATATCTTACGTGCAGGCAGACCAACTACACAACAAGGTTTACAAACTGTTTAAGGAGCTAGCTAAAGAGATGGTTGACTCAGTTCAATACGTAATCAATCACCGAGGTGCATATGAGAATGCAGGGTGGGATGAGGCAAATGTATTCAACGATGAGATGAGTAAGTACGGTAGGTTTAATTACAATGAGCAATGTAACCTGCAGGGCTATATGACTAGATTAATTGATAACTTAAAATACTAAAGACATGCCAAAATTTATAACAATAAACGGAACAAAAGCTTGGATAAGCAATAAGGACAGCATGGTTGAGGCTAGAACCTCAGCTATTAACATATGCGACCACAGCGAGGAAGTAATAGTAAGACCTATTGAGGACTTTACTGACTACACTAGGGAGTATTATAATAAACCTGCAGATGACATCTTAGACTATACTGAGATAGATGAGGTGATGAAGATTTATGGTCTCTCATTCACTAAGTCTGATGATAGCAGTCATGGTTTTGTAGGTGGACTATTCAGCAGGGCTGATTCTAGTACAGTAGCAATCTTTGATAAATGCTTCTACGTAAGAAACCCACAGTTTCCTTTAAATGACAAAACATTACTTCTAATTAAAGCCCTACAATATTGGAACAAGACACAGTAACATTCATAACCTGTATTACAGGCATGGGGCTCATAGTGTGGTTGCTCCTAAAGATTATTAACCGAAAAGATAAAATATGGGAAGAGAGACAAGAAGACAGGGGTTCACCCTAGTACTACTTATAAGCTTATCACTCTCATCAGTCAAGGCACAAGACCTACACAAGATATACAACATAGTAAGGCATGTTGAATCTAATAATAGGGTACATGTGGTTGGTGATGGGGGTAGAGCTTATGGAGTAGTTCAAATACACAATATTTGTGTACAGGACATCAACAGGTTATATGGCACAAGCTATACACACAAGCAGGCTTTCAATAATCATACTGCGAAGGAGATGTTTATTCTGTACCTCAAAGCAGGTGTAAAGTTGTTTAAGAGAAGGTATGGAAGACAGCCTAGCGAGGCAGAAGTTGTTCGTATGTGGAATGGTGGTATTTATACAGGATACAGGAAGACATCAACATTGAAGTATCTGAAACAATACCTGTATTATAAGGGATTATTAATTAAAAACTAAAAAAATGGAATTAGGATTTTTTATACTAGCTGTATCCATAGGTATACTAGTAACAGCGTTAGCATTATTCTTATTTATGGCAGTAAAGTATGTTACAGAGATAATTAAAGATGAGAGTGAATGGTAAACGGTAAGTTAGTATTGGCTATAGATTTCGATGGAACTATAGCCGAGCTTAGCTTCCCACAGGTGGGAGCTTTGAGGAAAGGTGCAGCAAAGCATATTAGAAAGCTGCATGATGATGGACACTATATTATAATCAACACGTGTAGGAGTGGTAAGTTTGAAGGTATGGCACATGATTTTATGCAAGACCACGGTATACCTTACCATTATATGAACAGTAACCTGCCAGAATTGATTGTTGAGTATGGGCAGGATTGCAGGAAGATTTCGGCAGACATTTATATAGATGATAAGTGTATTGGAGGTCTTCCAAGTTGGGAGCAGATATATCAGATAATTCAAGAAAGATTAGAAGAGCATGAGTGATTTAGAAAAATTTAAGGTAGGTGATAAGATACTACTATTAAAAACATATTGAAATGAGATACGAATTGTATGAAGTTGGAGGTAGAGTCAGAGATAAATTTCTTGGCATACCTTCTAAAGATGTGGACTACTCAGTAGTAGTACCTCATCACGATGAATGGGAAGGTAACCCCGATGTAAACATAGTGTTTTGGGTATTTGTTAACCAATTAAGAGATGAAGGTTTCAAGATATGGTTGACCACACCCAACATGTTCACTGTTAGGGCTAAGTTTCCTGCAGGTCATAAGAATGAAGGTTTAGATGCTGATTTTGTGTTGGCTAGGAAGGAAGGTGACTACATTGTAGGTACTAGAAAACCAAAGGTTACACTAGGCACTCTACACGATGACTTGGAGAGGAGAGACTTCACAGTAAACGCTATGGCAGAGGATATTGATGGTAACATCGTAGACCCTTTTGGTGGTCAGAGAGACCTACAGCAGGGTATCCTAAGAACTATTGGTGACACAGCACAATCATTTAACGATGACCCTCTAAGAATATTGAGGATGTTTAGATTTGCAATCACCAAGAACCTCAACTTCTCGGGAGAGGCAGTCAACACAATAAAACTGTTTCAGCCTACGAAGATGGATGTTGTATCAACAGAGAGGATAGCTAATGAGTTAGAGAGAATGTTCAAGCATGATACACCTCTAACTTTTTCTTACTTGAAGTGGTTGGATAATATGAACCCTGCACTATTCAGAAATATTCTGAGGGATGGTATGTGGTTCTTACCTACCATGAAGAGTTAATTATATGTTAACAATAGGGTACAATCAATTGTAAGGTTGTATCTTTGCAAAAACTAAAAGATGATAGTGATTTTATTAGCAGTAGTTATTATAGGTTCTACCTATGCATTTTTATTGTGGCTACACAACAACAGGGACACATGAAAACAGTAAGAAAAATAGAGAAGATTTTAACACTTGTTATAATCTATACAGTAATTGCATCAGCTATAGTAGCCTGCATATATTCAACAGTAGTAGTATTTTTTACATTTTAATTTAAAACCATTTAAAACATGATTACAGTAAACAAAGTAGCTAATTATTAATAACCTAAGTTTACGAATGTCAAAGATTATTCGTAAACTTGCAACCCACAAAAATTTATGGAACAAATACAAAAGTGGTTTGAGGAGTCAAGGTTATTAAAGGTGTTCACATTTAGAGACCATGAGTTCATCATTGAGAATGGGTTTAAGATTACTCACTACTTCGATGATAACTCTTATTCTATACAAGACACAAGGCAAAGTGATTTCTATAGTGAAGTGAGCCAAGAAGATTTAAAGGTCATGCAGGAGCATGGATTTATAAAAGGGGCAAGAACTATTACATACACTAGAAACAAGAGCCGAGTTGATGGGTATATAAAGTCAATAGAGGATTTATACAGGAAGAAAGCCAAGTACAAGAAAAGCTTACCAAAAAACAAAGCATTCTATACAAAGCGTATCAGAAACTGTAACAAGAACATTCATGATTATCATGACATGCTTCAATTCTACCAATCCAAGGTAGAGCAATTTGAAAACAGAACAATTTAATTTTAATTTAATTTTTATATTATGAGTAGAACAAAAAGAAGAGGTGGAAATGCTTCACCTATTAAACGTTATTTACAATTCAGTGGTAGTACAGGACAATTTAGCTACTACGATAAGGAGAGTAAAGAGAGAGTAGAGCTAGATGAGCTTGAAATAGTGGTGCTAGATGTACGTTCATCTATAACAGGATTTAATTCTGACACTAGTGCACAGATTACTTCTAACTTAGTAGCAGCTACAGGTTCAGAAGTTTTAAAAGTAGCTTCTTGGAAGGATGGTAAGTCTACAGACATTGCCGAAGGTCTTTACAAGGAGATTAAGGACAAAGTAAAAGCAGCAGGTGGTAAGTTTACTGCCAATGTAATTTGCTTATGTGATGTTACAGGTGAGGGCAAAGAAGTTTGCAACTTACAATTCCAAGGGTCTTCATTAAATGGGTGGATTAACTTCCTAGACTCATTAGACAGAGATGGTGAGTATGATAATGTAATCACCATTAAGAGAGGTGCTTTATCTAAATTGTTGAAAGGTAAGTTTGTACCTGTGACAGATAAGGAAGAAAAAGACTTGGATGCTAAGCTTAAAAAGAACCCTCGTGCACCTAGACCAATTTGGTTCTATGTACTAGAGTTTGATACAGTAGAGATTACTGATGAGCAATCTGATGAGGCAGGTGAGTATGACGATGAATTACAGGCATACTTTGATGGTAACAAACCTGCTACTAAAAATGATGAGAGTGATGAGGATGAGGATGAGGACGATGCTCCTACAGCTCCGGATGATGACGAGGCAGATGAGAAAGATGACTTACCATTTTAGATAGGTCATGGCAGTTAAGATAAGCAAACTATGGAGCGATAACAAGTTCCTATGTCTAGCTAACAATTCAAAACTGCTTTATATTTATTTAGCTACAAGCCCTAACATAATGACTGTTGGGGCTATTAGCGTAAATCTAGAGTTGGTAAAGCTACAGCTTGGATTAAGTCTTGAGGATATTAGAGTAGCCACTACAGATTTGAAGACGATGGGATATATACAAGTAGCAAAATACAATGATGACTTGTACTTCATTGTCCCTAGTCACTTTGCATCTGTACCAAAGAGTGATACTACGGTACTTAAGATAAACAAAGAGCTAGCAACTTTACCTAAAGGATTAGTAAAGCTTTTAGATAAGCTAGGCATTAACACAGCAAGAAAGGTTGTGGAATTTAAAGAGCCAACACCTGCAGAGGTTATGGACTATGCATTAGAACTCGGATACAAAGTGAGTGCTGATGATTTCATAAACTTCTACAGAGAGAAAGCCAAGAAGTATGGCAAAGAAGGTCTATGGATTGATGGTAGAGGTAAGCAGGTAAAGGATTGGAAAGCTAAACTTAGGGTCGTTTGGTGTAAGGACGAAAATAAGTTGAAGGTAATAGATGGAGCACCTAAAGGGTTTGAATCCTTCTACATTGAATTTGAGGGTAGCCAAGTATTTCCGGAGTCTTGGAAAGGTGGTAGACCACATAGTAAAAACATGGTAGTTAATAAAGCACTTAATAGAGAATATGACAAACGGAAAGGAAATAGCTAGAGAGTATATGTCTCACGGATTGAATCCACTACCTATAGCTAAAGGAGAGAAGAGACCACTAAATGAAAACCATAATACAATACGCATCACTAAGGAAGACATTGAGAACTATCCCTATGATGCTATCGGTGTATCTACAGGTATTATTTCGGGAGGTCTTGAGGCAATTGATTTTGATTTAAAGAATGCCAAAGACCCTAAGCTAGTAATGGACATCTTCAAGTCTAAAATTCCTGTAAAGCTATTAAAAAAATTAGTGGTACAAAGAACTGTATCCGGTGGCTTCCATATGGTTTATAGATGTGAGGATATTTCATCATCTAAAAAGTTAGCTAAGAATGCTGACGGTCTAGCAGTTATTGAAACTAGGGGTGAAGGTGGATTAATTAAGTGCTACCCCTCTGAGGGGTATACCTTAATACAAGGTTCATTTTCAAAGATACCAATCATTAGTCCGGAGGAGCGTTTAAGCTTATTCATATCAGCTAAGATGTTGAATGAAACAATTATTAAAGATGCCTCAAAAAGAATGAGGTCAGAGGACAGAAAGAAGTTCGATAAGTTTCCAACATACAATAACGATATTGATATAGGTATAGAGCTCTTAGAGAAGCATGGTTGGACAGTGTTCAATGAGGACTCAGAATGGATTAACTTAACTAGACCCGATAAGACTGATGGCATATCAGCAGGGTATCACAAAGGTGGTAAGTTCCTATATGTATTCTCATCTTCAACTAATTTTGATGAGGAGAGACCATATAACAACCACGCAATATTTGCTGAGCTTGAATGTGATGGTAAGTATGATGTGGCGTATGCTAAATTATATGAGGCAGGGCATGGCACTGATGATAGTGATGCAAGAACTAAGGATGAAGAGGATGAGGAAGATTGGGAAGAGCAGCTTAAGAGCTTATCTTTTCTTTCTGATGATGTAGAAGAGAACTCTTACCTAGACCAAGCTCGTAAGGGTGAGGTTAGCCAAGGGTTATCTACAGGGTGGGTAGATATTGATGAGTACTACAGGTTTAAGCCAAACTCACTTAACATTGGGTTGGGTTACGATGGTGTAGGAAAGTCTGTATTTATGCTATCCATGGCTGCAGCATCTAACGTACTACATGATTGGAAGTGGGGTATGGTAATGCCGGAGAATAGAACAGCAATGTCTAGGAGACGTTTAGTTGAGACTTTATCGGGTAGAAGTATTGACAGCTTCAAAGATAGTCCAATACTTTTTGAGAAGTACCTGCAGGAGTCTAGAGAAGCATTTCACATCATCTCTAATAAGAGACACTATTCAATTAGGGATGTCATAGAGATGGGTAAAAGATTATACGAAGTTGAGGGTATTAATTGCCTATTGATTGACCCTTATAATTTCTTTAAGGTTGAAGGTAATGCATATAGCCACAACAATGAAATATTGTCTGAGCTTCGTGTATTTGCTGAAAGCTATTGTGCTGTACAGATTATGGCTCACCCATCATCTAATTCACCAAGGACTAATATAGATGAGTATGGCTACTTAATGCCACCTTCTAAGTATAGTATCCAAGGAGGGGCAGACTTCCCTTACCGTGTTGATGACTTCTTTGTAGTGCACAGGGTAGTAAATCACACAGACCATGAAGTTAAAAGAACTATGCAGTTTATAGTTGAGAAGGTAAAAGAGGTTGAGACAGGTGGTAAGAGACATGACAAGGATGACTATTCACAGCTTATTTATGAGGAGCGTGGGGGTTTCTTAGGATATTGGGATAGTAAAGGTAATAATCCTATGTATGCAGCAATCAAAAGTAGACAGGGTGTTAGAGCTCAAATGGAAGGAGTTACACCTGCAGAAGCATTTGATGCTCCGGAAGAGAAAGTTAAGGTGGATGTAGAATTTAAGACACCATTTTAACTAACAATTAACAGTAATAACAGATAATTAATCGTAAATTTACAAACTATGAGTGAAAAAGTAGTAAGAACATTTGATACAGGTGCTAACAGAGATGTTGACGAAGGTAAGCTAGATTATGAGGGCTTCCTTTCACCTACAGTACTAAAGAGGTATGCTGAGTACATGCACAAGAACAGGACGTTGAGGGATGGAAGTCTCCGAGACTCTGATAATTGGCAGAAGGGTATGCCCAAGGATGTCTATATGAAGTCAATGTATAGGCATTTTTTTGACGTTTGGAGTAACCATAGAGGTATTCAAACACACGATGACAAGGTAACTAATTTGTGTGCACTTCTGTTCAATGCAATGGGAATGCTACATGAGGAACTAAAAGAAGAATAATATGTTTTCAAAAGAACACGTAGAGAAGATACAAAGAGCTGCAGGTGTAGGTAATAACCTAGACCTGTTTGCCGAAGTAGAATTGATGCCAAAGGTAACGTGGATTGTTACCCAACAGGTTTATGATATGTTAAGGGATACAGGAAGTATTATTGATGATGGCATAGACCAACGTTTAGTTTACAACAGTATGTTAATAAAATTAGAGATATTAAAAGAAGAATAGATGACAGAGCAAAGAGAAGTAAATTGGGGCGAGCTTGGTAACATCACTTATGCTAGGACATATTCGAGAGATATGGGTAAAGGTGTTAAGGAGCAGTTCTCAGACACAGTTGAACGTGAGCTGCACGGGATTAAAAAGCAGTTGAAGTTAGATTTTAATGAGAGTGAATTGGAGTTTTATCGTGACATGAGGCATGAAATGAAAGGCTCTGTAGCAGGTAGGTTTATGTGGCAGTTAGGTACGAAGACTGTAGACCAATTAGGTTTACCTTCTCTACAGAACTGTGCATTCGTTGTTATAGATGAACCTATTACACCATTTACATGGGCTATGGATATGCTTATGTTAGGTTCGGGTGTAGGTTTCTCTATTAAGAGGGAGCATGTATATAAGCTTCCAAAATTAGTACGTAAGAAAGTTAAGATTGAGCAGTTAAATGATAAGCAAGCTGATTTTATTGTACCGGATACAAGAGAGGGGTGGGTAAAGCTCCTAGGTAAGGTATTAAAATCTTACTTCTACTCCGGAGAGGGTTTCACATACAGCACACAATTAATCCGTGGGTATGGTGAGCCGATTAAAGGGTTCGGAGGTGTTGCTTCCGGCTCAGCTATCTTAGTAGAAGGTATTGAGCTAATTAATGGCATCTTGGATGCTAGAAGAAGTAAGCAGTTAAGACCTATTGATTGCCTAGACATTATGAACATTATAGGTAGCATTGTTGTAGCAGGTAACATAAGACGTTCAGCACAAATTGCTATAGGTGATTATGATGATTTAGAATACTTAAAAGCTAAGAGATGGGACTTAGGTTCTGTACCTAATTGGAGAGCTATGTCAAACAACTCTGTAGACTGCCCCGATGCTAAGCTGTTACCTCAAGAGTTTTGGGATACATATGAGCAGGGAGAGCCTTATGGTTTAGTTAACATTGCGTTATCAAAAACTGTAGGTAGATTAGGTGAAACACAGTATCCCGACCCCGAGGTTGAAGGGTACAATCCATGTGCTGAGCAGGGTCTAGCAAATAGAGAGACCTGCTGTTTAGCTGAGATTTATTTACCTAACATTGAAAACTACGAGGAGTTAAAGAAGGTAGCAACTATGTTGTATAGAGTGGCTAAGCATTCATTAGCACTTAAGTGCCACCAAAAAACTACAGAAGAGATTGTTCATAAGAACATGAGGATGGGTATTGGTGTTACAGGTGTTATGATGGCTACTCCGGAGCAGTTAGGTTGGTTGAAAGGGTGCTATGAGTATCTAAGAGTCTATGATGATGAGTATTCTAAAGCAATGGGCTTTCCAATATCTATTAAGCTAACAACAGTTAAGCCAAGTGGAACACTATCATTATTGGCAGGAGTAACAGCAGGAGTACATCCGGCTACAGCAGGTAGGTTCTATATACGTAGAATTAGAATTGCCTCTGACTCACCATTAATTGAGGTGTGTAAGTCACATGGATACCATGTTGAGTTTCAAGAGAATTTTGATGGTACACTAGACAAGAAGATTTGTGTTGTGGAATTTCCTTGTAGCTATCCGGAAGGAACTATAACTGCAGAAGACATTGATGTGTTTACTCAGTTGGAGATGGTTAAGTTTATGCAAACCAATTGGTCTGATAATTCAGTATCGGTTACAGCATACTACACCAAGGAGGAGCTTCCTGCAATCAAGGCTTACCTAGAGGAGAATTTTAAGGATAACTTTAAATCATTAAGCTTCCTGTTGAAGATGGGTGCTTCGGGTTTTAAGCAACTTCCTTATGAAGATATTACAGAAGAGCAGTATAATTACCTAAAGTCACTTACTAAGCCAATAGACGTTATTCAGATTAATGAAGATGATATTGAAGAGCTTGGAGCTTGTGGTCTAGGTGGATGTCCAATTAAATAATTTTAACTTAAACTTAATATAATGAAAGAAAACCAAGAAGGTGAACCTGTATTTGATACAGAGAAATTAACAAAACAATTAGAGCTTGCCAATATGGAAGTAGTGGATGAAGAAGTAGTTACTCCGGAAGAGGGTGTTGAGGTTACTGTTGAGGATGATAAAATTCCTTCAATGAAAAATGTACCTTATGTGAAAATTGAGGATGAGGATGGTAACGTGTTAAACCCTATTAATGGTAGCTACCCTAACTTCTTTAAAAGTCGTAGGGAAAGAAAGGTAGCTATTAGAGAAGCCATAAAGAACCCTAAGAACAATAAGAAGGGAACTAGGCTAGTTGTAACAAAATTAGGTGCTTTAAGCTTTACAAAAGCAAACGTGGTGAAACAAACAATTGAAGCTAGTAGAGAACCAATCCTAGGAGATGATACGGAGCTTGTAGGTTGGAAGTATAATAAGAGTAGAACTTTAGTACATAATCAAATTAAAAACAATTAGAATGAGTAAGAGACTAAAATTTAAAGAGGATTCAAGAGGCGAACTTATCGCAGGTATAAACTTGGTAGCAGATGCAGTATCTGTTACCATGGGTGCTATGGGTAGGAACGTGGTAATAGAACGTGTAGGTAGACCACCACATGTAACCAAGGATGGTTATTCTGTAGCTAAGGAGATATTCTCTAACTTCCCCGAGAAGAATATGGGGGCACAGATGATGAAGAGTGTTTCAGCTAAGACTGTAGAAGATACAGGTGATGGAACAACTACAGCTACTGTGTTAGCTCAAGCAATGATTAAGTCGGGTGTTAAGCACTTAGAAGCAGGCTCTAATCCTATTGACTTGAAGAGGGGTATTGAGGAAGCTGTAACTTTAGTAGTTAAAGAGTTGGAAGGTCAAGCCAAACCAATTGAAACTAAAGAACAGATTAAACAAGTGGCAGCTTTATCTGCAAACAATGATGATAGTCTTGGTGAGATTATCGAGAATGCTATATCAAAAGTATCTAGAGAAGGAACAATAACAATAGAGGAGTCAACAACTTTCGACACCTACGTGGATGTTGTAGAAGGTCTTAAGGTACATAGAGGTATGCTCTCTGCAGGTTTTGCTACAGAAGAGGATGGAACAGCTACATTAGAGAGCCCATTGATTTTTATTACACCAAATAAAATTGATACCATTAATGATATACTACCTATTCTACAGACAGTGCCGGAGAATAAGGCATTACTTGTTATAGGTGGTGAAATATCCGGAGAGGCTATTGCAACGTTAGTTATAAACAAAGTAAGAGGTGGATGGAAGTGTGCAGCTATTAAAGCACCGTTCCTAGGTGAAAAGAGAAACTACACCTTGGATGACATAGCAACCATTACAGGTGGTACATCTGTATCAGAAGCTAAAGGTTTAACGTTTGACCAATTTACACCGGAGATGTTTGGTTCGTGTGACAAGGTTATGTTAACCAAAGACTCAACAACATTTATTGGGGGTCATGGAGACAAAGATGCTGTAGAAAGCCTTAAAGAAACCTTGAGGTCGCAAATTGAGACTGCAGACAGTAAGTTTGATGTAGATGAAACAAAATCTAGGTTAGCTCTAATATCGGGTGGTGTAGCAGTGTTATATGTGGGTGCAAACTCAGAGCTTGAGATGAAGGAGAAGAAAGACCGTATAGATGATGCACTAGGAGCTACTAGAGCTGCCATAGAGGAGGGAATTATTGCCGGAGGTGGTATTGCATTATATAATTGCATACCTCTCTTAGAGTCTGTATTCTCAACTAATAAGGATATTCAAGCAGGTTACAATATAGTCATACAAGCTATTAAAAAACCATTAGAAGTAATCCTTACAAATGCAGGTCAAGATGTAGTCTTCGTTATTGGTAGTATTGATAAGCTAGATAAAGGCTACGGGTACGATGTTAAAGCAGGTCAATATTGTGAGATGATAGGTAAGGGTATTATAGACCCTAAGAAGGTAACAAGAGTAGCACTAGAAAATGCTGCATCTGTAGCTGCTTTAGTCTTAATGACTGAATGTACGATAGTGAACTCGGATACTGAGTAGATAATATACCACAGGTGAGTGAAGCTCGAAGCCTGTGGTTTTAAATTAAATTAAATTAAATGGGAGAACAAGAAGGTAAAAAAATATGCGTATTTGATATAGAGGGTGACAGCTTAAATCCTACAAAGATTTGGGTTATGTCAGCAGCTATATTTTCTGCAGGAAGGTGGAGACTAAAGTCTACTACCGACTACGACGAGATGCGAGCATTCTTTACCTCCTGTGACATACTTATAGGACACAACATTATTCTTTGGGATATACCACACATTGAGAGGTTATTAAATATTAAGATAGAAGCTGAGCTAATAGATACTTTAGCATTATCTTGGTACTTAGAGCCTTATAGAATGAGGCATGGTTTAGAGTATTGGGGTGAGGAGTTTGGTATTCAGAAACCAAAAATTGACAATTGGGAAGACCAAACTATTGAAGAGTATACCCACAGGTGTGAAGAGGATGTTAAGATTAACTGCATGCTTGTAGATAAGCAGTGGAAGAATTTAAAGAACCTCTACGATAATAGTATATCAGACATAAACAGGTTGGTCAAGTACTTAATGTTCAAGATGGATTGTGCTAGAGCAGCAGAGGCATCCGGATGGAGGCTTGATATTCCTAGGTGTGAAGCTACTATTGAAAAGCTAGAAGCTGAGAAGAATGAGAAGGTTGAAGCTCTTAAATTGGCTATGCCAAAGGTTGAGAAATGGAAAACAACTTCTATGCCTAAAACCCTTAGAAAGAAGGGTGGCTCATTATCAGTAGCAGGTTACAAGTGGATAGAACTTTTAGAGTCTTGTGGATTTCCGGAGACTCATAAAGAGGATATAACATATGTAGCAAGCTATTCAAAACCTAACCCAAATTCACCGTCTCAAATTAAAGATTGGCTATTCAGCTTAGGTTGGAAGCCGGAGACGTTCACCTATAAGAGGGAGTCTGATGGCAGTACTAGAAAGATTGAACAGATTAGAAAAGAGGTAGGTGGTGAAAAGGTATTGTGTGACTCTGTTAAAAAATTGTTTGACAAAGAACCTGCCTTAGAGCTACTAGATGGTTTATCAGTTCTATCTCATAGGATACCTATACTGAAAGGGTTTTTAAAGAATGCTGATGATAGTGGTTACATTAAGGCTGAGATACAGGGGCTTACAAACACATTAAGGTTTAAGCACCGAGTTGTGGTTAATTTGCCATCTGTAGACAAGCCATATGGAGAAGAGGTTAGAGGAGTATTGATAGCACCGGAGGGTTACGAATTATGTGGCTCGGATATGTCATCATTGGAAGATAGGACTAAACAACATTATATGTGGGAATATGACCCCGAATATGTTAAGGAAATGCAAACTGATGATTTCGACCCCCACTTAGATTTAGCTGTTGTAGCAGGTTTACTTACAGAGGAGCAGGCTCAAGCACATAAAGATGGTACAGAAAACCACAAGGGTGAGAGGTCTACAGCCAAGACAGCAAACTATGCTTGTGTATACGGTGCAGGTGGTGCAACAGTAGCTAGAGGTGTTGAAGGTATGAGCGTACAGGAGGGTAAGAACCTAGTAGAGAAGTATTGGGTTCGTAATTGGGCTGTTAATAAGGTTGCAGAAGCCCAAAAAACTAAGAGGTGTTTAGATAGCATGTGGCTATTTAATCCTGTAAGTAAATTTTGGTACTCTTTAAGAACTGATAAGGATAGGTTTTCAACATTAAATCAAGGTACGGGAGTATTTTGTTTTGATATGTGGATTTACAATTTCAGACAGAAGAGACCTCAACTTACAGGTCAAATGCATGATGAGGTAATACTCACAGTAAAGAAAGGTTTCAGAAAGGAAACAGAAAAATTACTAAAAGATGCTATAAAGCTCACTAACAAACAGTTAAAACTAAATAGAGATTTAGATGTTGACGTACAGTTTGGTAGAAGCTACGCAGAAATCCATTAAAACAATAATATATGAAATTATGGGAAACAGAGAAGTTCACATTGAACCTAAAGACAGGAGAATTGATGAGGTCTCTAAGCAATATGTACATACAAGGTGAAAATTTTGAGCATGCTTATAAAAGACTTCTTGAGTCTGATTTAGATTGGTTAAGGCTTACAGGTAATTGGTTTTTAGATAAAGAAAACTTACCTAGTAATAAAGCTGAGGGTTTAAAGAATAACACACCTATCGTTACTGACAATAAAGATGAGAAGGACGAGCAGGATGATACTTACCACGGTTTTAAAGGGTTCGATTTTAAACCGGATGATTATTTATATAATGATGACGATGATGACGATGATGACGATGATGATGATGATGATGATGATGAGCAACCGGAGTTTAAACCTTATGTAGAGCCTAAAACATTTACAGGCTACGATGAGAAGGATTGGAAAGACTTCTTAAAAGCTAAGACAGAATTTCTAGAGTCATTAGATGTAGACCAACTATTTGATTGGTTAACTACTTTAGAAAAACCACAGGCTGACGATGTTTTGAAAACCTGTGTAGAGTATGGACTCCTTGAACGAGTTAAGGTAGTCGAAGGTTATTTAAAATACAGATATGGCAAGGAAGACAAAGAGGGGCTACAATAGTCAAACAAATGCTAAGAGAGTAAAGAGGGGAGGTAATATTTTTCAATCCGGTTTAGAGTTGGAAATGTCTGAGCAATTAAAAGCTGCTAATATAGCTCACAGCTATGAAGGACAGAAATTTATTATTGACGATGGGTTTAAGTACGCAGGAGAGTCTCACGAGAGGTTTCTAAATGGTAAAGGTGATTTTAAGGATAGAGGTAAGAAGACATATAAAGATTCAATCTACACACCCGACTTCACCAACCCTGCAGACCAAGAGCTTGAATGGGTAATAGAAACTAAAGGCAGGGCAATGCCGGACTTCTCTAGAACTTGGAGGTTATTTAAGAAGTATATTAAAAGTTTGGACAGAGAGATTACATTATTTGTACCTCGAAACAAAAAAGATTGTATCAAAGTAATAGAAATTTTAAAATCAAAAGGGTATGGACAAAAACAAGGTCAATAGTATATCGAGGATTACAAGTAATCTACACGATGAAACAGACTCAATTTACGAGGCATTAATGGATAATGACCTCAAAGATGCAGGAACTGCTATAGACAATATGGTAGAGACTCTTAAACACTTAAAATCAAATCTTAAATAAAATGAAATATAAAAATCTAACATTAGATGATAAGCATCTTATAGCAAAAATGTATGACCCAAAGTATAAACATGGGGCTTCTAAAAGGAAATTAAATAGGGACGAAATTCAAGAAAAATTATCTGAACATTTTGATGTAACAAAAAGAACCATTAGAGATTGGGCTAATAAAATGGAGTTAGGGCTTATGTCTAGTAATATTGTAAATCCTACAAAGATTTTGATATATGACATTGAAACTAGCAGGGTACAAGCAAAGCTTTTTTGGACAGGTAAGACCTACATAAACTACAAGCAGATTAGGGGAGAGCCTCAGATTATATCTGTATCTTGGAGATGGTTAGGAGAAGAGACTGTACACCATTTAATTTGGGATATGAAGACCCATACTGATAAAGAGTTGATGGAGAAATTCCTAGATGTTTATAATGAAGCTGACATGGTTGTTGGGTACAACAATAAAAACTTTGATGACCGTTGGATAAATGCTAAGGCTATGAGGTATAACCTCTTTGTTAATGTCTATGTTAAATCATTTGATATTATTAAGCAGTCGAAAAGGTTGTTTAGGTTATTAAGCTACTCTATGGATTACCTAGCTAAATTTATGGGTGTTACCTTAAAGCAATCTCACGAAGGAATAGTTATGTGGGATATGATTGAGGATGGTACACCGGAAGAGCAGGAAGAGTATCTAGCTAAGATGGTTGCCTATAATGTAGGAGACATTGTTACTACAGAGGAGATATTCCTAAAGCTTCGTAAGTATATGGGTCACGTAATTAATGTGAGCACACACGAAGGTGGAGAGAGGTATGGATGTCCTCATTGTGGTGGACTAAACGTAGAGCTGTTTAAAGTTACTACTACTGCTGCAGGAACAATGCAGTATATTATGAGGTGTAAGGACGATGATGTACAGTATAAGATTTCTCACAGAGAGTACAACAATTACTTACAAGATATTATAGATAACTTTAATTCATAGAATTTTCAGATTTAATCAACAGGGTAAATTTATTTTTACCCTTTGATTACCAAATGAGTAAAAACAAAATTACGTAATTATGAAAACAGATGTTTATGTATCAAGCTTATGTAATGTAAAAATTATAAAAGGGCGAAGACGTGGGAATACCACAAGAATAGTTAATAATGCGATAGAACTTTTATTTAACAAGCATACAGTTAATGTAGAAGACCATACTAATAATGACAAACTGTATTGTAAAAAACAAGTACTTAATTTAATAAAAGAGAGGCTGTACAGAGATTTTACACTTACAGAAGATAACCTAAATGAAGTTGTAAAAGACGGAAATATCCTTATATCACTAGGTAAAGATAAGGCATTACATATAGGTGTTGTTATGCAACGTTTTAACCTTGAACATACTTGGGAGTATAATCTACTCGAACAAGTTAGATGGAGTAAAGAAGATGCAAAAGAGGACGTTTTCTTTTATGTGAAAAATTGGTTACAAAAAATAGCAGAAGAAGAGGGTTATACATTAACAAAAAAAGAAGTATAGTATGAGAGTATTAAAAAAGTTAAAAGAAGAGAACTTAATTTTCTTCGATATTGAGACTGCCTCTGTAGTGAAGCAGTTAGAATTGGATACACCACTGTTTGACAGTTGGGCGTATAAGGTAAATAAGAAAGGTGAGCTCAGTAATGATGAGGTTATAGAGTCCTACTCTAAGGGTGCAGGATTGCATCCGGAGTTTGCCAAGGTAGTTAGTATTGTGGTAGGTAAGATTGTTAAGGGTAAGATTTACTTAATAACATTAGACCATGATAGTGAAGCAGATTTACTGCAGGAGTTTAATAAGACCATTGAGCGTAATGTTAAATGTAACTTAGTAGGTTTTGTTAACAATGGTTTTGATACACCATTTGTATACAGGCGTATGGTTATTAATGGTATAGAGCCACACGATAAGTTGGATGTATCCGGATTGAAACCATGGGAAATAGACCATATTGATTTAGCACTAGAGTGGAAAAGCTCAAGCTTTGAGAGAGCCTCTCTAATTAATGTGGCTACTGCTTTTGGGTTACCTTCACCAAAGGATGATATTTCCGGAGCTGATGTAGCTAAAACTTATTGGAGTGAGGGTCGTAAAGGTTTGGATAGAATTTCAGCTTACTGTAGAAAGGATGTTATCACAACAATAAATATCTTCAAGAAGATGAGATTGGAAGAGCCTCTAGAAGCTGCTAATGACGAGCCTGCTCCTGTAGTAGAAGATGATTTAATCACCAAACTATTTAACGGTGGTCAGTACGGTGCTGCAGAGAAGAAGGGGCTCAAAGCTTTAATAGATGCTATGAGTGAAGATGAGCAAGACAAAGCACTTGAGGTTTTAAATGCTATGACCTCAACAGCTAAAGCTAAGAAGACTAAGATAACCAAAGCTCATGTAAGAGCTCTAAAAGCAGGAAAGTAATGAGTAAAGTAAAGCAATTAGTATTACCTAGAAAAGACGAGGACGGAAATTATTATATCTCCTACTCGCAGATTAGTAAATGGAAACGTAGTAAAAGAGAGTACATGCGAAAGTACTTCTTTGGTGAACCGGATGACAATGCAGCTCTACAGAAGTACGGAGATTTTGGTCACAAGGTTGGTGAAGCTTATGAGAACAATGATTACTCAGCGTGGGATAAGGATGAAGCTAAGTTTTTGCAGACCCTACCTAACTTTGATGAGTTTGAGAAGAAGATTAAGCTTAAGATGAAAGGCTTCTATGTATTAGGATTTATAGATACAAACACAGCTCCGGAGATTGGTAATAAGAAAGGTGAAGAACCTTTTATGTATGTTAAAGAATTGGCTGATTACAAAACAGGTGAGATTGAGAAGAGAGCACCGGAGTATAAAGCTGATGATTACCTACAGGTTGACATCTACGCAGCAGCTCTAGAACAAGAGTTTGGGAAGTATCCCGACAAAGGTTCTGTAGTACTTATTGGTAGAGCAGGGAATGCTTTTGCAGGTGATGAGCTTACCTTAACTAAAGAAGCTGAGATAATAGATAGACCAATCTCAAAAAAGAGATGTGTTGAGGTATTAAAACAGGTTCAAGAGATAACAGAAGAGATTTCTGATTATTATTCAGCATACTTAAAACTTAAAGGGAATGAGTAGGACTAGAAAAATAAAAGAGGAGTCACCCTCAAAGCAGCTTAGAAATGTTTTCTTTGCACTGTATCAAAAAGATGACGAAGACTACGAAGAGTTCGATAGCTACTACGACAGTAAGATGCATAAGCTTATTGTACACTACAAAAAACTAATTTAATATGGAAGATTATCAGAAAAGAGTAGTCCAAGAGGGCGAAGAGTTAAAAACAAAGATGGAAGCTTTGGGTAAATTTATCTTAACAGAGAAGTTTGATGAGCTAGATGCTTATGACCAAGATTTGTTGAAGACACAGCTTAGGGCTATGATACAATACCTAAACGTGTTAACTGCGAGGATAGAAAGATTTAAAAAGTAAATTGAGGGTATTAATTTAATTCGTATATTTGCATAGATAATAGTAACAATGAGAAAATTACGCTTACATATAGAGGGGACTCTTTATGCGTAAACTTAAGATATTGATTATTCATGTTTTAGTTTTAGATTAATAAATGAAAGACCTCCTAAGAAATTAGGGGGTTTTTTTATATCTAAAAGCGATTATAGTAACGTGATTGTAAATAATTTTACTTACCTTTGTAAAAACTCTAAGAACTAATGGAAGGAAACTTAAAATTTAAAGTAGGAGATAAGGTTGAGGTAATTAAATATGGTCATGCAATATGGTCAGCAGCAGATGATGTAATAGACATCGACCCTCAACTAGTAGGACAACAAGGCGTAGTGGTAGAAGCTGAAATATGCCAAAACCTAAAGCACTACGCTTTAGATGGATTGAGCAAATATGCTTGGTACGATGAACAACAATTAAAATTAGTAGAGTAATGAAAGGAAATTTAATAATAACAGTTGGAATTAGTGGTTCGGGTAAAAGTACTTGGGCTCACGAGAAGTGGATTAATAATCCCTCTAAGTATACTATTGTAAATAGGGATAAAATCAGAGAGCTAATGTTTGGCTTTACTGAGGAGTCTATAGAGTCATATTACTTAAGGGATGATGTAGCAGGGCTTGAAAAGAAGGTTACTAGGTATGAAGACACCTTAATCAATGAGGGTCTTAGTTTTGGTAAAACAGTGATAGTTGATGCTACTCACTTGACATACAAGCACTTAGAGAGATTTAAGTATTGGAACGTACCCTCTGAGGTTTTGATATTTGAAATTGAGAAGGACATTGCCTTGAATAGAGACTCTATGAGAAGCAGAAGCGTTGGAGAGAACATAATTAACAAGCAATACAGCAGATTTATGGGATTAATGACTAAGTTGGCTAAGAATCCTATAGATTTTGAACCTGTTCAGTTTATTCAGAACCCCGATGCTGATAATTGTATCCTATTTGATATTGATGGGACATTGGCTCACATGAATAGGGATACTAGAAGTCCTTATGATTGGGATAGGGTTGGTGAGGATAGTTTAGATTATCCAACAGCTTTTATGGCACATGCTCTACATGCTTACGATGCTAAGGTTATAGTCTGTACAGGTAGAGATGCTATATGTATAGAGCAGACTGAGGCTTGGTTAAATAGACACGGTATACCTAGCCATGATATGTACATGAGACCTAGAGCAGACCAAAGACCGGATTGGGTTGTGAAAGAGGAGATGTGGAGAAAGATTGCTGAGGACAACTACATCTTAGGTATGTTTGATGACAGACTGCAGGTAGTTAGAAGAGCTAGAGCTTTAGGTTTGAAGGTGTTTAATGTAGCGTATAATAATTTTTAGTATCTTTGTAAAAAGAGGTATATGAAAAAATTATTAGTATTGATGTCCCTTGTATTATTTACAGGGGATTTTTTTGGTCAAAAGCTTCCCGATGTGTATATTGAGCCTGTACTCAGACCTTATGTTGATGAGTACATAGCAGAAGCTGCAGAGAGGGGTATTGATGTTACACCACATATAAACAATATGAGCATGATAGTGTTTTCAGATTTGTTGGAGTACCCATTACTAGGTATAGCTACAAAAGATGGTTACACAGTTGCAATAGCTTCGTTCTGTATTATGGATAAGTCAATACTAAAAGCAGTTGTTTTTCACGAGCTAACACACTCTATATTCAATGTTGGACACAGTGGAACAGGATTAATGAGCCCTGTAGCACCTGTAAATTTTAGGCAGTATGATTGTACAGACTTTTGGGAGAGCACATTAGATGAAATTTTCGAGGGTAAGGATAATTTTAGTATCTTTGCAATTGAATCTAAAAACATTAAATATGGCAAAACGAAAAAGTAAATCAGACTCTGTAAAGATGTCTGACCCAAGAACAAAATTAGCTAGCACAGCTAACACCGACAAAAAGAAAGCTAAAACACACGTAGCTAAAACAAAGTATGGTAAAGATTACGGGGTTTCTAGTAAATCAGTAAACGATGCTAAAGCAGGTAACAAGGATAGTGCCTACAAACCATCTGTAAAGTATAAAGGTACTACCATTAAAAATAAGGATGGTAAAATGACCGGCTATAAAACTCACGATGGTAGCTATACAAGTGCTAACAATCCTATAGACCGTAAGAAAGCTAAGGCTAAGATTGCTTATGACAAGAGTCTGCAAGCACACGAAGCTAAAAAAAGAGATAAAAGAAACTCTAGTGTAGCTAACGCAAAAAGAAAAGGTACTAATTAATTAAACAACGACATATATGATTACAGGATTAATTATTGGGGTAGTTATTGGAGCAGTAGGTTTCTACTTAGTTTTAAGAAATAACCCTAACCTAGCTAAAAAAATAGCAGGTATAGTAGATAAGATTGACGATAATATTTAAAATTGATATTCATTTTAACCTTATAAAGCCCTAGCATTTAGTTGTTAGGGCTTTTTTAATGGGGTTCAAACTATTTATTATGAGCAGAACAATTAGGAAGCCTTATACGGGCAGTAAAAGATTTGATAGGCAGTGCAGAAACAATGGTAGCTGTACTTACTGCAGAGGCAACAGGACTTATAAGAATAGAAAAAGGTCGTAGGTTCAATCCCTGCTGTGACCACAAAAATAAACCCCCTTCCGATATGGTTGGGGGTTTTCTTGTTTAAGGTTTAATCTGTTTCTTATTTGTTGGAATCATTAATTAATTTTTTGTTTTTCAGTATTCTTTGTTACATCTCTTCTAATCTTTCTCATAACTCTTCTAGAGTCTGCTTCACCTAAACCAAATACGGATATAAGCTCTACAGCAAATGCTGCCTTCAAGAATAGTTGTTGGTTCTCATCGAAGTCATACTCAAATAAGTTACCATAATCATCCCTTCTAGTTTGAGAGTTCATTATCTCAAATGCATCGGTCATCTCTGCAGCTTGTGTGTATGGTATTTGGTATAGACCTCCACCACCTAATAAGCTAGCACCAAATGCTTGACCTCTTTCCTGTTTGTCTTTATATCTATAGAACATCTGTCCACCATCATCTCTCTTACGTTTAATAAAGTCCATATAAGGTTCGTCACCTTCTGCCTCAGCAAAGTATTGGAATAAGTTTAATACCTCAATACTCATGTCCTCAGCAAATGAACCTATAGATAGTGGGTTTAAATCCTTAGCTAAAGCTGAATACCACTGCTTGAATACAAACGCTTGTTTAGCATCTTCGTCCTCATCCGGAGCTTCTAGTCCAAATAGAGACTCTAAAGCATCTTTACCTAGAGCAAATACTTGACCTAAGATATAATACTTCATTGTGTGGAAGGTTACAATCTCAGCAGTTGTACCTAATAAAGATGCACCTGCTTCTCTCTTATCCTCTGCACTTGCTCTCTTACTACCTAATATTCCTAGGTCGTTCATCATTCTCATCTTAGAGTTTATGTTGAAAGATTGGTAAGGTAAGAATATACTTCTCAAGATAGACCTATCAACAGATTTAGATTGGTAGAACTCAGAACCTCTAGACTCATCAGAAGAAATTTGTGTTTCCTCTACTTTAAGCTCAGCATAAGAGATTGCCTCTTGTCTTAGCTTATCATCTATTTTCTCGTGCTCTGTTGTCATATCAATATCCTCCACACCTGCATCTATAAGATACTTTTGGTAGAAAGCAACCCAAGAAGATTTAGCCACGTTAACATCACCCTTTCTTAATGAGAAGAATAATGCCTCTCTAACTTTATCAGCTCCTAGACCTATTGTCTGAGAAACCCGTCCGGCTAAAGCTTTAGTAGCTCTCTTTTCAGCCTCAGATATTCTAGTACCACCTGTAATAGTACCTGCTTGAGTTTCACCTCTTAAAGAAATTGATACCATATCTAATAATGGAATCTTAGACTTATCAGTGAACATAGCCTTAAACATTAAATCACTTTGTGAACCTAAGTGAGACATAACGTTGAACGCTACAGAAATATACTGCTTAGGATACTGAGTAAGAGAACCTAGCCCAATAGTCGTAGCTACAGATTTCCATACTCTCTCTACCTTTGTGACATTCTTAGTTACCTCATCCTCATTAACGTTCATGTTAGATATACCTAATTGAACCTTTCTCATCTCGGCTAATTTCTTATTGAATACTCCAATGGTCTCATTCCCGAACATCTTCTCCATGTTTGTAGACCTAAAGAAGTTGTACACATCTTTATATGCTGCAGAAGTTTCTATATCAGTAGATACTGCAGATGCCTTATTAAACATTACAGAGTCAAAGTCTAAATCTAATACACGACCTGCAGGAAGTTTTTTAGTTTTAGTTCTCTTGATTGTTGTAGGTGATGCATTAGATACCGGAAGACCGTTTCTCTCAAAGAATGGTTGGTTATCCACATCCTCAACAACTTTACCGTCAGCTTTCATTTTGATTGGTAAGTAGTTACCCACAACCTCTTCAAATGATTTACCATGGACAACCTCAGTATTATATTTTAAGGCTTCTTTTTGTGATTCAAAATGATTTAACCAAAAATCTACTATCTCCCAATTACCATCGTTCAATCCTTTAGCATATTCTATAACCTCATCTTGAGATTTCAAATTCTTTAATTTATTGTACTCCTTCTCTAAAACCTCAACACCTAATCTAGTGCCCTTACTTTGAGCTTTCTTAGATTGAGCCAAGTGGTCTTCTATTCTAGACTTATTTATCTCAAAGTCTTCTGCAGTTGTACCTTGTATTAGCTGTCCAACTAAACCTCTGAACATTGTATTCTCCGGCTTAGATATATTTCTATTCTTCTTACTTAATGATGAAAACAAGTTATCATAATCTTTAGCTAGCTTATTCATAGCTCTCTTGTGAGAAGTGAATGCCATACCTAGATTACCAAGACCCGACATCTTATTAAATATAGCCGACTTCTTAGTGTTCATAAATACCTTCTTAAATATAAGTGCTACAGATTTTAAATCCGTAAGAACAGATTTTCTAACCATTGCTAGCTCTTCTTTATTGAAGATTTTTATTGCCTCGTTAGATGCTGTGTAAGCTCTCACTTTAGAAACTAAATTACCCGATGATGCAAAGCTGTTATTTGTTGCAATATTGTCTACAATCTTAATTAAATCTCTAAGGTCTGTAGAAGTCAATAAAGTTAAATCAGCGTTTTGAAGCTCTCTAATGTCTTTTCTCTCTTGGTCTGACATATCTGTAGTGTCTACATCATTTAAAGCCATTCTAGCATACTCAGCTTGAGTCTCAAGAGCTTTACGAGCCTCTTCTCTCTTAGCCTCAGCTAAACCTTCAATATGTTCATCAACATTCTCAGCTTCTAATAAAGCTATAAGCTGACTGTTTGTAAGACCTACACCATTAATACCCATGCTCTCGGCAATTGCTTGTAGCTTATTTGTTTCAGCTTCTCTGTTTAAAACCTCTAGGGCAGCTAACATACCATCTTCGTTTGGAAGTTTGTAACCCTTATTTGTTGAGCCTTTAAATCCTGCCTGTATCTGTGATAACAAATCATTATAAATCACTCTACGAGCAGGTGTAAGATATACCTCATTAACTTTTAGAGATTCTTTTGCAAGCTCTCTCATGTTAACAGGATTTCTCTTAGACCTAGCAGATTTTCTTAAACTAGATTTAGCCCTTTTAATCTGTGTTCTGATACCTTTATTTTCTATAGTGTCAATAACCTTATCAACCAATGGTGCAACCCTATCGTAGTTACTAAATGTAAGCTGATTAACTGCAGACAATATTTTACGAGCCTCAGCTATTGACATAGACTTACTATTAACTATTTCCTTAAGCTTAGCAGAAATCTCTTTAACAAACTCAGCTTTAAGCTTCTTCATCTCTGCAGCACCAATCTTAGCTCCACGCTCCATAGCCTTGAACTTATCCTTAAGTAGCTTAGCCTCAGTGGATACAATAGTTTTAGATTGGTCTGTTTGACCTGTAACCTCTTTTACTGTGTCTCTGAACTCTTTACCCTCTTTGTTAGGTTGTGAACCTTTACGTAGGGAAGCTTCCATGCTACCTAAGATTTCAGATATTCCTTTTCTGTTAAGTGCATCTTTTTGATTGGTTGTTAAACCTCTATACCATTTTGTATTCTTAACATGTGCGATACCTACAGCTTCTACGTCAGCTTTTAAATTACCTTGCTTTTTAGTTCTTACAGCTTCTGCAGCTCCCTTAGCAATGGCTTTAGGAATGATAGTGGCTAGTGCTGTTTCTGCTTCTACTCTTGTAAATCCTTGTTTTGCTAGTGCAGTTTTAATTACTGAATCTTCATAACCTTTTTCTCTTGCAAACTCTACAATCTCTTGTAAAGATTTGCCTGTACCCATAGATAATTGAAGGGCATCACTAAGTGTGTTGACCTGTCCTTTTTTAAATATTTCATTACCGGACATAATATCTACAGCCACAGCTTGAGTAAACTCACCTAAAGTAATAGTCTCTAATTCTTTTGCAGAATATTTAGATATACCTGTAAGCCTTTTAACAAAGCTATATAATGTATCAAGCCAAGAACTAAACTTTTTCTTCTGAGCTGCTAGTACAAAAGACTCACCTTTGTCACCAATAGCAGTAGCTAAAGCTTCCTCAGCGATGTAGTTATCTACCTCAGCTTGAGTAGCCCCTTCTTCAAGCATTTGCTTAGTTACTTTACTATACTCTTTACTGTCTTTTATTGCATCTATATAATCTGATTTTTTAATAAGCTCCATACCTTTGTTATAAAGAGCTTTGTTAACTTCTTTAGCAGTGTTCAACCAAACGTGACCAAACTCGTGTATTGGAGTATTAAAGTTTTCTACGCTACCGTTCAAGTATAATTTACCTTGGTATACAGCACCGTATACAGTGTTACCTGTTTTATTTATAAGAGCCTTAGCTGTTAGGTTATCTAACAGGTCGTTAAATTCTTTTGAATCAGTAACAACTTCTATAGAAGGGAAGGCTCTACTTAATAGACCTACAAATTTTTCGTATGTAGAAGCCTGTAGCTCAGATGTTGGTCTAGCTTGGCTAGCAGACATCATAGCACTTCTCATTTCACTTGATATTGCAGATGAAGCTCTTATCATACTTACAGTAGAGTTTCTTTTAAGAATAGTTCCGTACTCTTTTTCTACTATAACCTCAGTAGCTGTCTTATCTGATGCAGGTACTTTAACTGTACGCAAAGCAGCCCCTGTTCTATCGTGAGCATGTTCTATTAACCTACTACCATCATAATTTAAAGTCTCTCTAACTTTTATTGTCTTACCCTCAGCATTCTTTACATTAAAAGAACCCCTCTTCTTAATTACACCTGCAACCTTAGCATTAATGGTTGACATAGATTGCTTCATTATCTTCCAAAAAGGAACTGTCTCCTTAAGGATACCTACAGCTTTACCCCTAACATATACAGGGTAATTTTGATGCCTAGGTAAACCTTCTGCATCCTGCTCGTCTTGCTCTATAATAGCTTCGTCCACAGTTTCAGCAGTTACTCTTCTACCATTTTTATCTTGTATCTCTAATACCATAGTTAGAGCACCCATAGGAAGGTCAGCAACAAATTGCTCAATATTCAAGTCTCTCATATCTTCGATGTCGATATTGTTGTCTTGTAATATTCTACCAACCTCTGTAGAAGCTTTTACGTCCTTAGAAGGTATAATTCTTTTAAGTATAGAAGCTTTAGTATCTACATCAAGTTTGTATATCTCATCAAACATACCTTTCATAGTAGTAGACTCTGCTGCAATTTTAGCCACTACAGCTGTCTTCTTACCAAACTTAACGGTTTGTAAGTAAGCTTTTAATCCTGTGTATATCTCAGCCTGTACAGCTTTTGGTAAAGTTTGAATAGTCTCGAGAGCAGTCTCTAGTATAGCTATGTTAGAATCCACTGCAGTTGTATTCATATTGTATACAACAGTGTAGTCAGATTTTACAGCACCGTTTATAATTGACTTAGCAGACCCCTTATCAATAGAAGCCCACGCAACCTTACCAAATAATTTATCTATTAATGGGAAGAAGTGTCCACCCATTCTGTCTAATTTATTACCGTTAACATCAACAGTACCAACCTTTAATTGGTCAGCCATTACCAAGTTAATTTTCTTACCTATAAGCTCAGCTAGACCCATACGCTTAACTTTCTTAGCTAGCTTAGAGTTCTCTTTAATTACTATAGGAATAGTTTTAACTTTAGGTGCAGGTTTTTCTGCATCAAATGCTTCCTCATTAAATTCTCCGTCCTTCTCAACTTCTCTCATAAGCTTTGCAGCCTCTTTTTGAAGTTTCTTTTTCTTCTCCTCGGGGGTGATAGTGTTGTCTGTCTCTAGTTGTAGATTAGGGTTAGCCTCATTTAAGAAGTTCTCTAATTCATTATTTAATTGGTCAACCTCAGCTTCTATCTTAGATAAGTTTTCTGTGGAAGTTTTTGACTCCTTGTCAGTAAACTCACTAGATAGGTTACCAATATTTTTCTTCATCTCATTAAGCTTAGCTTGAGAGTCAGATGCTAGGTATCCTTTGAAGTCACCTGCATTCCAAAATTCCTCTACAAAAGCAAAGTTATCTTTAAGAACTTGTAAGTACTCCGTATCACCAACCATGTCAGAAGCCATACCACTAATAATGGTTTGCTTATCCTCAGTTAATTCACTTTCGTTGAAGTATTTCTTTTGGTGGTCATATTTCTTTTTCTCATTAGCTTCACTGTTTGCTGTATGGAACTTCTCAGATGTAATAAATACACCATCCTCAGTCATCATACCTTTAACAGCTTCTACTTGAGCTTTTCTATCGTTGTTCATGAATTGGAAAGCGAAATCTTCGTTAACCACTTCAAATTTTTCTTTTGGTTTAAACTCGTTGATTTTAGTGCCATCATCCTCAGTCCATGAAGCAAGGAATGCTTCTTGTCTAAGCTCAGCTCCTTCTACTGCAGGAGTAGAGTTGAAGTTAGCTAGCATTTGAGTGTTAGGGTCAATACCAACAGCTCTGTTTACACCTAGTGATGCAACAGTCTTAACTAACCCACCCTCAGATGCACCAATGTCTAGGAAGCTTTTGAACTTACCTTTTACAATAGCCTCTGCAACTTTAATTTGCTTCTCAGCAAAACCTGCAATCATCTTAGAGATGTGTCCTGTGAAGTTACCACCTGCTGAATAAGTATCGTATGCTTTAGCTACAGGAGAGTTTTTATCAACTACTTTTAATACAGGCTTGTAAGGAATCTTACTAGAAGCCTCTGCAGCTTTACCTGTGAAGAACTCAGTGTTTTGGTTTCCTTTTTTAAAACTTGAAGCTATTTCATAGGCAGCATCAAAATCAGTCATTCTCTGCCCTTCACCAATCTTAGCTTTGTAAGCAGGGTCATATACGAAGAATACGTTATCCGGTCTCTCTTTTAAGTTAGTTTCCTCCCAACCTTTAGGTGCTTGGTTCTCATCAAAAGTTAATCTAGCAACAGGTCTGAATCCGTTCTTGATATAGATGTCCTCTAGGGTAGTACCTTTCTCTGTTTCAGTGTTGACACCGAAT
>TARA_R110000796_G_scaffold205698_5_pt1 | contig 33960 bp, 30 predicted proteins | sample TARA_R110000796 | Tara Oceans TARA_R110000796 (sample SAMEA4397815) | marine metagenome | biome: Polar Biome; feature: [SRF] surface water layer (ENVO:00010504); material: water (ENVO:00002006), including particulate matter (ENVO:01000060) such as... | depth 5 m
AGGGAGGATATATTGTGTCTTGCACCCTTTCACCGATCCCAACATAACGCCCCCATGAACTTCACAAAAAAAATCCTCCTCCTCGGCTCCGGCGAACTGGGCCGCGAATTTACCATCTCGGCCAAGCGGCTCGGCGCTTACGTCATTGCCTGCGATGCCTATGACGATGCCCCCGCCATGCAGGTGGCGGACGGTCGCGAAATATTCTCGATGCTCGACGGCAAGAAACTGCGCGCGGCGATTGAAAAGCATCAGCCTGACCTGATCGTTCCCGAGGTCGAAGCCATTCGCACCGAAATATTGGCCGATATGGAGGCCGAGGGTTATCACGTTGTGCCGTCGGCGCGCGCCACCCAGCTGACGATGAACCGTGACGCGATCCGCGATGTCGCGGCGCAGGAACTGGGCCTGACCACGTCGCGCTATCATTATGCCGAGAGTTTTGCAGAGGTCGCCAGCGCGGCAGCGAACATCGGTTATCCGCTGGTGATCAAGCCGGTGATGTCCTCGTCTGGCAAAGGGCAAAGCAAGGTCGACAGCGCCGACAAACTCGAGGAAGCGTGGGAATACGGAGTCGCCAATATGCGCGGCGACCGGGCGCGGGTGATTGTCGAGCAATTTATCGACTTTGATTATGAGATCACCCTGCTGACCGTGCGGACACGTGACGGCGTGCTCTTTTGCCCGCCCATCGGCCACAGGCAGGAACGCGGCGATTATCAGGAAAGCTGGCAACCGGCGGCTATGACCGATGCAGCGTTAGCGACTGCGCAGGATATGGCGCGCAAGGTCGTCGAAAATCTGGGTGGCAATGGCAAGGGCTGGGGCCTGTTCGGGGTCGAGTTTTTTGTTACCAAGCAGGGCGAGGTCATCTTCTCCGAACTCAGCCCGCGGCCTCACGATACCGGCATGGTCACCTCGATCGGCCAGAATCTCAGCGAGTTCGACCTTCACGCTCGCGCCATCATGGGGCTTCCCGTCGCCCATATCGCGCTAACCGCACCAGCCAGCGCCAGCGCGGTGATCCTGGCGGACCGGGACAGCGAGCATTTCGAATTTACCGGCGTGGCGGAAGCGCTGGCGCTGGGCAGCGAGGGCGCAGAAACCGACGTGCGGATATTCGGCAAGCCGGTGACGCGGCCTTACCGGCGGATGGCGGTTGCGCTGGCGACCGGAGCGGATACGGATGCGGCAAGGGCGCTGGCAAAGCGAGCGGCGGATGCGGTGAGGATTCTGTATGACAAATAAGATCAAGGTGCCCTTGCAAGACATCAAAAAAGAGAACCTCGTGAAAAGCGGCCAGTCACAAGAGTTATTAGCTGCAAAACTTGCACCGCCTGTTTCACATACTCTACAATCAGATAGTATTGCTCGGGAAGATCTTGTTGCGCAGCAGGATATGGTTTTTTGGGCAATGCTAATGTTCTTTGCAACATTGGCAACAGTTGCAATCACAGCGATCGGGGTCTGGTTCGTAAAGCGAACTCTTGATGCCACACTGAAGGCTGTGGAAGATACCGGTCACGCAACGGATGCGATGATCAGGGCAAACGATATCGCAGAGAACGCCCAAAGGCCTTGGCTCGACGTAGATTTAGAATTTGACTGGGGTCTGCGTGATGAGAAATCGATCACCTTGTCCTGTAATGTCATCGTGAAAAACATTGGAGGTATGCCTGCAAGAAATGCGAACTTTGGGCACTATCTAGGTTACAGATACGGTAATTCAAAAAAGGAATTTAGTAAGATTGCAAAAGGTTTAGTTGATTTTGATCGCGGCTATCATTCCGATATAACTGTCCTTCCAGGAGGCACATCCAAGGATCAGGAACTGATTTTTTTAGAACCCAGTGAATTTGGAAATGGTCGGCGCGACGGGATTTCTCCATATCTCATGGTCACAGTACTTTATTCGCTTCCTAATGGAGACATTGGTCAGTCGTCGGCATGGTTCCAACTAGGCTTTTGCAACAGCGCGGGAGAACGTTTGAAACCAATTAGCTGGGTTGGTGCTAAGGACGTCGATGATGTGATTGTTAAAAACTTAGGATATATCAACGTCACCTAAAGAAAATAGGTGCGCGAAGATGTAAATAGAATATTTGGGCGGAGTATGAAATTTTGTACCGTCCGGATTTACAGATAATTGAAGGAAAACACCCCCATGACCGCATCCCTCGTCCTCTACGGCTCGCCTCTGTCCCCCTTCCAGCGCAAGGTCGAGGCGGTGATGGCGCTCAAGGGGCTCGATTATGATTGCGAGGATGTCAATGTTATGGGCATGCCGGACTGGTATAAGGAGATCAGTCCGTTAGGACGTATTCCGTCGCTGCGGGACCGCGACATTGCCGAAGACGGGCCCGCCGGCACGATCACCGACAGCTCGGCGATTTGCGGCTATCTGGAGAAACGGCAGCCGGACCCTGCTGTCTATCCTGCTGATGCGTTCGACCATGGGCGCGCGCTGTGGCTGGAGGAATATGCCGATACCGGCTTGGCGATGACCGGTGGCCTGGGACTGTTCCGACCGATCATCTTCAATATTTTCCAGCGCAAGGCACCCGATCTCGAAACGGCGCGCACGACGTGGAATGAAAAACTGCCGCCGCTGTGGGATTATCTCGAGCAATATCTCGATGGGCGTTCCCATTTCATAGGCGATAGTATCACGATCGCCGACATTTCGGTCGCGGCACAGATCGCCCAGACAGAGATGCTGGCCGGTCTGCCGGACAAATCCCGCTGGCCAGTGCTGGTCGCTCATTTTGAAGCGATGAAAGCGCATGACTGCTTTCAGCGCAACAATGAGGGCTGCGACAAAATCCTCGCGAAACTGGTGCCGGAGAAATTCGACCTAAGCTAAAAGGGAATAAGGCGGGCTTTTCAGCCTAACGTCAGCAAATAGAGCGCGTAGATCGCGGGCATGGACAATATTGAAAACACCGTCTGCACCGCGATCAGATTGGCCGACAAAGTCGCATCGCCGCCCAGTTGCCGCGCCAATATATAGCCGCTGCTGGCGGTTGGCGTTGCGGCGGCGATCAGGACAATCGCCAGACTGTCTGCGGGAAGGTTGAAGAGCAGTCCCGCAGCCAAAGCCACGAGTGGCAAGCCTAGCAAGCGCACGGCCGACCATGTCAAAGTGGTGCGGCCCGCTCGCTTGAAAGCCTCGAGATCAACCGCCGCGCCGACCACGAGAAGGCCGAGGGCAAGCGTGGCCTGACCCAATATATCCAGTGTTTTCTCGGCAATGCCGGTCGGCGCAATGCCCAGCAGATTGAGCGCAATCCCAATCACGCAACCGATGATCAGCGGATTGCGGATCATATCCATCATCACATGCGGCTTTTTAGCTCCCGTATCTTCAGCGAAATGGGTCAATGCCAGCACCGAAATGACATTGGCTGTCGGTGTCAGGGCCGCGACGGCGATGGCCATGAGGGCAAGCCCCGGTTCGCCGAACAGTGCGCTGGCCATGGACAGACCGACGAAGGTGTTCCAGCGGACATTGGACTGGATAATCGACCCTTTTCGTGGTCCGTCATCGGCACGTTTGGCGGTCAGCCCGAATATTGCGAGCGTAAATTGTGATCCGATCAGCACCAGCACCATCGCCCAAGGAGCAACATCAAAAGAGGCGGTCGCCAGAACATTGATGATCAGGGCCGGGAAAAATATGAAATAGACCAATCTCTCGATCGCGCGCCAGCCATCGGCGGGCAGGAAATTCCTGTGCGCCAGCAGCCAGCCCAATGCGGTGATCAGGACCACCGGGATCAGGGCATATACAAAATTTATCATCGATGGATTGCGCGCGAAACTACAGCGCCGTTGTTCTTAGAGGCAATAGATCGGGAAAGTCCGGCTCGCGCTTCTCGCCCATCGCGGCGACGGCTTCCTGAATATGCGAGGGCGGGAACATGCCGGCGTTCCAGACGCCGATATAGTCCAGCGTATCCGCTGTATTATGGTCGCGGCCATAGTTGATCAGAACCTTGCAGCCGGTAACCGCCAGCGGCGATTTGGAGGCGATTTCTTTCGCGGTTGCCATGACATAGGCGAGACATTCTTCCTGTGTCTCGAACACATCGTTGACCAAGCCGATTTCCTTCGCCTTGGCGGCGTCTATCCGGCGGCCGGTATAGGCCATTTCCTTGACCCAGCCTTCGGGAATATAGCGCTGCAGGCGCGGGAAAGTACCGACGTCCGCTGTCATGCCGATATTGGTTTCCTGAATGCAGAAAATCGCATCCTTGGTGCACCAGCGGATATCACCGGCGCTGATCATGTCGATCGCCCCGCCGATGACGCCACCGTGAAGCGCGAATAATACGGGTATGCGCGCTTCTTCCAGCGCGTTGAAACTGTGCTGGATGCGTTTGACGTTGGAACGGAACATTTCCGCGAGCACATGCTTGTCCGCGCCATCGATCTTGTTGTTCGGTTGCGGAGCGAAAACCGACAGGTCCATGCCGGCGGAAAAATGCTTTCCGGTGGAGCTGATCACAATGACCCGTGCCCGGGCATTGATATCGATATCCTCGACGATTTCCGGCAGATCGTTCCAGAATGCCCGGTTCATGCTGTTGAGTTTTTCCGGCCGGTTCATCCGGATATGGGCGACGCCATTTTCTATTTCGACATCGAAACATTCATATTTTTTCTCGAACATGTTGTTATCATTCCTTATTACAAGCCAGAAGTTTCCATCGGCCTAGCATGATAATCTTGTCCTGCGTACCGGCAATTTTCCGGAATCAGCGGCGTCGGCAGCGCGACTAAAGCAATGCTATCGACCCTGAAAAGGCTTCAAGCTTGCGGCGCGAAATCGCCCGCACTATGTATTACTCTATGAGCATCATTCCAAACACACTCGAACTGATCGGCAATACGCCGCTTGTCCGCCTCTCCGGCCCGAGCGAAGCAGCCGGTTGCGACATTTACGGCAAGTGCGAATTTGCCAATCCCGGCGCCTCGGTGAAAGACCGCGCGGCGCTGTTCATCATTCAGGACGCGGAAGAACGCGGGCAACTCAAGCCCGGCGGACGGATTGTCGAGGGGACCGCTGGCAATACCGGAATCGGTATCGCTTTGGTCGCCAATGCCAAAGGCTATAAATCGACCATCGTCATGCCGGAAACCCAGAGCCGGGAAAAAATGGATACGCTGCGCGCGCTTGGTGCGGAACTGATCACGGTGCCGGCTGCGCCTTATTCCAGCCAGTGCCATTTTGTGCACACATCGCGCCGGATTGCCGAAGAAACTGAAGGCGCCGTCTGGGCCAACCAGTTTGACAATGTCGCCAACCGCCGCGCCCATATCGAGACGACTGCTGTGGAAATCTGGGAGCAGATGGATGGCAAGATTGACGGATTTACCTGTGCAGTCGGCACCGGCGGCACGCTGGCCGGCGTCGGAATGGGGCTGAAGGCGAAAGACGAAAATATCACGATCGCCTTGTCCGACCCGCATGGTGCGGCGCTCTACGAATATTATGCGCATGGCGAACTTAAGTCCGAAGGCAGCAGCGTTGCCGAAGGCATCGGCCAAGGCCGGATCACCGGCAATCTGGAAGATGCGCCGATTGACAGGCAATATCGCATTTCCGACGAGGAAGCACTGGTGTGGGTCGAACGGCTGCTGATGGATGAAGGACTCTGCCTCGGCATGTCATCGGGTATCAATGTTGCCGGCGCGATCGCGCTGGGGAAGGAGCTGGGGCCCGGCAGCCGGGTTGCGACGATCCTTTGCGATACCGGTTTCCGTTATCTATCCTCGCTCTACAACGCTGCATGGCTCAGAGAAAAGGGGCTGCCGGTATTCCCTTGGCTCGACAATGATGGATAAGAAGGCGCAAGCTTCAGGTCGCCAGGACACGATGCAGCGCATCCAGGTGGGTGTGATCGGTCTGGCCGCCGTGCTGTTGCTGGTCAGCATCGCCAATTTCGTGATTCAGCGGGCCAGCCACGAACAGACGGTGCTCGAGGAAATGCAGGCCGAAGGGACGGGCAGAACTGCTCCGCTTGCCAGCAAACCGGAAGAAAAACCGGCGGAACCGCTGGCTGAACTGGGTCTCACTCCGGCGCCGGCAACAGGAACCGGGAAAGCGGATGTGCGATTGCCTTCTGCAAATCTTCCGGGACAGACCGTCCCCGATTTGAAGCCCGATCCGAATCTGGATGCACCGATGGACCGGGAGCGGGAATAGTTGGCGGGCTTTTGGCAGACGCTCCCGTCCGCCATGGTGGCGCTATTGGTACTGACGCAATGCAGCGCGGCGGACTCTCCGCCTGACAGCAATCAACCCAGACCGCGCATCCAGTTGATGACCAGCCTGCCGCTGGTCTGGGGCGACAATGCGTCGATGGAGTCCATCCTGTCGGGTGACGCGGAGCCGGCGCCAATCTATCGTTACTGGCTGGACCGATATGACATAGCGGCGGTCGACAGTCTGGAAAATCTCGCACAGGATGATCCGGATATCGTCATTCTGGCCCAGCCGCGCGCGATGGATCCGGCCGACCTGACCATTCTCGATGCCTGGGTCCGAATGGGCGGTGATGTCATCATTCTTACCGATCCGGATCTGTTGTGGCCGTCCGAACTGCCTCTTGGAGACACGCGGCGGCCTTTGGCCAGCGGCTTGCTCTCCCCGTTGCTCGGACACTGGGGGCTGGAACTGGTCGCTGACGCTGACAGGAGCACGGACGCCGTCGACCTTAGTTTTGGCAGCTATTCCTTCACGACCCGGGGGGTAGGCAAGCTCATGCCAATGACGGCAAGCTCTGCTCCGAATGTGCGCTGCAAAATGGGCAGCGGTGATTTTATCGCCCGATGTTCGGTCGGGCAGGGGCAGGCTTCGATTGTTGCCGACGCGGATTTCCTGAATTCGGCATATTGGCCGGAATCTATTCTTCGTTCGCCGCAGAATAGCGGTGCCGGACGCTTTATCGATTCTCTGGTGGAGGAGCATATTGACTCTATTGTCAGCAAGAAATGAAGATATTTTGGGCGTTTCCAGACACTAAGCGCAGGTGCTTCGACCAGAAAATCAATTGGGTAAAAATTAAAGTAACTATATTTCAACATGTTAAACATTTGTACCCATAAAATCCCGTAAAATCCCCTTTCATCCCCGACCATCCCCTGATAACCCTGTTTTGTTATCGGGGTATTCTTCCTGTCCGGGATGTTGTTTCCGGAAGGGCGCTGGAAAGCGCGCTTCTGAAGCGGGGAGATTATTGCTTCCGGTCGGGGTGAGGTACTTCCGCTGTGTCAGGTGCATATGCATATTCAGGCTCTGCAATATCGGCGATAGACGACAAAGGTCGTTTGTCGGTGCCGGCCTTTCTGCGTAAAAACCTGGTTGAAAGCAGCGATGGCCGCACCCTTTGCCTCGGTACCCATGAAAAATGGGATTGCCTCGTCGGCTTCGGGCTTAGCCGCAAAGCCGATATGCTCACCGAAATTGACAAGCAGTGGGAAGCGGCGATTGCGCGCGGCGACAGTTTTGACAAAGATGCTGCAGGCGCACGGAAATTTTCCTCGCTGCAGGACCTCAGCTTTGACGCCAGTGGCCGCTTCATCCTGCCACCACAGTTGCGGGAAATCGGCAATCTTGAAGGCAATGTCCTCTTTCACGGCATTGGCACGACCTTCTGTCTGTGGAATCCGCAGACATTGCTCGACACAACTGACGACGTCCCGGTCGATCGCCGATTGGTCGAACATCATCTGAAAGAAGCCGGGCAGAAAAGCGGAGGGAAACAGAAGTGACCCTTTCTGCAGCCGCACGCCATGTCCCCGTATTGCTCGACGAAGTGATCGACGCGCTCGCCATTACCCCCGGCGAAACGCATGTCGATGGCACATTCGGAGCGGGTGGCTATAGCGCGGCAATGCTCAAGGCAGGGGCGATCGTTCATGCCTTTGACCAGGATCCCGATGCGATCGCGGCGGGCCAGGCGATGGTTGATGGCTCCGATGGCAATCTGCACCTCCATCACGCGCTCTATTCGGAAATGGCGGACGTTCTGGTCGACGAGAATATCGACGGCATCACGCTTGATATCGGTGTGTCCTCGATGCAGCTGGATCAGGCCGAGCGTGGCTTTTCCTTTCAGAAAGACGGGCCGCTCGACATGCGTATGGCCCGTGATGGCGAAAGTGCGGCCGATTTCCTCAATGAAGCGGACGAGGAAGTGATCGCCGATGTGATCTATCGCTATGGCGAGGAACGCCGTTCGCGGCGGATCGCAAAGGCGATTGTCGAAGCGCGCCCGCTGACCCGCACGTCCGAACTGGCGCAAGTGGTCAGAAAAGCACTGGGCTTTCGCGCAGGCGACAAGAAGGATCCGGCAACGCGGACCTTTCAGGCGATCCGCATCCATATCAATCGTGAATTGGGCGAACTCGAAGACGGTCTGGCCGCGGCAGAAAAACTGCTGCAGCCCGGTGGCCGTCTGGCTGTCGTGAGCTTCCACAGTCTCGAAGATCGCATCGTCAAAAATTTTCTACGGGACCGCGGTGGACAGAAGTCTGCCGGTTCTCGCCACCTTCCCCAAGTTAACGAAATACGACCGGCACCCACCTTTCATAAACCAGCCAAAGCGGTGCGTCCGGCCGGAGCGGAGCAGGCCCTTAATCCCCGGGCCCGCTCCGCCACCCTCAGATCAGCGGTGCGTACCGACGCGCCTTGCGAAGATGGAGGTCAGCCGTAATGCTGGCATTCAAGCGTCTTGAAGGAATGGGATGGCTCGCGCTGGTTTTTCTGGTGGCGATTTTGCTATATCCGCTTTCGCTCAGCGTCGCGACGTTGCGCAGTGATCTCGCGCGGACTGACCGCAAGATCGTCGAGGTCAAGAAGGACATCCGCTATCTAGAAACAGAATTCAGCGCGCGGGCCAATCTGCGTCAACTCGAGGAATGGAACAAGCTCGAATTCGGCTATGCATCGCCGGTTGCCGCACAATATCTGGATGGCGAGAGAGCGCTTGCAAATCTCGGTGGCAAAGACTTGCGCAAGCCGGTTCGGGTCGCTGTGCTCAGTTCGATGGATGGCATACAGCCTGCAGGCATTATCGGTTCGGTGTTCGGCACTGCCAAAGCGCAGGACCGCAATGCCGACGGCAGCGCAATCGGTAGCCATGAGCAGCTGGCGAGCGCGGCAACAAGCAGTGATCTCGGTCGGGGCGGCGGCTTACAGAGCCGAACGGCCCGGGTCGCGCATCTGGAAGACAAATTGCTGGATGACGGCCTCGTCCGCGATCTAGGTCGAAAGGCTATAGCAGAAAAAATCGGAAGTCTGGCCGAATGACGACACTTCTGGCCAACAGCAAGAAGGTGCAGTTTTCGGGAAAGGCCAAGGAAATAACCGTCAGCGCGCATTTCCGGCTGATGATATTGCTGTTGGTTTTCCTCGCCGCTTTCACCATCATCGTCGGACGACTGGTCAGTCTCACGATCCTGGAAGATGCGGCTCCCTATCGGGCATCCAGCAGTGCCTTCATTCCGCCGCGCGGCGATATTGTCGACCGCAACGGCGTTGCTCTGGCGCGGACGATGCGCGGCTATGCTGTGCGCGTCGTACCGGCCCGGCTGCTTGGTGACAAAGAGACATTAGCGCGGCAACTGGCATCGATTTTCCCGGACACAAGCGCGGTAGATTTTCTGGAAAAATTGAACGGCTCCCATCCGACCTATCTTCGCCGTCGGGCGCTGCCCGAGCAGGTCAAGCAGGTCCATGCGCTGGGTGAAATCGGAATCGAGTTTCCCCGCGAGGACGAGCGCCTCTATCCCCAGCGTGAGCTGGCAGCGCATGTACTGGGTTATGTCGATGCCGACGGCAATGGTGTAATGGGTATGGAACGGGCGCTCAACGAGCGCCTTGTCGACAAGAGTCTGCGTGCTACGCCGACAATATTGTCGATCGACAGCCGGGTGCAGGCAGCGCTCGAAAGCGAACTTCAGGATGCCATGATCATGACCCAAGCGCGCGGCGCTGCGGGAATAATCCTGGATGTCCAGACCGGGGAAGTGATGGGGCTGGCATCCTTGCCGCTATTCGATCCCAACAAAATTCGCAGGGCGTCGATGAAATACCAGAATAACGAGGTCACCCAGAGCGTGTTCGAACTGGGTTCTACGTTCAAGCCTTTGACTATCGCGGCGGCTCTGGACGCCGGGACCGTCACCGATCTGGCGGTTCGGTATAATGCGATGGAACCGATTAAAATCGGCGGCTTTACGATCAAGGATGATCACAGTCAGGGACGTTATCTGAACGTGCCCGAAACCCTGGTGCACAGTTCCAATATTGTTACCGCGCGGATCGCGGATAATCTGGGCCAGGAGGCCATGGAAAATATGTTCCGGCGGCTCGGTTTTGACGAGCGGCCCCATATTGAACTGGTTGAACGGGGCTTCCCGCTCTGGCCGCGAAGCTGGGGACGAGTTACCAATATGACCGTCGCTTATGGTCATGGTATCGCCGTAACCCCGCTCCATCTCGCCAGCGCCTATGCGGCTCTGGTCAATGGCGGCATCTGGCGGCCGGCGACATTGCTCAAAGTGGAGCCGGGCAAGGAGGCCAAAGGGCGCCGGGTATTCAAGGCAGCGACCAGCGCCCGGATGCGCCAGTTGCTCCGGATGATTGTCTCTGACGGCACCGGTCGCAACGCTGACGCCCCGGGTTACCGGATTGGCGGCAAGACAGGGTCGGCAGAAAAGCCTTCCGAGGGCGGCTATAATAAAACATCGCTGGTTTCGACCTTCGCGGCTGCCTTTCCGATGGATAATCCGCGCTATATTGTCATCGCCATGCTCGACGAGCCGAAGGGCACGGCGGAAACTTCCTTCCAGCGCACTGCTGGTTGGAACGCAGCGCCGATCGTACGAAAACTCGTCCCGCGCGTCGGTCCGATGCTGGGCGTCATTCCGGATGAGCATCGCGATGTCGATGTGTCGGAGTTGACGCCGCTGCTCTGGAAGCCGAAAGCCACATCCAAAGAGCAAAATGATGCAATTGAGTAGTCTGGTGCCAGGATTGAGCGGGGAGGCCGGTGAACAGCCGGTCACCGGTTTGGCCATTGATCACCGCAAGATCGCGCCGGGCAATATATTTGGCGCTTTCCGGGGCGCGAAATTCAATGGTGAAGACTTTATCGAAGCCGCCGTTGCCGCTGGTGCCATTGCCGTGGTTGCCCGTCCCGGCGCACAGGTCGATGGCCTCGTCCACATTATGGACGAGGAGCCCCGGCGTTTGTTTGCCCGGATGGCGGCCCGATATTTCACGCCGACACCGGCCAATGTCGCTGCCGTAACCGGAACCAACGGCAAGACATCAACCGCAGAGCTCACCCGGCAGCTGTGGCGGATGGATGGCTATAACAGCGCGTCGATCGGTACGCTCGGTGTCACCACTGCCGATGACCAGATCAAGACCGGACTGACCACTCCCGATATTGTCACATTCCTGTCGAATATGTCCGGTCTGGCCCGTGAAGGGGTCAGTCACGCGATTTTTGAAGCGTCAAGCCACGGCCTGTCACAATATCGCACCGAAGGTTTGCCGGTCCGGATCGGTGCGTTCACCAATTTGAGCCGGGACCATCTCGACTATCATGGCGATATGGACAGTTATTTCGAAGCCAAGATGCGTCTGTTTGACGAGGTTGTCGCGAGCGACGGGACCGCGGTCATCTGGGCCGATGACGATCCATGGTCGGACAAGGTCATCAAGCGCGCGATGGATCGCGGGCTCGAGATTTTGACGGTCGGGGAAAAGGGTTCAACGCTGCAATTGATGTCGCAGACTCCGACCCATTTGGGCCAGGTGTTGATGGTCAAGGCGCACGGCAACACCCACCGCATTTCGCTGCCCTTGATTGGTGCCTATCAGGCGGCAAATATCCTGCTCTCGGCCGCCATCGTGCTGGCAAGCGGCGGGAAGCTTGAAAATATACTCGATCATATGCAGCGGGTGCAGCCGGTGCGCGGCCGTATGGAGCGTGCGGTTATCACTCGCGCCGGTGCGCCGGTCTATGTCGACTATGCGCATACGCCGGACGCCTTGCGCGCCGCGATCGAGGCGTTGAGGCCCCATGTTACCGGGCAGCTGATCACGGTATTTGGTGCCGGCGGCGACCGTGACACGGGCAAGCGTCCGGAAATGGGCAAGATCGCGGTTGAAATGTCCGATCATGTCATCGTCACTGACGACAATCCGCGTAGTGAAGATCCGGCAGCGATCCGCGCTGAGATCATGGCCGGAGCAACCGGTGCCGATAATGTCGCCGACCGGCGTGCGGCCATCGCCAAGGCCGTCGAAATGGCCGGTCCGCAGGATATTATCCTGCTTGCCGGCAAAGGCCATGAACAGGGTCAGATCGTTGGCGACCGTGTGATTCCCTTTGACGATGTTGAAGTGGCGAGAGAATGCGCCGGAGCGCAGGCGCTATGACCGCATTATGGACATCTGCCGCAATAGCGGAAGCGACCGCCGGCAAGGCGAGTACCGAATTTTCCGTCAATGGCGTTGCCTTTGACTCACGCGAAATTGGCCCGGGCGATCTGTTTGTCGCGCTCAAGGGCGAGCATAGCGATGGCCATCTGCACGTCGAACAGGCTTTTGCGTCGGGCGCTGCCGGTGCGATCGTCAGCGAACCGGTCGAGGGCTCCCATATATTGGTGCCCGATACGGTCGAGGCGCTGGATATGCTGGCAAAAGCATCGCGGGTACGCACCGATGCCAAGATCATCGGGGTAACGGGGTCGGTCGGCAAGACCGGCACCAAAGAAGCGCTATATGCCGCACTGGATCGCTGCTCCTTTGGTAAGGCGCACCGGTCGGTCAAAAGCTATAATAATCATGTCGGGGTTCCGCTAAGCCTGTCGCGCATGCCGGAAGACACAAAGTTCGGCATTTTCGAAATGGGCATGAACCACGCAAATGAACTGTCCGCGCTCACCCGTCTGGTGCGACCCGATGCCGCGATCATCACCGCTATTGCACCGGCGCATATCGGCAATTTCCGCAATGGCGAGCAAGGCATTGTCGATGCCAAAGCCGAAATATTTGAAGGGCTGATGCCCGGTGGCACAGCGATCATTCCGCACGAGAGTCCGTATTTCCAGCGGTTGAAGAAGACGGCTGAGCGCTATGCCGCCCATGTGATATCCTTCGGTTTTGAAGATGGCGCCGATGTCCGCGCTGTTGATGTTGTTGCCGCTCCTCGGGGCGGCTCTCTGGTCACGGCCAGGCTGGGAGACCGGAGTCTGTGCTTCACGATAGCCGAAGCCGGTCGCCATTGGGTGTCCAATTCACTGGCCATTCTCGCCGCCGTGCGCGCTGTTGGTGGCGATCTTGCCTCTGCCGGCCTGTCGCTTGCTGAAATGAGCGGCATTGACGGACGCGGCCGCAGACATGACATATCGCTAAAATCTGGCGGAAAAGCCCTGATTATCGACGAGAGCTACAATGCCAATCCGGCGTCGATGAAGGCCACTTTGCAACATTTTACCGTCGAACCGTGCACTGGTCGGAAAATCCTCATTCTCGGTGCTATGGGAGAGCTCGGTGACCAGTCGGCGCAATTTCATACCGCACTGGCTGATGACATTTTGCTCTGCGGAGCCGCTGCGATCATTTTGGTCGGCGACGATATGGCACATACTGCCGCGAAACTTGAACAGAGCCTTGATCAGGGCGTGAAAATGTCACATTGCGAGAACGCTGCAGCGGCATTGACCGAGGCGGCAAAATTGATCGGCGACGGGGACGTTCTTTTGATCAAGGGGTCAAATTATCTGGGGCTGTCATCGGCGGTTTCTGCGCTGGTGAACGGGGAGTATTGATGTTTTATTTACTGGCCCAATGGCTTGAATTCGAAGGCATATTCAATGTCTTTCGCTACCTGAGTTTTCGTTCGGGTGCAGCGATATCCACATCCTTGTTCATCGGTCTTCTGATCGGTCCCAAATTCATCAACATGCTGCGGATGCGGCAGGGGAAGGGGCAGCCGATCCGCGAGGACGGCCCGATCACCCATCTCAAAAAGGCAGGCACACCCACCATGGGCGGTCTGATGATCCTGATTTCGGTGGTGACATCGCTGCTGTTGTGGATGGATCTCAGCAATATGTTCGTCTGGGCCTGTATTTTCGTGACGCTCGGCTTTGGCGCGATCGGTTTCATGGATGATTATGACAAGGTCCGCAAAGCCAGCCACAAGGGTATTCCGGGCCGGGTCCGGTTGCTGCTGGAATTCATCATCGCCGGTTTCGCCACTTGGCTGATCGTCCAGCAGATCGGCACCAGCCTCTATGTGCCTTTCTTCAACGATGTGCAGATTGACCTCGGCTATTTCTATATTCCCTTCGCGATGTTCGTCATTGTCGGAGCGGGTAACGCGGTCAATCTGACCGACGGTCTCGACGGTCTCGCCACCATGCCTGTGGTTATCGCCAGCGCTACTTTCCTTATTCTTGTCTATCTGTCCGGCAACGCCGTTTTCTCCGAATATCTCGGCATCCCCTTTGTGCGCGGAGCGGGCGAACTGGCGATCTTCTGCGCTTGCGTGATCGGTGCCTGTCTCGCCTTCCTGTGGTTCAACGCACCCCCGGCTGCGGTGTTCATGGGTGATACCGGCAGTCTCGCACTCGGCGGCGCTCTGGGTGCGATTGCCGTTTCCATCCATCATGAAATCGTGCTGGCACTGGTTGGCGGGCTGTTCGTGCTCGAAGCCGTGTCGGTCATCGTTCAGGTCTTCTTCTTCAAGCGTACCGGTCGCCGCGTGTTTCGCATGGCGCCGATCCACCATCATTTCGAACAGCTTGGCTGGTCCGAGTCCACCATTGTGATCCGCTTCTGGATCATCAGTCTGGTGCTCGCGCTTGCCGGATTGGCGACGTTGAAGCTGAGATGATCGTCTCTTCCGCCTTTGCCGGCAAACGCTATGCCATACTTGGACTGGCCCGTTCCGGCATGGCAGCGCTCGAAAGCCTGCATGCAAGCGGAGCGGAATTGCTGGCCTGGGACAATCGCGAAGAATTGCGCGAAAGCGTGGCGGACAAGGCGACTATCGCAGATCCCCTGACATCGGACCTGACCGGTTATGACGCGATTGTCGTGTCTCCCGGCGTGCCGCTCAACGGCCAGCCGATTGCGCAAAAGGCAGCTGCCGATGGCGTGCCGATCATCGGTGATATCGAGCTGTTCTCGCAAGCCCGCAACGATTTGCCGCCGCACCGGGTTGTCGGCATTACCGGGACCAACGGCAAGTCGACGACCACTGCGCTGATCCATCATATATTGGCCAGCGCCGGCGTGCCGAGTCTGATGGGCGGGAATATCGGGGTTCCGATCCTGTCGCAGGAACCGCTGCCGGAGGGCGGGGTCTATGTCCTTGAACTTTCCAGTTACCAGATTGACCTGACCCAGAGCCTCGATTGCGATGTCGCGCTGCTGCTCAATATCAGCCCCGACCATCTCGACCGCTATGACGGATTTGACGGCTATGCCGCCTCAAAGGCGCGTCTGTTCGACATGCTGGGATCCGACCATGTCGCCATTTTTGCCAGCGCGGATGAGAAGACCCGATTGGCTCTGCAAGGTTTACGCGATCTTGGCCGGGTGCAGAATATCATTGACACCAGCAGTGCGGAAATCGACGGACAAGCCGACTGGCCCTCGTTGCAGGGACCGCATAATCTGCAAAATGTCATTGCCGCGGTTGCCACGGTCGAAGCGCTCGGGATTGCCGAAGAGCAATGGCGTCCGGCGCTGGAGTCATTCACCGGCCTGGCCCATCGTATGGAGCGGGTTGCCGAAGCCAGTGGCGTGTTGTTCGTCAACGACAGCAAGGCAACCAATCCTGCTTCCACCGGTCCCGCGCTTGGTGCCTATCCGAAAATCCACTGGATTCTCGGCGGCTTGCCGAAGAGCGATACGCTGACCGAATGCGAGCCTTTCTACCGGAATGTTGTGAAAGCCTACACGATTGGCGAAGCCGGCCCGATGTTCGGAAAATTGCTGGCGGATAAAATGCCGGTCGAATCCTGCGAAATGATATTGACGGCGGTGCAGCAGGCCGCCGCCAACGCCCGGCCCGGCGAAGTGGTTCTGCTGTCGCCAGCCTGCGCGTCTTTCGACCAGTTCCGCGACTTTGAAGCGCGCGGCGAATGTTTCCGGACGGCAGTCAATTCGGTGATCGAGAATGATCTGATCGGCACCGCGAACAGTGAGGTGATTCAATGAGCGCCTCAAACAGCCCGCCTGAAATTGCCGGAGCCCTCAAAAAGAAGCGCTTTCAATTGCAGTCGCGCCTTGGTCGCAGCGACCGTTCGCCGCTTGCGATCTGGTTCTGGGAACTCGACCGGGTTCTTCTCGGACTGATCCTCACTCTCGTGGCGATCGGGTTGATCGCGGTTGCCGCAGCTTCGCCGGTGACGGCGTTGAAACTGAGCAGCGATACGGTCAAGATCGATCCGCTCTATTATTTCTATCGCCAGCTTGGCTGGGTGATCGTCGGTGTCCCGCTGATGCTGGTGGTTTCGATGCTACCGAAGGAACAGGCCCGGCGGTTTGCGATCCTCGGCGCGGTTGCGGCGATCGTCTTGCTGTTCCTCGTGCCGGTGTTCGGAAAATCCGTCAACGGCGCGCAGCGCTGGATCGGCTATGGTTTTGCAACTATCCAGCCCGGCGAATTTCTCAAGCCGCTTTATGCGGTCGCGCTGGCGTGGCTGCTGTCGCTGCGGATCAAGGACCCCGGCTTGCCGGTGATTTCCCTGTCCGTCGTGCTGACCGGGATTATCGCGGTGTTGATGCTGATGCAGCCGAACCTTGGCGAGACTATCCTTATCTGCGGTATCTGGTTCGCGGTGATGACCGTATCCGGTCTGTCGGCGCGTCTGATCGCGGCGGTCGGTATCGGCAGTGTCGGCGGGCTGGTCGGAGCCTATTTTCTTTACCCCGTTGCAACCCACCGGATCAACGCCTGGCTTTTCGGCGGCGACGAATTTGATCAGGTGATGCTCGCACACAAGGCATTGACCGGTGGCGGCCTGCTCGGCACCGGGCCGGGGCTCGGCACAGCCAAATTCAAGCTGCCCGAGGCGCACACCGACTATATTTTCTCGGTCATCGGCGAAGAATTCGGTCTGCTGGCCTGCATGGCCATCGCGCTGGTCTTTCTCGCGATCATCGTCCGGGTCTTCCTCCGTCTGCTCGACGAAGAGGATAATTTCATCATTCTCGCCGTAACCGGCCTGACTGCCCAGTTCGGCGGACAGGCTCTAATCAACATGGCGGTGAATCTTCAGCTTTTCCCGTCGAAGGGCATGACCCTGCCGCTGATCAGCTACGGCGGCTCGTCGATATTGGCTTTGTGCATCGGTATCGGACTTTTGCTCGCATTTACCCGACGGAACCCGTATCTTGACCGTTCACAATATGGCTCGGCATGGCCCGAGCAGGGACGGATAGCGGTATGAGTTTTTCCAAACATTATGTGCTCGCGGCTGGCGGCACCGGCGGGCATATGATCCCGGCCTATGCGCTGGCGCGGGAGCTGGTCTTGCGCGGCCATCGCGTGGCATTGATCACCGATGCGCGCGGCGAGAAAATTCCCGGCATGGTCGATGAAGGACAGGTCCATGTTCTTCCCGCCGGCCGTATCACCAAGAATCCGCGCAGCTGGGTCGGTGGTACACGCGCCATTCTCAAAGGTCGCCGCATGGCGATGCAGCTTTACGAAACATTCCAGCCATCGGCGATCATCGGCTTTGGCGGTTACCCGGCTTATCCTGCGCTGCTCGCGGCCAATAGCCGCAATATTCCGACCATCGTCCACGAACAAAATGCGGTATTGGGCCGGGTCAACTGGCTCGCTGCGCGTTCGGTCAATGCGATTGCCACCGCTTATCCAGATGTCCTGCGGATCAAACCGAAATATCAGGAAAAAGTCCATCTGGTCGGAAATCCGGTCCGTGAGGAAGTGGTCGCACTGCGCGAAGAACCCTATCCGCCACTGTCCGAAGAAGGTATTTTCCGGGTGCTGGTGACCGGCGGAAGCCAGGGTGCCTCGATCCTTTCCGATGTTGTCCCGGATGCTATGGCAATGCTGCCGATGCATTTGCGCCGCCGTCTGCAGATCACCCAGCAATGCCGCGAGGACGATATCGAGCGCGTACGGGCCAAATATGCTGAACATGATATTCCGGCGGAACTGGCGACCTATCTGCCGGATCTGCCCCAGCGTCTCGGCTGGGCGCATCTGGTAATTGGCCGGGCTGGCGCTTCTACGATTGCCGAGCTGACCACCGCGGGCCGTCCGGCGATCCTGATCCCGCTGCCAAGCGCGATGGATGATCACCAGACATATAATGTCAAAGAAATGGTCGCATCCGGCGGCGCCCGTTCGATCCCGCAGTCGCGCTTTACCGCCAAGGAACTGGCCAAGCAGATGCAGAAAATGGCGCTGCAACCCGGCGCGCTGGAAAATGCCGCGCGCTTTGCGGCGAAATGCGGTCGGCCGGAAGCGGTCAACGATCTCGCCGATCTGGTCGAAAGCATCGGCACCTCGCCTCTGGGAAAGACCATGAAGGTGAAGAAGGAACAGCAGAAAATGATATCGTCGCGCAAGGAAGCACTGGCAAGGAATGATGCACAGTGAAGGGTGTCGGCACAGATATCGGTACGATCCATTTCGTCGGCATCGGCGGCATCGGCATGTCGGGCATCGCCGAAGTGATGCACAATATGGGCTATCAGGTACAGGGCAGCGATATTGCCGAAGGCTATGTAATTGACGGCCTGCGCGCCAAGGGCATTGATGTTAAAATCGGCCAGAATGCAGAAAATGTCGAAGGCACGGCGGTGGTGGTGACTTCAACGGCGGTCAAGCGCGGCAATCCCGAAGTGGAGGCAGCGCTGGCTAACCGGATACCCCTTGTCCGCCGGGCAGAAATGCTCGCCGAGCTGATGCGGCTAAAATCGACCATTGCGATCGCCGGAACCCACGGCAAGACCACGACCACTTCGATGGTTGCGGCGATGCTGGATGCGGGCGGTATCGATCCGACCGTGATCAACGGCGGCATCATCAACCAATATGGTTCCAACGCACGGCTTGGTGCCGGCGAGTGGATGGTCATCGAAGCCGACGAAAGCGACGGCAGCTTTCTGCGGCTCGACGGCACGATCGCGGTCGTTACCAATATCGATGCCGAGCATCTCGATCATTATGGCAGCTTCGACAAGATCAAGGACAGTTTCGTCGAGTTTATCGAGAATGTACCCTTTTACGGCGCCGCGATCCTGTGCGTCGACCATCCCGAAGTGCAGGCGGTGCTGACCCGCATCCGCGACCGGCGGATCATTACTTATGGTTTTTCCGCTCAGGCCGACGTCAAGGGTATCAATGTCACCCCGATCGCCGGTGGCAACCGCTTTGACGTGGTCGTGCGCGACCGTGATGGCGAAACGAGAACCATCGAGAATATCACATTGCCGATGCCTGGCCGCCATAATGTCCAGAACGCGATTGCTGCGGTGGCCGTCGGCCTTGAAATGGGCATGACCGACGAGCAGATCGCCAAGGGCTTTGATGACTTTGGCGGCGTCAAGCGGCGCTTTACCAAGGTCGGTGAAGTTGACGGTATCACCATCATCGATGACTATGGCCACCATCCGGTCGAAATCCAGGCCGTGCTGTCTGCTGCACGCGAAGGCGCGCAAGGCCGCGTGATCGCTGTCGTCCAGCCGCATCGCTTCACCCGTTTGCGCGATCATATGGAAGAATTTCAAGGTGCCTTCAACGACGCCGACATGGTGCTGGTGACGCCGGTCTATGTTGCCGGTGAAGACCCGATCGAGGGCATCGACAGCGATGCTCTGGTCAACGGACTGAAGGTGCGCGGTCATCGGCTTGCCGAGACGGTTGCGGACCAGCAGGCCTTGGCGACGCGGCTGGCCGAAGTGGCTCAGCCGCAGGACATGATCATCTGCCTCGGGGCAGGGGACATCACCAAATGGGCAGCCGGACTTGCGGACGGTATTGCGGAGGCGCGCAAATGAGCCTGTTTCTGTTCCCGCTCATCCCAAACCTGTCCCTTCTGCCGTTCGTCCTGAGCCTGTCGAAGGACACCTCAAGACGAGAAGTGCACTTCGACAAGCTCAGTGCGAACGGTTTTTCGTACCGGAAGCTGCTCTTATGAGTGCCGTTGCTACCATGCCCGTTACCCGCGGCAAGCTGACCGAAGGCGCTGCTCTGGCCCCGCTTGTCTGGTTCAAGAGCGGTGGCGCGGCAGAATGGCTGTTCGAGCCGAAAGATATTGACGATCTGCAACAGTTCCTCCGCGACCTTGATCCGGCGATAACGGTCTGGCCGCTCGGGCTGGGATCCAACCTGATCATCCGCGACGGCGGCATTGACGGCGTCGTGATCCGGCTGGGCAAGGCTTTCGCTGGCATCGAAGCGGACGGGATGACCTTGCGCTGCGGCGCAGGCGCGCCCGGCATTTCGGCAGCGAGCAAGGCCCGTGACACTGGCATCGCCGGGATGGAATTTCTGCGCGGGATACCGGGCACAATTGGCGGCGCGGTGCGGATGAACGCCGGCGCTTATGGCCGCGAAGTCTGTGACATATTGGTGAGCGCGGATGTGATCCTGCGCAACGGCGATCTGGTCACGCTCCCTCTGGCCGATATGGGCTATACCTATCGCCATTCCGCTTTGCCGGAGGGAGCGATCGTTGTGAGCGCGACCTTCCAGGGTGAAAGCGGTGACCCCGAAATTATCGGCGCTGAAATGAAGCGTATAGCCGAAGAGCGCGAAGCCTCGCAGCCGCTGCGCTCAAAGACCGGCGGCTCGACGTTTAAAAATCCCGAGGGGCACAAGGCCTGGCAGCTGGTCGATGAAGCCGGTTGCCGTGGCTTGCAAATCGGGCAGGCGCAGGTTTCGGAAAAACACTGCAACTTTTTGATAAACCTCGGCGGCGCAACTTCTGCCGATATCGAAGCGCTCGGCGATGAAGTCCGCAAGCGTGTCAAAGCCCATTCGGGCGTAGAATTACAATGGGAAATCCAGCGCGTGGGGGATGAAGCATGAGCGGCAATGACAAAAAGAACCTCCACGTAGCCGTTCTGATGGGTGGCTGGTCCGCCGAACGCGAGGTGTCGCTGAGCAGCGGTAATGGTGTCGCGGACGCGCTGGAGAAAAACGGCCATCAGGTAACCCGCGTCGATATGGACCGCAATGTTGCGCAGGTGTTGGCTGCCATCCGGCCCGATGTTGTGTTCAACGCTTTGCACGGCGTGCCGGGGGAAGACGGCAGCGTTCAGGGGATGCTCGATCTGATGCAGATTCCCTATACCCATAGCGGGCTAGCGACCTCGGTCATCGCGATCGACAAGGAATTGACCAAGCAGCAGCTGGTCCCCGCCGGCATCCCGATGCCCGCCGGTACCGTCGTTTCCAGTGCCAGCCTTTACGAAGCCGACCCGCTGCCTCGCCCCTATGTTCTGAAACCGGTCAACGAAGGCTCCTCCGTCGGCGTAGCGATCGTCACCGATGACAGCAATTACGGCAATCCGATCGGCCGCGATGTCTCCGGTCCGTGGCAGGAATTTGACGAGCTGCTGGCCGAGCCTTTCATCAAGGGCCGCGAACTGACCACGGCGGTGGTTGGTGGCAAGGCGCTTTGCGTGACCGAGTTGAAAACCGCGCAGGGCTTCTACGATTATGCCGCGAAATATACAGAGGGGCTGACCCAGCACGTCTGTCCCGCCGAAATTCCGGCAGATATCGAGAAATTGTGCCTCGACTATGCCCTGCGCGCCCATCAGGTCCTGGGCTGCAAGGGAACCTCGCGCACCGATTTTCGCTGGGATGACGAGCAGGGCGCGGCCGGCCTGTTCGTGCTGGAAACCAACACCCAGCCCGGCATGACCCCGCTCAGCCTCGTCCCCGAGCAGGCAAAGCAGATGGGGATCAGCTATGAGCAACTGGTCGAATTGATTGTGAGAGAAGCGTTATGACAGCAACCCGGAAACGCACCAATCGGCAGGTCAAGGGCAAGCCGCGCAAACAGGCGAAACGCAAGGTCCGGCAGGTCTCGATCTTCGACAAGATTTTGCGTGCGATGCCGGTGACCGAAGAACAGGTACAAAAGGGTCTGACCTGGGGGCTGGTGGCGGTGTTCATTCTCGGCGCCTATAGCGTTGCCCATTATTCCGGCATCAACGAACGGATCAAGACCGAGGTCGCCGCTGCGGTCGGCAACGCCGGCTTTGAAGTGAAGCGGGTCGAAGTCAGCGGCGTCAACCGGATCGACGAACTGAAAGTCTATGAAATCACCCTGGCGCAGAAAGACCGGTCGATGATGCTGGTCGATATCGACGCGGTGCGCGAAGACCTGTTATCCAATGGCTGGATCAAGGACGCCCGGATTTCCCGCCGACTGCCCGATACTTTGGTTGTGGATATAGTCGAACGCGAACCGGTTGCGGTCTGGCAAAATCAGGGCCAGCTCTCGCTGATCGACAATACCGGCTATCCGCTGGCAGAGATCAGCAAGGAAGAAATCCCCAACCTGCCGGTGATTGTCGGCAAGAAAGCCAATCTGAAATTTACCCAGCTGGACTCGCTGCTCGATGTAGCGCCTGCGCTGCGCCCGATGGTGACGGGCGCGACCTGGATCGGGAATCGGCGCTGGGATCTGGAATTTGACAGCGGCGAGACGCTGGCTCTGCCGGAAGGCGAAGAAACTGCCTCGGCCGCGTTGTTGAATTTTGCGCGGATGGACGGCGTCAATCGGTTGCTTGGGCGCGGGGTCGTACATTTTGACTTGCGCGATGCCGAACGCGCCTATTTGCGGATGCCGCCGAAATTGGCTGCGGCTGATCCGGACAGTTGATCGGTTGCATTATTGATGGCGTGGTGACGATATTAATCGGGGTGAAGGATTAGACAAATGGCAGCACGGGTAGAGAAAATCTTCACAGCACTGGATATCGGTTCGTCCAAGATATCCGCGATGATTGCCGGGCGGATGGACAATGGCGAACTGACGGTTCTTGGCACTGGCCAGCGCGCCAGCAAGGGCGTGAAGCGTGGCTATATCGCCGATACCGAGACGACCGAACTGGATGTCCGGGACGCCGTCGAACAGGCAGAGCGTATCGCCGGGACCAATATTGACGACGTCTGGGTCAGCTTCTCCGCCGGCGGCCTGCAGAGCATGCTGACCTCGGTCGAAACCGAACTGGGCGGTCACCGGATCGAGCAGGAAGATATCGATCTGCTGCTCGACGCCGGGCGCGCCAGCATCGATCCCAAGGGCAAGATGGTGCTGCACGCTCAGCCGGCTCTCTACACGCTCGATGGCCTGAACGGTGTCAAGAAACCGAAAGGCCTGCACGCCGATCGTCTTGGCGTGGATATCCATGTCATTCTCGCGGAAGGTTCACCGGTCCGCAATATCGATATGAGCGTCCGCGGCGCGCATCTGAACGTGAAATCGATCGTCGCTTCGCCGATCGCCGCCGGAACCGCCTGTCTTTCGAAGGAAGAGCGCGAGCTTGGCGTTGCGCTGGTCGAACTGGGCGCGGAGGTGACCAATGTCTCGCTGTTCGCTGGCGGGATGCTGGTCGGTTTGATGACGCTACCCTATGGCGCCGCCGATATCACCGACGATATTGCTTCCTCCTTTGGTTTGCGGCGTGCGCAGGCCGAGCGGATCAAATGTTTCTATGGTTCGGCAACCACCAGTCCTCGGGACAATCACGATGTTATCAATCTTGATCTGGAGAAAGGCGCTGAACATAGCGACGAGGACGGACGGATCACCCGCGCGCAGCTGATTTCGGTCATCCGGCAGCGGCTGGATCATCTGATCGGAGAAATCGGGCGGTCGCTGAAGGAACTCGGCTTTACCGGTCCGGTTGGCCGGCAGGTTGTGCTGACGGGTGGCGGGGCTGAACTCAAGGGCATCGCCGATTATGCCCAGTCCGCTTTGGGTCGCACTGTGCGCATCGGCCGACCGACCGGATTGAGCGCTCTTCCCGAAGCACATAGCGGGCCTGCTTTCGCCGGACTCGCGGGGCTGGCGCTCTATGCATCGCAGGACCCGGTTGATCTGCGCTCCATGTCGGGAAGCCATCAAAAAGTTTACAAATATGGCGGATCGGCGGTGATCGGGCGTTTGATGTCGGCGATCCGTGGAAATTTTTAGTAAACCGACAAAATAAATTAAGTTTTCGGGTGATTCTCACAGAAAATTTGTGCAAAGCGTTAACGAAATGTGACAGCATGACAATATGTCGCGGGAGACAATAAGATGAGTATCAATATTGGCCCACCGGAAGTCGAAGAACTGAAACCGAAAATTGCGGTTATCGGAGTCGGCGGAGCCGGGGGCAACGCCATTGCCAACATGATTGCGGCGCAGGTCGAGGGTGTCGATTTCATCGTCACCAACACCGACGCGCAATCGCTAAACAGTTCGACTGCCGAACGGCGTATCCAGCTTGGCCCTGATATCACACAGGGCCTGGGTGCGGGATCGCGCCCCGAGGTTGGCCGTGCAGCTGCCGAAGAAACCATCGATCTGGTCGAACAGGCGCTGGAAGGCACGCATATGTGCTTCATCGCAGCTGGCATGGGCGGCGGTACCGGTACCGGTGCTGCTCCGGTGATTGCCAAAGCGGCACGCGACCGCGGCATATTGACCGTCGGCGTGGTGACCAAGCCGTTTACGTTTGAAGGCACACGCCGGATGAAGTCGGCTGAAGCCGGCATCGAGGAATTGCAGAAGAACGTCGATACATTGATCGTCATTCCGAACCAGAACCTGTTTCTGGTCGCAAACCCGAACACGACCTTCAAGGAAGCGTTTCTGCTTGCTGACGAAGTCCTGCAACAGGGTGTTCGCGGTATCACCGATTTGATGGTCATGCCTGGCCTGATCAACCTCGACTTTGCCGACGTGCGCAGCGTGATGCACGAAATGGGCAAGGCGATGATGGGGACTGGCGAAGCCGAAGGCGACGGACGTGCGCTCGAAGCAGCCGAAAAAGCCATCGCCAACCCTCTGCTTGACGGCGTCTCGATGCAGGGTGCCAAGGGCGTTATTGTTTCGATCACTGGTGGCGAAGATATGCGTCTGATGGAAGTCGACGAGGCAGCCAATCATATTCGCGAACTGGTCGACCCGGATGCGAATATCATCTGGGGCAGTGCATTTAACCCGAATCTGGACGGACGTATCCGTGTTTCGGTTGTCGCCACCGGAATCGATAGTGAGGGCAGCAGGTCTTCCTCCGCGCCGGTTGCGTCCTTCGCTATGGGCAATCCAGCGCCCAAATCGGAAGATATTCCAGTGTCGCCCAGCTTCGCTTCGTCGATTGCTAGCGCCGATGACGCAGAAGAGGCCGCTCAGGAAGCCGAAATCGCCTCCATGCCGGTGCCCGACTCAGATGCCGAGCCGGAAATTGAACAGGAAGTCGAGCCAGCAACATCCCATCGCCCTGTCGCGACATATGGCGATGATGACGAGGAAGAATTTGCAGAAGACACGGGCGCAACGCCATCTTTTGCTTCGCTCACACCAGGTATGGCTGCCGCAAAGCAGGTACCGGATGACGAGGATGAACTGGTGCTCGGTGATGACGCCATCCAGGTCTACGATGATGAAGAAGTCAGTTCGTCCACCCCTCCACCGCCGCCGGCACCACGGGTTGCTTCGGGTGGCGGTACGTTGTTCGAACGGATGTCCAATCTGACAAGAGGTGGATCAAAGGCGGATGAAGACGACGGTGGCGACGATGATAAAGCTTCCGATCCACTCGACATTCCGCGGTTTTTGAACCGGCAGAATAACCAATAAATTCGCGTTCGGTTGACGCCGATTTATATGCTGATGGGGTGGCATGAGGGAGTTTGTCTTTCGCGTGCCACCATTGGTCTTGCTAGGCTTCGGGAGCGATTGATTTCATGCACAATCGTTCCTTTATGCGTCCTGTGAAACATAAATTTAAAATCTTGCTGGCGATGTCGGCTGCGCTGGTCGCAACGAGCGTTCCACTGCTGCCGGCGGTCGCGCAATATAGCAACCAGGCCGATTCCGATGACCTTCAGGACGCGTTGCGCCGTATCGCGAGTGATTCCAACGATTCCTCTGCTCTGGCAGACGCCGGGCTGGCGGCGCTCAAGCTGGGCGACATGCGCGCGGCGATCGGTTTCCTCGCCAAAGCGGATCAGATCTATTCCTCAAGCGGCAGGGTTAAGGCCGGTCTCGGCAGAGCGTTGCTGGCCGAGGAAAATCCACTGGGTGCGATCCGTTATTTCAACCAGGCAGTGGACAATGGTATTCCGGCGCGCGAAATCGCTGCCGATCGTGGCCTCGCCTATGATCTTGTTGGCCGGAACCGCGATGCCCAGAAAGACTATGAACTGGCGATGCGCTATGGAGCCACCGAAGAGCTGACCGAGCGCTATGCCGTATCGCTGGGGATCAGCGGTGATGTTGAAGGGGCGGACGCGCAGCTCAGCCCTCTGCTTCAGAAAAGCGACCGTGAAGCATGGCGCAACCGGGCGTTTATCTATGCCATGAACGGCAAGAAAAAAGACGCGGAAAATATAATCGAGCAAACCATGGAAAAGCGGATGGCGAAAGCCATCAAGCCGTTTTTTGACCGGATGCCCAAGCTGACAGCGGCGCAGAAGGCCGCAGCCGTCCATTTCGGCCATTTCCCAGCCAGTGAAAATATCGGGGTTGATGTGGCCGCGGTTCAAATGGCGTCCAATTTGGCAGCCAAGGGCGGTGACGGCGCGGATGCCGGACTGATCCCAGTCGGACCGGCACTTGGCGCAGATGTGGATCGTCCCCGTGTGCTTGCCATGCCTGACAAGTCACCGCGCCGTCGTCCCGGGACGACAGACCGGAAAATAACCGACAAGAAGGCAAGTAAACGCTCGAAAAAGAACGAAGTGGTTGTCTTGTCCCGCACAGATTTACCAGCCCCGGCAGGGACCGCCTCCGGTCGGGCGGCCACATTTTCAAGCGCGGCACCGACGCCTGTGAAGAGTGAGTCGATACCCGCGAAAAGCCCTCCAGAACCGGTAAATATTGCCGAAAGCCAAGCGGCGGTGAAAACACCTGCCCCCGGTTTTCAAACCACTCTTGGCGTTAGTCAGTCCCCAGCGCTGGTGTCGCAGACTGTCGAACGCAAGGTCGAGATTGCCGGTCGTGCTCCGGTTTCCCGGTCACCGGTCCAGCCGGTTGCGGCCGGCCCGTCCCGGAACGAAACGGGCGTGTCAACGCCGGAGAATCTGATCAATTTCGATCTCGCCCAAACGCCGTCTGCACCCGTGGAATTGGCCGCTGCCGAACCGGCGAGGAGGCCGCTTTCCGACATCATCAATGGCATTGCTATTCCGGAGCAGGAAAAAAAGGCCGGTGTGGTGCCGGTTGATCTCGACGAGATCGAACCCGCCAAGCCACAGCCCAAGATTGTCGCCAAACCGGTCGAGAAAGCTCCGGTCAAGCCGAAGGAAGCAGCGCATCCGAAACGCTACTGGGTGCAGATTGCCACGGGTTCCAATCTCGATGCGCTGAAATTTGACTATCGCCGTATGACCAAGAAGCAGCCGGAACTGTTCAAGAGCCAGAAGGCCTGGACCTCGCCCTGGGGCCAGACCCGACGGCTGGTGGTCGGACCGTTTGACGATTTCAAGGCGGCAAAGGCCTTCGAAGCGGATTTGCGCAAAGACGGCGGCGACGGTTTTGCCTGGGCCAGTGCCGATGGTGTCGAGGTCAACGAGCTGACCAAATGAGCCAGTTGAAAATTTATGCCAGTGACCCGGCCAATAGCCGGGGCCGGTTGCACGATGAAAAGCGCGATGTCACCCGCGGACCGCGCGATGATTTCCAGCGCGACCGCGACCGGATCATCCACAGCATCTCCTTCCGCCGCTTGCGCCACAAGACCCAGGTTTTTGTTGCGCCCGATGGCGACCATTACAGGGTCCGGCTAACCCATAGTCTGGAAGTCGCGCAGATCGGCCGGACGATGGCGCGGGCACTCGGCCTGAACGAGGACCTGACCGAAGCGCTCTGTCTCGCCCATGATATCGGGCATCCACCTTTCGGTCACGCCGGGGAAGATGCGCTGCAGGAAGCTCTGGCCGAATATGGCGGGTTCGATCATAACGCGCAGACGATCCGGACGCTGACCAGGCTCGAAACGCCTTATCCGCGGTGGAACGGGCTTAACCTGACATGGGAAATGCTGGAAGGTCTCGCCAAGCATAACGGACCAGTGGGCAAACCGACATGGGCGCTGGCTGAAGTCAATGACGCGATGGACCTCGACCTGCATAGCTGGCCATCGCTGGAGGCGCAGATCGCGGCGATTGCCGATGATATCGCCTATGACAATCATGATATTGATGACGGAATGCGGGCGGGCCTGCTGACGCTCGATCAATTGCTCGAACTGCCGTTCATTGCCGAGCGGTGGCAGATGATTTGCGACCGCTTTTCCGACGTGCCGCAGGACCGGTTATTACCGGAACTGATCCGGGACCAGATCGGATTGATGGCTAATGACGTATTGGAAACCACACAGGCGCGTATTGACGAGCTGGGTGTGAAAACTCCCGATGACGTGCGCCAGGCAGGCCAGATGATCGGGGGATTTTCCAGCGCTATGGCCGAGAAGGAGCGGGTGCTCAAAAAGTTCATGTACAAGAATCTTTACCATCACCCCAAGCAGACGGGCGCGGCGGAAGAAGGCAAGATGATGGTTGGTGATCTGGTGAAAGCCTATCGCGAGCAGCCGAATCTGATGCCGGAAAGCTGGGCCTCGGCCTTGCCCCTGGAAGAACCGGACCGAATCCGCCATATCGCCGATTTTCTCGCGGGGATGACGGATCGTTATGCACGCAACCGGCACCGGGAGATATTCGGCGAGCGGGCAGTTCAAAGCTGATTCCGTCACCCCAGTGAAGGCTGGGGCCCAACCCGATCAAACGATTCCCGCAAACTTTGTTTTGGATAGCAGCCTTCGCTGCTATGACGGCTTATCGATAGCAAGCTTTTGGGGATAATAGACATGGCCGATAAAGTCCTGATCGTCGGAGCTACCGGCCTGATCGGTGGTCTGTTGACCCGCAAGCTGGTCGCACAGGGGCTGGGAAACAAGCTCCACCTGCTGCTCCGGCGGCCGTATCGCGAGGACGTCGGCAAGGCAAAAGTCCACGTCCAGCTGCAGGAAAACTGGCCAGCCACGATTGCCAAGATCAAGCCGAATGTCGTGATATCCTGCCTCGGATCGACGATGAAGAAGGCGGGGTCGAAGGAAGAATTTGCCGCGGTGGACCGCGATCTCGTCGGCGCGGTGGCAGCGGCGGCCAAGGCGGCGGGCGCGAAACAGTTTATTGCAGTCTCGTCAACCATGGCGGACAGCAGCGCTTCCAGCTTCTATCTGAAGACCAAGGGTGAGGCTGAGGACTTGATGCGCGCCCAGAAATTCGACCGTCTCAATATCATCCGTCCCGGCCTGCTGCGCGGAGAACGGACCAATGAAAGTCGCATCGGTGAAAGCCTCGCCATCGCCGCCAGCCCGATTATGGATCTTTTATTGCACGGAAAATTCCGTCGCTACCGTTCGATCCTCGCCAGCGACGTTGCGGATGCGATTGTTGCGCTGATGGCGGAAAGTGCTGCCGGGCAATTTGTGCACGAGAATGACGCGATCTGGGAGCTGGTTTGAGGGCAGGGCTGGCACTCAAAGCACCAAATCCAGACCAGTCTGTCGCCCCAGCGAAGGCTGGGGCCTGATCCGCTTGTGGTTTAACTCCCGGATTCTGTCTGGATCCCAGCCTACGCTGGGATGACGTTGTGATTTATTCCGCACCGCACAACAGAATCGTTGACTCCTTCCGCGCGCTGTTCCACTCATAAAACTGCTTTTTGATCGGCGCTCTCGGGCAAGGATCATGAGATGTTGCGGGAGAGCGTTTTTCTGTCCCACAAGACCGAGAAGCCGCCGAAGGAGCAACCGCCCCGGAAACTCTCAGGCGAACGGACCGCAACCGTCTCACAAGCACTCTGGAAAGAGTCCGTCATGGCTTTAGCAATGGTGGGCCACCGAAGGGGTAAGTGACGGGCTGGTCCCGGCATGAAACTCTCAGGTTCCGTGACAGAGGGGGCAGTTTTGCAGGGCTTTGCTGCGAGCTGTCTTTTGTCTGAGCGGAATAGATATGAGTGAAAATAACGAAAATCTGAAACAATTGCCACTGGGCGACTGGCATCGCGGCCTCGGCGCGCGGATGGTGCCGTTTGCGGGCTATGAAATGCCGGTGCAATATGAAGGCGTGATGGCCGAACATATCTGGACCCGGACCGAAGCGGGTCTGTTCGATGTGTCTCACATGGGTCAGCTGCAACTGATCGGCGAGGGCGCCGCTGATGCGCTGGAGCGGATTACGCCAGGCAATCTGTCGGCATTGGCTGCGGGCAAGATCCGTTATACTTTGCTGCTCGCACAGGATGGCGGGATATTGGACGACCTGATGGTCACCAACACCGGCCATAATCTCTATCTGGTGGTCAATGGCGCGACCAAGCATGATGATATCGTCTATATGTGTGAGCAGCTGCCGGACAGCGTGACGCTCAACCATCTCGAAGATGCGGCGCTCCTGGCGCTGCAGGGCCCCAAGGCTGCAACCGCTCTGGCGAAGCTTGGTATCGATCCGTTCGAACCCGACTGGCCAAAGCCGACCGATCTCTATTTCATGGAAGCGGGTCCGTTTCTGTGGCGCGGTATCCCGCTCGGGATCAGTCGTTCCGGCTATACCGGCGAAGACGGGTTTGAAATCAGCGTGCCGTCCGAACATGCCGAGACGCTCGCTTCGGCATTGATGGAGCTGGAAGAAGTGCGGCCGATTGGTCTGGGCGCGCGCGACAGTTTGCGGCTGGAGGCGGGATTGCCGCTCTATGGCCATGACATGGGCCCTGACTTGTTGCCGGTCGAAGCGAATCTCAGTTTTGCGTTGTCCAAGCTACGGCGCGAAGAGGGTAATTTCGCCGGAGCGGAACGCGTGCTCGCGCAATATCCGGACAAGGCCGCAAAAAAACGGGTCGGACTTTTCGTCGACGGTCGGCAGCCCGTTCGCGAAGGCGCAACGATTGTTGATGATGCCGGTGTGGCCATCGGTACGGTGACCAGCGGCGGTTTTTCGCCGACGTTACAGCGCCCCATTGCGATGGCTTATGTCCCGATGGACCTGTCTGAAACCGGAACTGCCATTACTGTCGAACAGCGCGGTAAAAAAATTGCTTGCACCGTAGCGGATATGCCTTTTGTAAAGCATCACTATCACCGCAAACCCAAGCAATAGATTGACAGGAAGAGGAAACGAGCATGAGCCGATATTATACCGATGAACATGAATGGGTCGATGTCGAAGGCGACACCGCGACCGTCGGGATTACCGACTATGCACAGGAACAGCTGGGCGACATTGTATTTGTCGAAGTGCCGGATGTCGGCACGGAACTGGGCCAGGGGGACGATGCCGCAGTGGTGGAATCGGTCAAGGCCGCGTCCGACGTCTATGCGGCGGTCTCCGGCGAAGTGATCGAAGTGAATGAAATGCTGGAAGACGAGCCCGGTCTGGTCAATTCATCGGCCGAAGAAGACGGCTGGTTCTTCCGCCTGACCCTGTCGGACAAGGACGAGCTTGACGATCTGATGGACGAGAAAGCCTATAAGGCGTTCGTCGACGGCTTGTGATTATTTTCCCCTCCTCTTCAGAGGAGGGGATCAACGGGTGGGGCTTGTCCTCACCCGCAAATTTGGAAACTGGCATCGATCCAGCCTCCTCATAACCGACCTCTTTCCCCTCCCTAAAAAGGGAGGGGTGTTAGTAAGGAAAGAAAATGCGTTATCTCCCGCTGACTCCCGACGACCGGCAATCCATGCTGGCCACTATCGGCGCGCAATCGGTCGATGATCTGTTTGTCGATGTGCCAGAGGAAGCACGGCTGACCGGACCGATCGACGGACTGCCGATGCACGCGGGCGAGATGGCGGTGGAAGCGCATATGAAGGGACTGGCGCGCAAGAATCACGCCGCTGGCGATATGCCCTTCTTCCTCGGGGCAGGGGCCTATCGCCACCATGTCCCGGCCAGCGTCGACCATATCATCCAGCGCGGCGAATTTCTTACCGCTTATACGCCTTATCAGCCCGAGATCGCGCAAGGCACGTTGCAGACATTGTTCGAATTCCAGACCCAGGTCGCGCGTCTGTTCGGCGTTGATGTCGCCAATGCCTCGATGTATGACGGCTCGACCGCATGCTGGGAAGCCATCACCATGGCGCGCCGGATCACCAAGCGCGGCAAGGCCATACTCTCGTCGGGCCTGCATCCGCATTATGTTTCGGTCGCCAAGACCATGGCGCGCTTCACCAAAGATGATTTGGCTTATCAGGCCCCGAGTCTTGAAGCCGCGACCGATGGCCAGAGCCTGCTCGACCAGATCGATGACGAAACCAGCTGCGTAGTCGTTCAATATCCCGATATATTGGGCCGTATCGACGACCTTTCCGCGCTCGCGGAAAAAGCGCACCAGCATAAAGCGTTGCTGGTTGCTGTTGTGACGGAACCTGTCGCTCTTGGCGCGATCAAATCGCCGGGTGAAATGGACGCGGATATTGTCGTAGGCGAAGGCCAGTCATTGGGCGTCGGTCTGCAATTTGGCGGCCCCTATGTTGGACTGTTCGGCTGCAAGCAGAAATATGTCCGGCAGATGCCTGGCCGGCTCTGCGGGGAGACCGTCGACGCCGAAGGCAAGCGCGGTTTTGTGCTGACGCTTTCCACCCGTGAGCAGCATATCCGTCGCGAGAAAGCGACGTCGAATATCTGCACCAACAGCGGACTTTGCGCGCTCGCGTTCACCGCGCATATGACCTTGCTCGGTGAAAAAGGTCTGCGCGAACTGGCGATGCTCAATCACAAGAAAGCGGTGCAAGCGGCGGACCGGCTGTCGAAAATTCCGGGCGTGAAACTATTGAATGACAGTTTTTTCAACGAGTTCACGCTGGTTCTTGATGCAGATTCCCGACCTATTGTCCGGCAGCTTGCCGATCAGAGAATATTGGCCGGTGTCTCGCTCGGTCGCCTGTATCCGGAAGAGAAAAATCTCGCTCACGGCTTGCTTGTCGCAGTGACGGAAACATCAACCGATGGAGAAATCGAAGCGCTGGCGACGGCTCTTGAAGGAGCCCTGTCATGAACATGCTCGCCGAAGGACGCCCGACCAAACAGGAAGCCGATTTGATCATGCCCGACCAGAATAGCGTCACCACCCACACCGGCAACCGCGCCTTGATGGTGGACGAACCGCTGATTTTTGAAATCGGGTCTTCGGACCGCAGCGGCGTTGATCTGCCCGAAGCACCGGCTGTCGAAAGCCGTCTCGGTGGTCTCGAACGCGAAGCGCCGATCGCCATTCCCGGCTTGTCCGAAGGCGAAATGATGCGTCATTATACACGGCTTAGCCGCCAGAATTATGCCATCGACGTTGGCCTGTTCCCGCTTGGTAGCTGCACAATGAAGCACAATCCGCGGCTCAACGAGAAAATGGCGCGGCTCAAGGGTTTTGCCGATATCCATCCGTTGCAGCCGGTGGAAAGCGTGCAGGGTGCCCTGGAATTGATTCACGAACTGGCAGAATGGCTGAAGCTGCTGACCGGTATGCCAGCGGTCGCAATGTCGCCAAAAGCAGGCGCGCATGGCGAGCTGTGCGGCATATTGGCGATCCGCTCAGCGCTGGAAGCGCGCGGCGATGCCCGTGAAGTGATATTGGTGCCGGAAAGCGCCCACGGCACCAATCCTGCGACGGCGGCCTTTGCCGGTTACAAAGTGGAGAATATTCCCGCCAATAAAG
>TARA_R110000796_G_scaffold74_16_pt1 | contig 33682 bp, 36 predicted proteins | sample TARA_R110000796 | Tara Oceans TARA_R110000796 (sample SAMEA4397815) | marine metagenome | biome: Polar Biome; feature: [SRF] surface water layer (ENVO:00010504); material: water (ENVO:00002006), including particulate matter (ENVO:01000060) such as... | depth 5 m
GATTTGGCTAGAAAAATCACATCTAAGACAAAAATAATTTTTATAGTACATTGGGGTGGTTATCCGGTTGATTTGGATAGGCTAAAAGAGATACAGGAGCAGGCAAGAATGGATTTTGGTTTTAAACCAGCCGTAATCGAAGATTGTGCTCACGCGTTCGGTAGTAAGTTTAAGAATCAACCTATAGGTAGTCACGGTAATATTTGTACTTTTAGTTTTCAAGCTATTAAGCATATGACGACAGTTGATGGTGGATGTTTGGTCATTCCTCATCAAAAACTTTACAATAGAGCTAAGTTACTACGTTGGTATGGTATTGATAGGGAAACAAATAGTAAAGATTTTAGATGTGAAGCGGACATTCCAGAATGGGGATTTAAATTCCACATGAATGATGTTAACGCGTCGATTGGTTTGGCTAACTTAAAGGAGGTCGATACTGAAGTATTGGAAAAACATAAATCTAATGCAAAATACTACGACGAAAATCTTAAAGATATTCCAGGTTTAACATTGTTAGAAAGAGATTCTAGGATGGACTCAACTTTTTGGATATACTCCTTTTTAGTAGATAGAAAGAGCGACTTTATGGATTACATGAAAGAGTGTAAGATTATGGTTAGTCAAGTACATGAAAGAAATGACATTCACTCCTGTGTTAGGGAATTTAAAACTCAATTACCAACACTAGATAAAATCCAACCTAGACTTATATCTATTCCTGTCGGTTGGTGGGTCACACACGAAGATAGAGAGTATATTGTTAACTGTATAAAAAAAGGATGGTAATGGCTGTAGATTTAGAATCATCAATAAAAGAACAGGGCCAATGGGTCACTAAAATAATTCATTTTATCCATGGAGAAAAAAGAACTATAGAGGGTGTTCACACCTACACAGTTAGACAGGGACAATTTACCAAATTTAAATTAAAAGATGACAGTTACCTTATGGTAAATGATAAAAACGTACTTATGATAGAAGTATTTAGTGAAAAATAAAAATAAATGCAAGACAAAAAAACATACACTGAAGGATTTGTAAAATTTGCTGACAAGATTAGAGAGTTCGAAAATCATACAGTTAAACAAACACAAAATAATAATGATATGAAATCTCATAGAAAAACTTATTTAGAGCCAAAACACATTGAATCGTCATATAACGTTAATGGATTAGGTAAAGATTTGTACGACTTAGTAATTAAACACAAACCATTAAAAATAATAGATTTTGGTATTCTTTATGGGTATTCCACAGTATGTCTTGCACAGGCTGTACAGGACAACGGTTTTGGTGAAGTGGTAGCTTATGACCTTTTTGAAGATTACGAATATAAGAATGGAGTTAAAGAAGTGGTAAAACACAATTTAAACTTTTACGATTGTTCTCATTTAGTAAAATTAGAACAACAAGATTTTTACAAATGGTTGGATAATCCTACACCATTTGATTTATTACATGTAGACATATCCAATACTGGAGATATCTTAATAGATATTAAAGAAAAACTGGGTAAGTTTATAGATAATGGTTCTATTGTAGTTTTCGAAGGTGGAGGGCAAGTAAGAGATAAGGTAGAATGGATGGACAAATACGAGGCAACAAAAATGTTCCCACTAAGAGAAAAATTAAATTATAAAGTTATACGAAATGACTACCCAACCCTATCAGCTTTTAAAAATAATAAAATAATATAACATGTCCCCAATATCACAACTAGGACAAGAAGTTTTTGTACTAAATCAAACTGAACACAAAAAAAATGGTACTTTTCTGGATATAGGTGGTGGCCATCCTGAACTTATAAATAACACTATCACATTAGAAAAAGAACATTCATGGACTGGTATATCTTTAGACGTTGGACCACCCTACACTCACGAATGTGATAAGCTGACAACAGAAGAGTATGTTGAGTTGTGGGAATCTAAAAGAGACACACCTATTGTAATTTGTGACGCATTAAAGGTAGATTTTACAAAGCTTTTTGAGGAGCATTCCTTACCTAAAACTATTGATTATTTGTCAATGGATTTAGACCCACCAGTGGTGACCTATGAGTGCCTTAAACTTATTCCTTTTGATAAATATAAATTTAACGTTATAACATTTGAAACTGATTATTATAGAGAGAAGACAACCAGGGGACCCTCCAGAGAGTTGTTGGAACGTAATGGGTATAAACTCATATCAACTATGGGTGGGGGATTAGAACAAGAAGATTGGTACATTAGAAAAGATTAATTATGATAAAACTAGTAAACGACACGATAAACAACAAAGATATAGATAAACTAATTAAATGGTTAGGCACGTATCCTAGATTAACTAAAGGACCTTTAACTCTAGAATTTGAGCAAAAGTGGTCTGATTGGTTAGGTTCTAAATTTACAATATTTTGTAACTCTGGTTCCTCAGCTAATCTTTTAATGTTGTGGGCACTTATAGAATGTGGAAGAATTAAAAGGGACGCTAAAATAGTCGTACCTTCGGCTTCTTGGGCAACAGACCTTTCCCCCGTAATACAGTTGGGGATGACACCGATACTTTGTGACGCAAACCTAGAAGACTTGTCTGTAGATTTAGACCATTTAGAAAGAATATTTAAAGAGACTAGTCCAGATGTTCTATTATTAGTTTCGGTCCTTGGGTTAGTACCTAAGATGGAAAAAATAACAGAATTATGTGAAGAGTACGATGTGATTCTTTTGGAGGATACTTGTGAAAGTATGGGGTCCAAATACGAAGATAAAAAATTAGGGACTTTCGGTCTAATGTCTAGTTTTTCAACATATTTTGGACATCATATGTCAACCATTGAAGGTGGTTTAATATGTACTGACGATGAAGAGTTATACGAAGTTTTAAAATGTATACGTAGTCATGGTTGGGATAGGGATTCTAGTAAAGAATATAGTGACCATCTTAGAAGTTCTTGGGACACATCTGATTTTGATGCTTTATATACTTTCTACCACTCAGGATTTAATTTAAGGTCTACAGACCTACAATCATTTATTGGCATCGGTCAAATAGACAAGTTAGACGAGATATGTAAAAAACGTAATAGTAATTTTAAAATTTATAATGAGTTACTATCAGATTTTTTACCATATATTAAAGATAATGGATTTATTTCTAATTTTGCCTACCCTGTAATAACTAAAGATAGGGACAAAATTATTAAAAAGTTACAAGATGCAAACATAGAAGTTAGACCAATGATTTGTGGTTCAATGGGTACACAACCATTCTATGTAAAAAGATATGGTAGAAAAGAATTACCTAATGTTTCTATGGTTGATAAGTATGGTTTTTACATACCCAATCACCCGGAACTGACTAGGAAACAAATAAATAAAATAGTTAAGATAATAAAAGAATAATATGGTGGATGGTGGTAAAAAAGTTGCTTTAATAACGGGAATAAACGGTCAAGATGGTTCTTATCTTGCAGAATTATTATTAGGTAAAGGATATGAGGTTTGGGGAATTCTTAAAAGGAACTCTGTTTCAGAGAATCAAACATCTAGAATTTCAGATAAAATATTTAGTCAAATAAATTTAGAGTATGGTGATATGTTAGACATGCCTTCTTTACTTAAAGTTTTACAAAAATCTAATCCAGATGAAATATATAACTTAGCGGCACAATCACACGTTAGGATTAGTTTTGACCAACCAGTATATACTACACACACAATCGCGACAGGGACTTTAAATCTTCTAGAATCTATAAAAATTATTTGTCCTAAAGCTAAACTATATCAGGCTAGTAGTTCAGAGATGTTTGGCAATAATATAGACGAAGATGGTTATCAGAGAGAAACGACACCTATGGACCCAGTATCTCCTTACGGTTGTGCAAAAGTTTACGCTTATAATTTATGTAGGAACTATAGAAATTCTTACGGAATGTTTATTTCAAACGGAATTTTATTTAATCACGAATCCCCTAGAAGAGGCTCCAACTTTGTAACTGGTAAAGTAGCAAAAGAAGTGGTAAAAATAAAACTAGGGATTACAGACAAATTAAGTTTAGGAAATTTACAAGCTAGTAGGGATTGGGGACATGCAAAAGATTATGTGGAAGTAATGTGGTTGATGTTACAACAGGACACACCTGGTGACTATGTCTGTTCTACTGGTGTATCACACACTGTAAAAGATTTGGTTAAACATGTTTTTGACCGAGTTGGATTGGATTGGGAAAAATATGTAATTACAGATGAAAAATACTACCGACCTGAAGAATTAACTAATTTAAAAGGAGATTGTACAAAGCTTAAAACGGATTTGGGGTGGAAACCCACATATACTTTCGAGTCTATGATGGATGAAATGGTAGATTACTGGTTAAACAAATTAAAAAAATAAATAAATATGAAATGTCCAAAATGTGAAAAAGAATTATTATGGGGTGGAGATAATGATTATGAAGATTATGGTGCCGAAGGAGATGGCATAGTTTCAAATAATACCTGCACTGATGATGAGTGTGATGTAGAAATGGTTATAATATATACAAAATAAAATGAAAAGATTAATTACAGGTGGGAGTGGACTTGTGGGTTCCACTATAGATGCTGAGATAAAGTTAGGTTCTAGTGATGGTGACTTAAGAGACTGGACTGAAGTACAAAAGGTTTTTGAGAAACATAAACCAACACATGTTATCCATGCCGCAGCAAGAGTAGGTGGTGTGGGTGGAAATATGAAAGCTAAGGGAGAGTTTTTTTATGACAATATCATGATAAATACACATGTTCTAGAAGCGTGTAGATTGTATAATGTAAAAAAAGTAGTTTCTTTCTTATCTACCTGCATATTTCCTGACTCTATTGAGTATCCGTTAACAGAAGAAAAAATACATTTAGGTGCTCCTCATTGGTCTAACTATGGTTACGCTTACTCTAAAAGAATGTTAGACGTACAGACTGAAGTTTATAGGGACCAATATAATGTAGATTTTGTAAGTGTTATACCCACAAACATTTATGGTCCAAACGACAACTTTAATATAGATAACGGACATGTTATACCGTCATTAATACATAAATGTTATTTAGCTAAATTAAACAATACTGACTTTGAGGTTTGGGGAAGTGGTAAACCTTTAAGAGAATTTATCTATTCTAAAGACATCGGGGAATTAACTAATTGGGCATTAGAAAACTATACTGAGTCAGAACCAATCATATTTTCTACGTCTCAAGAAATTTCTATTAAGGAATTAGTCGGGTTGATTGTAGATAGTATTGGTTTTACCGGTAAGGTAGTGTTTGACACAACCAAACCAGAAGGTCAATTTAGAAAACCAGCTGACAACTCTAAATTAAAAAGTTACTTACCAGATTTTAAATTTACTCCTATAGAGGAAGGTATCCGGGAAACTGTTGAGTGGTTTGTATTAAATTATAAAAATTGTAGAAAATAAATATTATGGGAAAAAGAAATAAAAAATTAAGTAGGGAGGAGAAAATGGAAGTTGAAGAGTGGATTTATCAAAATAACACTGAAGAGACTAGAATGACTGACACAATGACCATAAAGGTTAAGTGTAAGACAGAGAATCAAAAATCTTTGGTTAACGCGATTAAAGAAAAAGAAGTTATCATTTGTTCTGGACCTGCAGGGTCAGGTAAGACATTTTTAGCGTGTGCAGAGGCTTTAAGATTAATTAAACGTAATGGTAGATATAAAAAAATTGTTATTGTTAAGTCAGTAACTACCCTTAAAAATGAAGAAATAGGTTTTTTAAAGGGAAATTTACGTGAAAAGATGGAACCTTTTATGTTCTCTTTTGTTCATAATTTTGAAAAAATAGTGGGACAATCTATAACTTCTAGGTTAAGAGAATTAAAGACAATAGAAGAGTTACCAATAGCTTACATGCGAGGAATTAATCTAGATAAGTCTGTAATAATTGTAGATGAAGCTCAGAACATATCGCAAGAAAATATGAGAACCATATTAACCAGACTAGGTAAAGATTCTAAAATGATATTTTTGGGTGATGAAAGACAACAAGATTCTAAAGGTGGAAACGGATTAACTTTTCTTATGGAACATTTTTCTGATATAGACGAGATTGGTTGTGTACAATTTAATAAATCTGACGTTGTTAGGAATCCACTAATAGCTAAAATAGAAAGAGTTTTTGATTCTTTACAAAACAAAAAATAATATTAACTTTAGATATGAGAATTGGAATAACAATAAATGGTGTTTTACGTGATACTTTACAAAAAGTAATACTTACCTACAACAGGTACAATGAAGCAGATATAAAAATAGAGGATTTGAAGAGTTTAAATCTTTTAGAGTATCTTAAATTTGAAACTGAGGAGGAGTTACTTGAGTGGATGTATGTTGAGTGTCCAATGGAGATATTCGGTAACGGTCTTGCTTTACGTGACAATATATTTAACACACTTAACACTTTTTATAAAGATTTTAGAGATGAACATGAAATTATTATAGTTTCAGAGGAAATAGAAAAATCTAAATCCGCTACTTTATTTTTCTTAGCAAAGTACGGTTGTCTAATAGATAATATTAAGTTTTTTGGTTTAAATTCATTCTATGATAATGTTTGGGAGGACGTGGATATGATAATCACAACTGACCCACAACTAATATCAAAAAAACCCAAAAATAAAAAATCTATAAAAATAGAGGACAGATTTAATAAAGAAATTAATTCAGACTTTACAATAAGCGAATTAGAACAAATATTTGATTTAAACATATTTAAAAATGAGGAGGAAGAAATTACAGAGTGAATTAAGTGACTTACAGTTAGACATTGTTGGTATTCCTCTATACGTAGACGTGGAGGAATTTGTAAATTTTGTTACCACTAAAGACACTGAAGATGACGATGAAATTTTACACATAAATGCACCAAAATATGAAATACTAAGACTAATGTTAGAAGTTGTTTTAAACGACAATGAAATAGTAGACGATAGTTTAGGAATTAGAGCTTTAAGGAACTCTACAATACCTTTTAAATTAACCCTTAACACACTAATAAATTACAACATAATAAAAGAAATTAAAAATTAATGGAAAACCCGAAAGAACAATTAGAAAAAGCTTTGAGCTCTTTAAACGCTAAAGAGAACAAATTTTATTTTTTGGTGCAAGACACCAAAGGAGTACAAAGAGCGTCTGTAAGAACAGCCTATGAATTTGTTAACATTTTAACAGAAGATGGTTATAACGCTTTTATTTTACATGAAAAAAATGACTACCACAGTGTAAGTGAGTGGTTAGGTGAAGAATATTCATCATTACCTCACGCATCTATAGAATCACAAGAACTATCCGTAGGTCCTGCTGACTTCTTAATCATACCTGAAGTGTTTGGGCATGTTTTAGACCAAACAAAAGAAATGCCTTGTACTAGAATAGTATTTTGTCAGTCTTATGATTACGTTTTTGAAATGTTACCTCCAGGGTTTACTTGGGGAATGATGAATGTAAGTAGTGTTATAACTACAGGTGAAGCACCAACAACTTATTTAAATGGGATTTTTCCTAATTTAGATATTCAACAAATAAATCTAGGAATACCTGAATTTTTTGTACCTAGTGAAAAACCAAAAATGCCAGTAGTGACTATTCACACTAGAGAACCAAGAGAAACTATGAAAATAGTTAAATCTTTTTACGTTAAGTTCCCACAATTTAAATGGGTTACATTTAGAGATATGAGGGGTTTGTCACAAAAAGAATTTGCTAAAGCTTTAAGTGAATCTTGTGTTAGTGTATGGATTGATGACATTAGTGGGTTTGGAACTTTTCCATTGGAGTCTATGAAGGCCGGGTCCCCGGTTATCGGTAAAGTCCCACATTTAAAACCTGATTGGTTAACGGAAGATAATGGTTTCTGGACATTTGACCCTAACCAAATAATTGATATATTGTCAGCTTATCTTAAGAATTGGTTAGAGGACGCTATACCAACTGACCTATACGATAAAATGGCTGAAACGGTTAAACCATATAATATGGAAGACCAAAAAAAGAAAGTATTAGAAGTGTTTGGGACTTACCAAACTAAAAAACTAGAACAGTTACAAATACAAATGAATAAACTACAACCAGTAGAAGAAACAAAATAAATATAAAAATGAAAGATATTACAGTTATAGTACCAATTAATGATATTGCACAAACAAACTTTTCAGTATTGTTTGACACAGCAATAAAAAGTTTAAACACACAAACAACCAAACCAGAAAAAGTAATTGTTGTACATTGTGAATGCCCTGGCGTTGAACAATGGTTAGGCAACTACGATTTTGAGGAATTAGATGTTACAATTCTAAAGAATCCTGGGGATACTGACTTTTGTAGTCAGATAAATTTTGCCTCTGAAAAAGTAGAAACTGAATGGTTTTCAGTTTTAGAATTTGATGATGAATATTCTAATATTTGGTTTAAAAATGTTAAGGAGTATATGGAGTCATATGATGAGATTGGTATATTCCTTCCTTTAGTATTGGATGTAGATGTGGATGGAAACTTTATTAATTTTACTAACGAAGCTTGTTGGGCTATGAATTTTACTGAAAAATTAGGGGAACTAGACAACGGAGCCTTATTAAATTACCAAAACTTCCAAACAAGTGGAGCTGTATTTAACACTGAACATTTTACAAGTATCGGTGGTTTTAAATCTGGTATAAAATTAACTTTTGTTTATGAGTTTTTATTGAGAGCTACATATAACGATGTAAAAGTAATGACAGTACCTAAGGTTGGTTATAAACATACAAACATGAGAGCTGGGTCATTATTTTGGGAATATAAAAACAATGACAAGGTTCAAATCGGTTCAGACGAAGCAAAGTTTTGGATTGATACGGCTAAAAAAGAATATTTCTTTAAGGACGATAGAAACATAATGTACGAAGAAAGTGTAAATTAGGATACGGTGCCTAGAAAACCAAAACAAAAAATGTACTTCGGAGAACCTCAGGAAGCAGCGGTTAGAATGTTTTTAACCGCTACTACCTTTACCGAAAGGAATGAAGTATATAGGAATCATTTATACTTTCCATTAAACAAGATGATTGAGAGTATCATTAGAAGATATAAATTATATAGAAAGGGGTTGGTATTTGAAGATATACATGCTGATACCCTATCTTTTCTTATTACTAAGGCTGACAAATTTAAACCAGCTAAGGGAAAAAAAGCCTATTCTTATTTTGGAACCATATGTAAAAATTATCTAATGGGTCAAATTATTAAGGACCAGAAAGAACAAAATAGGTCAATTTCTTATGAAGACATATCTAGTAGTATGGAAAATGATGAAAAATATGCCTATGTAGACCATGTAGAGACCGTTGCGACTACTGAAATAATTAAAAAACTAATAGACGAGATTGAGTCTTTTATGTTAGTTACACCTCTAAATGAGAATGAAACTAAGGTAGGGTTTGCTCTAATAGATATTTTTAGTAATTACGAACAAGTTTTTGTTCACGGTAAAAGTAATAAATTCAATAAAAACCTTGTATTACTTTCACTTAGAGAAATGACGAATCTAACAACGAAAGAGATTAGAGCGGCTTTAAAAAAGTACAGGAACATATATTCTGCACTTTCCGGTAAAATGCGTAATTAAATCCCTCTCAAGGTATTTATGGCAATAAACAAAATAAAATTTTTTTATCATGCCTAGACCAAAGAAAAAACAAATCACATTTCAAAAAGAAAGTGTACTTGCATTAATGCAAGAGATATACAATGAATGTGTAGAACAAAGAAACACCGCAATTAGAATCCAAAATAAAATGTTAACTTTTATGCAAGGTCCTGAGGATTTACAATTATTAGGTCCAGTAATAAAAGAACAACAAAAAATAGTAGATTCTGCCATAGAGAAAAAAATACAATTATCTAAATTACAAAGTAACCTATTAAGTAAGACTGCTTTAACTAATGAGAATTCCGCATCTTTGAGTATTGACGATAAAGAGGCTCTCAATGCATTACTTAAAGATAAGAGTGATGAAGACTCAACAACCAACCAATACGAAATATAATGGCTGAAGATTCCCAAGAAGGTAAAAAGAAAATTTTTCAAAGGATTGAGAACCTAGGTAACGTAGGGAAAGCTATAGATTCTAGTAAAAAGAAAGTAGAACTACAAAACCTTATGGGTTCTTATGACTCTATTAATAAAAAATCTAACAATATGTTAGAATATTTTCTAGATTTAATACAATTAACTGGTGGTAAGGATGCAGTTAAAAGAGCCAAGAAGAAGGTGGTCGGTAAAATAACTGGTGAATTTAGGGATGGTGTTAAGGATATATTATTTGAAGAATTTTTGAGATTTACTAATTGTGATTTAGGTTTTGTTATTCCTTCTTCGAATGGTTTAGGTGGTACAGATGTAAACCAAATAAAAGTGGACGTTAAAACAATAGACCCGTTCGGGATGTTGAAAGTGGACCCAAACACTAAAGTTGGTAGTTTTATGTATGAAGCAGCCGGGATAGCTCCTGGTTTTCCCTATTCTACTAACAGAGAATTAAGTGCTAGACTAGCAAATCCAAACTCACCACTAGTTTCTTATTTAGGAGCAAGTACTAGTTCTTTATTTGATATAGAGTACGATAATGTAGATTCGTTCATTGTTAAACCTAGAGGTCTTGACGGTAGTAAGAATGATGACACCATAACACCTGGAAACGATAGGAAGGTAACGGAATTTCTTAGAGATTATTTTGACTCGATAGATGTTTACGGTAATACAAATTTCTTGGCCACACTATTTAATACTTTATCTGGTGTCATAGATATACAAATTCCTAAAGGTACCTTAGACGTCGACCTAGAGGGTAAATTTGGGGAGATAATTAAACGTTTAATGGGTATATGTGGTGATGATGATTCAGGTGCTGACGGTGGAGGTATAAGTTCCAACCCCTTAAGTAGATTGAGTGAGGGTGAAGAAGATATTGACTCTTTTTTTAATTTTGGGCCACAAGAATTAAGAAATTTAGAAGATGAGACTTCACTTAAATTAAAAGGGTTAATTAGATTTGTAACTTGTGACGCTATAGAAGGTAAATTAAATGTGGATTTAATAAATAATGGATTGACTGATTTACTTAATGAAAGTGACCCCTCTATACAAGACATGTTGATAAATCAGACCCTTGATGACTCTATTAATGGTTTAGAGGACGGTTCTGATTTTGCGTTAGGTTTAAAATTACCTAATATCGGTTTAGACTTTGATTTAAATATGTTAAAAAAATTACCAATCATTTTAATTAGTTTAATCTTAACCCCTAAAATTTTATTACCTCTAGCTATTGTTATAATAGCTTTAGGTGGTACGTTTAATGCTGATGACCTCTTAGATTTAATAAAAAAGATATGGAGTTTAATTAAAAGAATTCTTAAAAAAATAATTAATTTTATTTTGGAGGTTTTATATGAAGAAATAAAAAGAGCTATCATGGCATTAATAAGAAAGATTATGGCTCAAATACTTGACGAAAGAAATTTAAAAACTTTGGCAATAATACAATCTCTTTTAAACATACTAACTATGATTTTGGAGACTCTGGAAGACTTTATGAATTGTAAAAACGTTTTAAATACTTTATTAGGTTTAGTTACGATACCTCCAATACCAACAACAATTAATATCCCCATGCCTTTAATCTTTGCAACAGCTTTACGTCCCGGTTTTAGTGATACTAGGGCGTTTCAAAATGTACTGGAGAATTTCCAAAAATCTGGATTAAACACAGAAGACCACGCAGATGGTTCACCAAACCAGATGGTTTTGGGGATGTATAATATGATTAAAGGAACAGAAAAAGAAAGAACAGAAAATAGTGTGGTGAAAGTTGCTATCCCACCTATGACTGTGATAACAAAGAATGGTCCCGCTACCACGATGCCTGGTACGGGAACTGGATTAGTAGTGTAAAAATGGAAGAAACTGAAAGAATAAAAAATATAGTAAAAGACTATAAAAATAAAAGTAATAATGAAATTGCTGAAGCTCTTACGTTGCTTAAAAATAATTTCGAAAACACTAAGAAATTAGTGGTAGATTTAACATATAGGTTAGACAGTATTGAATCAAAATATAATACTCTAAATAAAGAACTTAAAAGTAGAATAAAAGATGTCTAGAATACTTCATTTTGGTGTGTGTATTGAGAGTGGGGACCCGTTATTAGCTGGTAGGATACGTGGTGTATTTGATTCAGACTTTAAAAGTACGGGACCTGTCGATTTTGATGAGAATGTTTTGGAGGGAATATTGTCAGATACAATACAAAAGGCTGGAGAACAGGGTGGTGACCCTAAATATACTACTATAGAAGATATTAAATGGTCCGTTGATGACCCTCACGTCATCTCACCATTCCTACCATTATTCATTAATATGGTCCCAGCAAAAAATGAAGACATTAAACTTATTTCTTACCAGAGTACTAATCTTGCCGAGAATGTTGAGTATATTGGGCCAACAATTTCCCAACCAACCAAATACCCATATGACTATTACGCTAACGGAAGACTTCACACGTCTCGTGGTACTAATGTTCAAGAAGCTCCTAAACTTAGAAATTCCACGGTCTCCCAAGCTTGTTTTCCTTATGAGAACACAATAGCATTAAATGGTAGAAATAATAGTGATTTTATATTTGGTGACAGGCAGATTATTTTAAGAGCGGGTCAATTCCATAATACAGAATCCAATTCAACAAATAATACAACAATTAGTTTTCCAAAAACTAATTACCAACAATCAATCATACAAGTAGATAATTTTAAAGATAAGTTAACTCTAGATATTAAAGAAGAAAAAAAGAGAGTGGAAAAAGATACTGGTTTAAGATACCTTATAGAGTATGGTATCACTAATTGGAACGGTTCCGCTGCTTTAGACCCTTCAATACAAAGACCCACTTTTGATGGAAATATAACCCTTTATGAAGTTCTACCTTTAGATGGTACTGAAGTTATTATGTCTGGAAAAGTAGGGGTAAAAACAGACTTAGCAAATAATAGTTCCTTAGATTTAAAAGTTCGACTATCATTTAGTAATCAAACAGAACAAAGCACCATTACCATACTAAACGAATTCTTAAGGGAAGCTGATAGTGGTAAACTAACTAACCCACCATACGATAAACCTGTTGGGTTAAGTGGTGAAACTTACACAAAATACTTTGCGACTGGAGTAAATATAAGTTCTAGTACTTCTGGGGATGAGCAGTTAATGAGTCCTTTTCCTTTATATTTTAGACCAGACATAGCATTTATGAATGAAATAGGAGCAACTAATTACACCTCAGTTTCTGCACATAAAAATGCTGTATCTTTAAGTGAAAGGATAATGTTAACCGGTGTGGATACCGCATATTTTGGATTGGCTTTTTCTTCCGAAGAAAGACCAGTACCGGTTTCAGAAGAAATAATTAAATTAGACGACGCTAAATGGGATGTTGGTACAACCCAAGGAATCAACTCTACGTTTGGTAATGAAATCCTTTTATTCTCTTATGACGCATCTATACCGGACAAAGAAAAAGCTACACCGATAGTAGACGCTTTTAATCGAAGTTCACCAGAAGTGGGAGATAATATAGGATTGGACCAACATACGTTAGTTAAACTTAGTAGAGACAACATGGAACCTCTAGTTAGGGGTAACCAATTAATAAAACTTTTAAAAGAAATGTGGGATTTCATATCTACTCACGAACATGGATTACCGGGGACTGAACCCTTTGGAATGACTAAAAGTACTAGACAAGAGGGACCTGCAACTAAAGAAAGTATAAAAACAGCACTAGATAACGCAGAAAAATCAATTCTTAACCAACATATAAAGATTAATTAATATTTATAGATAAATATACTTTAACTATGTCAACACATAAATCCTATTTTAGTAAGAATAATACCGTATTACACGAAAGTACGGTCAATACAGCCAAGAATCCAGTTACAGAAATCTTTTATGGCGGGGGTTTCTATGAAAAAGATTGTGTAGCTACAGGAAACGACGCAGACACTTGCATTAGTAAAACTGGAGAAATACTTACAGGATACACTAGACAAACTGTTTTTAGAAATAGTAGTCGTTTTATTTTTGATTTAAATTTAAAAGATTTAAAAACTAAAATAGCTGACGGAAGAATAAATCTTACAGGTAGTGGAGGTACGACATCACATAGATTAAAAATGGTTAATACGTCATTTTTTGACGATAGACTACTAAATACCAAAACAGCGAAAGCTAAAAGAAGAGCAACGTCATTTGATTTAATTCTATTCGCTTTGAGTGGTACTAGCTGGGATGAGGGTGTTGGTTACGATTATAACACTGAAAATATTACTTCGGAAATATTTGACGATAAATCTTATTCTAGTAGACCTAGTAATTGGTTTAAATCTACTACCTTGACTTCTTGGAACACTCCAGGAATCTACAATTACACCACACAACCACCTATTATTTTGGCAAGTCAACATTTTGACAATGGTGATGAAAATATAGATATGAATATTACAACCCCTTTTGACCGATTTTTAGTTGGGTTGGATGATTATGATGGGTTTGGTATAGCTTTTGTTAGGCAATTGGAGGATTTAAGTGGGTTAACCGAAAGTTATTCTGTTGGTTTTTATACAAAGTACACACAAACCTTCTTTGAACCTTATTTAGAAACATCTTATAGTGATTTAATCACAGATGCTCGTGCTAATTTTTACGAGGGTGCGACTCAATGTTTATACCTATACGTCAATCAGGGTGGTGAACCAACTAATTTAACTTCACTACCGACTGTACAAATATACGATAATTCTGGTGGGCTAGTTGTTGGACCTATTACCGCTACTAGGGTTACCAAAGGAATATATTCAATATGTTTCACTATACCGTGTGATACTTACACAACACCTTGTATGTTTACTGATAGATGGTCTAACATTTTTATAGATGGTGTATGTAAAAATGATGTAACAAATAAATTTGTACTTAAAGATAATTCCGAATATTTTAACATAGGGACGAATGTAGGACTTCCAAAACACTATGGTTATTCTGTATCTGGTATAAAAATGGACGAAAAAATAGTAGGTGGTGATGTTAGGAAAGTACTTGTTTCAGCTAGAAAAGAATACACCACAAATGAACCAGAACCAATAGGAGGTTTGCATTATAGAGTTTATGTGACACAAGGTACAACACAAGTAGAAACAACACCGTGGACCTCAATAAATAAAGCTTACAATCAAAATTACTTTATAATTGACACTGGGGACATGGTACCTAACGAATATTACATAGACATCAAAGCAGAGTCTAATATGGAAGAAAATAGTTACCCTGAAGTTGTAAAGTTTCAAGTGGTAAATCAAGCTAATTATTTCGGTAACCCACCCTCTTAAAAGTTTATTACAAAATAGTTTGTAATCTAAGATATTTTATTTATCTTTGTATTATGAAAAAACTACTTTTACTTACTTTTATTTTATTTTTTAAAACATCTTTTAGTCAAACTAATTTAGATTTCCTTTTATTTATTAAAATTAATGATTATCGTACAGATAATGGATTAAGTTCTTGGGAGTGGGACCCTTTTATTTGGGGAGTATCTAATAAACATACCGATTATCTAGTTAAATCTGGTTATATGGGTCATAGGGAAAATATAGATGTAGAAAATCACAATGAGGTTAATGGTCTATTAGATAGGTTTAAGGAAAAGAATGTTTACAATTACTACGTATGTAATGAATCTATTTCTGTAGGTGAAAATGTTTTAGTTTTTTTACCTGGGGATGACCCTATTGAGGTGGTAGCTAAAAATATGTTACAGATGTGGATAGATTCACCCCCACATAATCAAACCCTATTAAATCCGGATTACACCCATGGTTCAGTAAGTTGTTTAAAGGGTACCACCTGGAATGGTTTTTCGGGAAACTGGTTGTATTCCACACTAAATGTTTTACATTATAAATAAAAAAAACCCCACGTTAGTGGGGTTTTTAAATACAATATATTAATTAACTTATTATCTAAGTTCGTTAATGTCAAAAGTTCTAACACCGTCAACAGTAATTAATCCGTAGAATCTATTGTTTACAACTTTCTTAGCGTATCTAGTCATGATACCTTTGATTGGTGTAAAGTTGAATGGGTTATACATTGTAGGTGTTAACTGTAATGGTACATATGGTGCGTAAACGTACCCAGTATCCAATAAAGACGTTCCTTTATGACCCATTAAACATTTGTTAGCTGGGAAGTAAGGGTCTCTATATACAGTATATCTACCTGATAATGTACCTACTTTCTCAATACCCATGTTATATTGGTCTTGGTCTGGAGAAGCGTTTGATACGTGGAAGTATTCCAAGTCGTCAAAAATTGCAGAAATTTCAGAAGAACAAACAATCCAGTTAGCCCCACCTCTTAATGTAGATTTGTGGATTTGAGCTGAAATTTGGTTAATCGCAGTGATTAATGTTTGGTTCCAATCTTTTTGAGTATATGGAGCTTGACCAGCTGTGAATCTTTTCCAACCGTTGTAATCCCATCTTAATGTCCAAGAAGCTGCAGCTCTTAAGTCTTTCAAGATTTCTCTATCAATCTCAGCAGCAATTTCTTCAGATAATAAAGCTGTTAATTCAGCTTCAGCATCAATGTTATGGAATGCAGAAACGTCTTGTGCAAGTTCTGGAGACCAAGTAGCTCTTAATTTTCTTTCAGTTACAGAAACAGTAACAGAGTCTAAATCAAAAGAAACTTCACCTAATTCTGATTCGAATTCAAGGTCTTTATAGATTCTATAAGTAGCGTTGAATGCACCTGCTGCTAAATCAGCAACTGTGATTCTAGACCCTGTATAACCATCAACAGAAGTACAAGATATACATGCTGGACATGATAAATCAACTTCGATGTACATTTTGTTTTCTTGGTCACAAATGTTAAAGTAATCTCCTCCTGGCCAGTGACTAGTAGAAGTTGTACCGTAATCAACAATACCTTTACCGTACTTTTGAGTTACAAGTCTAAATGGAATATGTGTAGTTGTTGAAGCTACTACAGTTGTTCCTGAGTCCCCACAACACATAATATTACCCATACCCGATTGTGTAATGTATAAAGAAGAAAGGAATTCTTCAGTATCCATTTCATTACCGTTTGGTCCTAATAATTGACCAGCTCCAGCATTTTGGAAACCTTCTAAAGCAAATAATGCACTTCTAACACCCGTTTGAGTACCAGTACATAATGTAGCTCCTGTAAGTGTACTAGTTGCAAGTGAACCAGCTTTAACTAAAGCTCCACCTGACCAGTATACTGGATGCATTGCTAAAGTTAATGCAGAATATGCACCTTTAGACGCGTCCCATAAACCACCACCTTCTCTATCTTCATAAAATTGGTCGTAAAGGTTAATGTTGTTGTAAGTAGTAGTAGCGTTTGTAAAACCACCTCCAACTGGATTAGTGTGACCCTGTAATGCAGGTGTTCCTGTTGTTACTCTATTTGAAATTTTAGGTACAAAGTAAAATAACTTACCAATTGGTAAATTCATAGCTTGTACAGAAACGATATCGTTTGCCAATAACTTAGAGAATACTCTTCTAATGATTGGAAAAACCACAGTTTCGAATGAACCTGAAGAATTTGAGGACGTTGCCTCGTTTATTAAGTGTGTAGCTTGGTTTTCATATAACTGAGCGATGTTTTCTCTCCCATGTCCTTTCAGACCTCCAAGAAATCCAAGTTTATCCCACTTTGTGATGGTATCTTCACGGATAACTTTAAGGTGTTTTAACCCTATGTTTCCTACCATACCTGATTCTAATAATGCTCCCATTTTTAATATTTTTTTATTTGAGTTTATTTAATTGTTATATCTTACGCATCATGTCTTTGATTCGACTTATTTGAGGGCTTTCATACACTTTACTCTCAATAAGGTTTGTTGAACCCTTCGATGGTGCCTTAGTTATTCTTTTTTTAACAGATTCAGTAATACTCCTAGTCTTTCTAGTGAATTCTGAATTTAATTGTTTAAAAAGGTTTTTACTTTCATTTAAAGTTTCGACATCGTCAAATCTTCTCATAATGTTGATTTTCTCTTCTTTTGAAGTTGTATGTTCAGTAAAAAGTTTTGTTGCATAAGCTAAGTTTGTATTGAAAACTGCAACTTCTTGAATTTTTGTTCTAAATTCATTTAGTGCACTTTTAAATTCTTTTGACTTCGCTTTCACACTTTTATTCTCACTCATTAACTTTTCGATTAAAGAATCTTGAGTTTTTGCGTGTTTTAAAAGTTTTTGGTACCTCTTTTTTGATTCAGTTAGTTTTGACGTTGGTTTAGTCCCTTCGTTGAAAGTTAGGTTTCTATTGTTGGTAAAGCCTTTTCTGTGACCTCTACCACTTTTAGAACCAAAACCGTAAGTACGAGAAGCTTCGTTAGCTTCGACTTCGTTTTTAGAATCTCTTGAACCCCATTTACCTAAAGAGTCACCTCTTCTTCCTTTATAGGATTGTTTTTTACCAGATTCTTTACCACGAGTCATACCTAATCTTTCGTCTTCCGTATCGTCATAGCCTTGTTCATCTTCTTTCATGTCAGTTTCGTAAGTCTTGTAGTGTCCTCCTTTAACTCCGGCTTTCTTTTCCACACCACCTACATCCTTACGTTTGTATTCGTGTTTGTTTTCACCCCAAGTTTCATCTAGGTCTTCCTCCAACTCGTCATCCCCTAACTCAATTTCATAAAGAGTGTCGTCATCTTCATCCATATCTTCATCATATTCTGTCATTTCGTCAGTTTCTTTTAATGAATTAGATAGTGTGTTTTCTAATGATTCACCTAATTCGACTTTATACTCAGCTCCGGTTTCTTCGTCTTTGATTTCTACAACATCATCGTCCTGAGTAACGATAATACCATCTTCACTACCCATAAGTTTAAAAACTTTGAGTACTTCATCATCTGACGCACCGCGTAAGTCTAGAGGTTCTTGGTCTACATCTTCGTCTTCGAAGTCTTCTTCTGTGTCTACAGGAACGGGAGCAAAGTCCAATTCCTCTTCTTCTGAGTCCTCTATGTAATCTTCAATCTCTTCCTGTTCCGAAAGGGATTCTTTTACTAATTCTTCAATTTCTTCCTTCATAGTTGAAGCAAGTATTTCTTTTGCATTGGATTTAACAGCGTCCTCAAGGGCTTGCGCCTCAAGAAGAGCTTCTTCTAAAATAGATTTTTTAGTCATTTTTTGATTATTAATTTAGATTGTTTATTTGTATATAAATATGCAGGAACTAAAGAAAAGCTAAGGTAATATTAGTAGGAACCACTATAAAGCAATAGTTTAACTTAGGTAGCTATTTAATTTTTTCATTAAATCTAGTGAACCCTCTAAAGAATCACTTGTGCTAGGTAGATTTTTTTGTTTCTCCTCCTCTAAAGATTCTTCGTAGTTCTCTCTTTCATTTACATCATTAAATAGGTAAGCACCAGGAGTAGATGGAGACGAAACTAAATCAAAACAAATTAATTCAAAGTCTTCCTGTACTATATTTTGATTACCCTTTTGTTTAATAGACCCAACACCTCTAGAAGAAATTCCTAAAGTTACACCGTGTCTTAATAAGTTTGCTGCGATATCACCAACACATGAAATTGTGCCAGTTCTGTGAAATCCTGGAGAAGTCAATATCTCCAATTTACCCATTAGTATATCACCCTCCCAAAAAGTTTCTACTATTCGGTGGGAACTTCTTTCTAGGTCTACTAATGATGATTCTGGATGGTTTAATTCGGATAAGGCTCTACCTTGACCTATTAGTGTTTGGTATTTGTCTACTTCTCTCTGTAGGATATCTCTAGGGTAAACTCTACCATTTCTATTTTCTACCCCTGCTTTTTGTAAAACAGCATACATCATAATATTGTCTTCACTCTTACTAGCGATTTCTTTAATGATGTGTTTGTTGGTTTTGGCGGAGATATGACCAGCGTCATACTCTACTAATATCCCCGTACCAAGTTCCCCAGATTTCAATAACTTCATAATATTCTTTTATTATAAATATTAATAGATTATATAAATTCTATGTTATGATTTAGTTGGGTAGAAATTAAAGTGTTTATACGGTTTAAAAACATTTTTTATGAGTCCGTTGAATATTCCCTCCACTGAAGTTTTCAAGTTTTCTGACTTAAATTTAATTCCGGGTTTAACAAATAAAGTTAATTCACAATTAAGGAAACTTCTTTTTTTAACTTTTATTCCACTAGCCCTAATATCTAAGTCTATTATGGATTTTTCGTCTTTGAATATCCCCTTGTCTACTTGTTGGTACAATTCTAACCTAACCTCACGTCTTAGGTCCTTAATTACCTTTAACCAATTATCTTCATCTTCGTGTGGTTCTGCCCAACAAGATAGTGTAATGTATGTAGATTTAAAATTTTTATTATCTACGGTTCCGTATTGTGTTTTATAGAGATTATCTATATCTAATTTTATTTTTTTTCCGAATTTCATATACAAAATATAATAAATAATAACTTGTAAGTCAAAAAAGAATGTTTAATGTTCTATATTTCTTCGTCCGAATAGTCGTATTCGTGAGTTATTGTAGTGTGAGATGGAGCTTCTTCTTCTTCTACTTCTTCTGAAACCTCTTCACCGTGAGGTGAAAAATTCTCAGCAGCTGTAAACCCAAGTCCAGCCATTACAATCCATTGTAAAGATTCAAATAATTTAGTGTCTACGGTAAAGTCCCAAAATAAATTTGCGGTGTAACCAATCAACATAAATAAAAGACATATAAAAGTTACGGTTCTTTTACTAGAGATTTTACTCCCACTACTTAACATGTTTTTTAAGAAATTCATAATGTTATTTAATTAAAGATTTATTTAGATTCTCTATCTTGAGAATTGAGGATGCGTTTATATCTGAATTGGATATACTTTCACATACTTCTTGAATTTTGTTTTTCATCTGGTTGTCAGAAGAATCTTCTTTTAGAGATTTTAATTTGTCTAGTGTAGACTCTTTTAAATCAACTACTTGTTTTTCTAATTCATCTTTATCTAAAGATAATAACTTTTTTAATTTGGACCTGTCGTCCTCACTTAAAGAAGAATACTTCTCATTAAATTTTCTAGTAACAAGATTACTTAGTAAAGATGTAGATGTTACGGTCTTATTGGTTTTCTCTTTTGTTCCCGGCCTAGTTAAATGTTCCAACAACTCACGTCTATTAAGTAAGTTCTTTTCTATAGACTTAACCGACTCATTAAAAATTAAACTGTCTAGTTTAGAATATATTTTATTTTCAATAAGTTTATTATTGATGTTATTAGGTATTACTAATTTACTCTTCTTGTTTTTTAAAGTTTTAATTACTTCATCTAGATAAGATTCAGCTAATTTTTTATCGTTAAATTTTTTATTTTCTATTTCACCGTATAGTACAAAAAATTCTCTTGATTCTTTATTTTCTTTTAACTGTGACATAACACCATGAAAGGTTTTTTTAAAGTTTTCCTTTTTAGCGTAGTTGTTTACCAGAGTGTTTGTGATTGAGTGTTTGTATTTTCCGAACATATTGTTATTTTAACAATAAATATCTAGTCTTTTAATAAACTATCTAATTTTTCGGTAACCTCCTTAAGTTCTTTATTTCCTCTACCTAACATGACTGTATTGTTGTTGGCTAATTTTTCTAAAATTAAAGGTAATTTAGATTCACCTATAGATGACAATTCTAAGTCTCCAGCGTCACCAGTAGGTGCTTCCGTGTCACCACCACCAATATCAGTAGGAGGTAATGAAATTTCTCCTCCAGCGTCATCAGCTTGGTCTTCCGGTGTTTCATCACCTGATAAGGCTTCTTCCTCCCCATATAACTTATCAATATTAGTGAATATTCCAGTTTTCTTAATTATAGTAGCTGTCTGATTTAATTCCTCACCAATTGCTTTTTCCATACGTTGTTGTTGTAGGTCTAATTTTATTTCTTCATCTGAAAATCCTAAAATATTCTTTTTAGCCCATGTAGAAGAAACTGGTAAAATACCACTACCCGCATCTGTGGTAGCATCTCTATATAATGTTATTTTTTCTTTCCATTGCTCAATCTTTAATAGTTCTGATTGTGTCGATGGGTTTGTCAATCCTAATGTAAAGTTACCTAATTCGTCTTCAAATCCAAGAACGTATAAATGAATAATAGCAATCTTATTTAATTCCTGAATCATAGATTTTTGAATTCTATTTATAGTTCTTGCAAATCTAATATCTTGAAGAGCTAGATTTTTACCCTCACCTACGGTATCCTCAAAACCTAAAAAGGCTTTTGGTATTCTTAATGCTGCAAATAGTTTCTTTTGTATGTATTCAATATCTGCAATTTCACTAAGATTTTGAGCTCCCGGTAATGTATCTATCGGATTTGGAGCGTTAGGGTCTCTAACTGGTATAAAGTAATCTTGGTCCACAGCCATTTGATTATATCGTAAATCTACATTACCTGTATTGTTATCCACTATTTGGTCTCTCTTAAAGTTATTTGCAATTCTCTGTACGTAAGCTTCCACATCCTTATCGTCCATGTTACCCACATAAACTTTAAATACTCTTCTTTCTGGTGCTCTGGAAGTTCTATATATTAACATCGCATCTTCTGACAATAACAATTGTTTCCAGATACGTCTACATTTTTCTAGTTGGGATGTTCCATATGGTAATCTTCTATCATCAGATAAAAGTCTAAAGTGTGCTATCTCCCAAGTATTAAATTCCATGTCTTTATTTTTCCATGTAAATTTAACAGCTGAGTCATCATCCTCTTTATTGGCAGTATTTAAATCCATTCCTCTCTCTACACGGTCAACCTCAATATTAGGTAATTGATTTACTCCCACAATTCCTCTTTTAGGGTCTATTTTAAGATAAACAAAATTATCACCGTATTTACACGTATTTCTAACCCACATAGGTAGATTAGTTTGTATATCCATAATGTTATTGAATAGGTCAGCTAGAATACTCTTTATCCTATTAGACTCAGAATATATAGTTAACATGTGTCCTTTTTCGGAAAGAGTAGTCCCTTCTTCAGAATAAATGTCTAAGGCTGCTGAAATTTCTGGAGTAAATTCCATAGATTCGTAGTCGTAATACGCAGCTAATCTTGTAGGTTCATAATAAACCGCTTGAGAATATAACTGGGATTCTACTTTCTTCCATTGATTGGTTAGGTAGTTTGTTTGTTGTGCCTGTAATTTTGCGGTATCAAACTCTTGTTTGTTACTAGTCCTTAATAATTCTTGTGAATTAAAATTATAGGTTGGAGTGTCTGGTCTGTTTGAGTCACCTCCTACACCACCAAATAAAGTTCCTAGTCTTTGATATATTGTTAATTTTTCTGCCATACTATTTAAATCTAATAATTAATATTATTTTGTAAACTACTAAACAACATAATCACACTCTACATACGCTCCACCTACAGGTGTAACTAAACAAGAGTCTTTGTCTATTATTGTTCCACCATCTACATAAGTTACACACTCGTCAACAGTGATAGGTATAGCTGATGATGGGTAAATTGAGTCGCAGTTGTTAGTTAAAAGTACACAACATTCTTTATCAGGTATAGCTTTTCTTTCAAATATTCTATTTGGTGATTTATCATATAAATCAGGTTCAAAAGGTGTCCAGGCATAGACTGTTTGGTACAAAGCTCGTCTAAGTAATTTACCCGACTTGTTTCTTCGACCTGGTGGGTGTGACCCCCATCTTTTTCTACTTGGATATCCTGGTAATGCCATATAACTTTTTTATATTATTTTAGTCCGCTGAATAACCATAAATAGTCCTTCGCATCTTTTTGTGGGTCTCCAGATAATGAATTTCGTGGTTGATGTCTTAGATGTGCGGGTTCCATTAAAGGTTTATCCTCACTATTACCACCTTCACCGTCTCTCACAATCCAACTATCTAACATTGCCTTAGCTTGATTTACGTTTTTTCTTAGGTTTGCGAAAGAATTTTGTGCTACATATAATGCCATTGCTATTGCCATAATTAAATCGTCATGGTGTCCTCTCATGTGGTCTGGTCTTCCATTTATATAAACAAATGTTTTTAACTCATTAATTAATCTACTAGAACGTACTTTAAATCCTGTTCTTAATTGTTCTTCTAACGCTTGAACTATTTGTGCTCTTTTATTGTTAAAATTAATTCCTGGTGTTTTTTCTGTTGCTTGGGGTGTGTACCTCCAGGTCTCTTCACTTTTAACGCCGTCATAGTAAAAATCTTTATGACCTAATTCTAAAAGTTTTCTTGAGGTAGAAACACCCATACCTCCGGTAATATCTACAACAATAAAACAATTATATTTTTCAGCCCACTTAATCGCTAATTCCGCTGCAATGTCTGGCGGGACCTTTCCAAGATATTCCAAGACCTGCTCTCTTTCATCAAAATCCATAATTGTAAAACCAGTAGAATCTTCACTATCACCACGAGATACGTCAATACCCATAATGTATTTATGTCCCTCAACAGGCTCTTTCCATACCCATAATTCATTACCTACCCATTTTTCAACTGGTTCCCTCACTTCTTTTTCTATTGTCGCTATTGTGTCGGAAGGTATTACGTTATCTCCAGAACCTAAAAATGCACACCCCAATTCCTGTGAAATCTTACGTCTGTCAAACTTAAGTTTCTTACACATTTGTTCATACCAATCAGAATATGGAGTATACCCTTCAGATTCCAACCTACTATACTCATCAACAGGAACATTTTCTAAAATCTCAACATCTAGATATTCGTCTCTATTTAAGAAATAATGTGTAATGTCCTTCTCTATCTTTATCCACTTTAATTCTTTAGTAAATCTTGGGTCATTAAACCATTTTAATCTACTTATTTTAAATTCGTTTAATCCCCTAATACTTTGGTCGTATATTTCATAATAAATTCTGTCGAACCCGTTTGGTGTGGAGATTACAATAACTTGTCCACCTGTGGACAGTGATGCCATACATGCCGCCCATAAATCAGCACCAGCTTCTATATATGCTGCTTCATCAAATATTAGTATTGTGGGTGTATACCCTCTTAATGCATCCACAGATGTTGCCACCGCTTTTACCTCGGACCCGTTAGTTAATCTATAATGTCTTTGTGAGTTCTTATCTTTATCGAACCCCACATGAATCCAATCTGGCCACTGCCTTAAGAAGTTCTTAATTTTGTTAGCCATTTCTGTAGCTGTATCTAACTTATTTGCAAGTATTAGAATTTTTTCTGGTTTTTCAGCAGAGGCAAATTGTAATTTTTTAGAAATCCATGCGGATGTTGCGGTGGAGACACCGGCTTGTCTGTACTTAAGTACTATATTTTCATTATAATCCTCAAAATCTTTAACCATTTGAGTCTGTTCACGAAATAATTGGAAGGGAACATGTTTATTTTGAGTATTGTCGTAAGTTTCTAAATACGTCGCAAGGGCATATTCAGTATCTTTATGACACTTCACATATTCTTTTACTAACTCTTGTTTATTCATATATTATAAATATACGAAAACTTAGAGTAAGAATTATTTATCGTGATTGAGATTGTAAGAAATCTTTCTCCTGTTTAGTAAGAGCGTCCATTCCTTGTGAAAATATTTTATCTAGAACAGAGTCCATGTCCAACTCTACAGACGGACTGTCCGTTGTGGGTGGTAATAGGTTGTTTAATTGGTCCATCGTACCTTCAAAACCTGGTATGTCTTGTGTAGGGCCATCTACCGATTCCTCACTTTCATAACCACCATCAGATTGACTATCCTCATAGTTTTGATTTTTCATTTCTTCAATAATTCCTTTGACGATATCTCTAAGTCCTTCCTTACCTTCTTCATTACCAGCTAAGATATCTTTAGACAACCTAAATAACTCTTTTGCGTCCATCCTAGCAAATTCACTAAATAGGTAATTTTGTATCTCTAACTTATCATCCTGCATTAACTCATAAGGGTAAGCTTCTCTAAATTTTTCCCATATTACAGGTCCTAATCTTAGGTCCCAAATTTCAGCAACTAAAGTATCTTCCGAATCCATCACCATTTGTGCTTGTCTAGGGTCGTCAGGTAAACCTTGTGTGGCTAGTACCTCCATAACCCCTTTTATTAGTTCATGTACCAAAACTGGGAAAGTTATCCCACGTGCTATAACTGTAGGTGGGTCCGTATCTGGGTCCACCTCTTCTTTACCAGCCATACCTTGCCCACTTTGTGCCATCATCATAGTTGTTTCATCAGGCATAATCCAATAAACCAAATCGTTAACTGACATCATTATACCGTATAAGTTAATTAAATCGTTATCTATAGAATTTAAATCTTCTTCGACTAAATGAAACATATAATGACCTTTTTTAGAGGCTCCTTGTATTAATTGGTTTAGGAACCTTCTTTTTTGTTTTTCTATGTCAAAATCTTCAAACTCTTCAGCAGCTTCTTCCTCAGCGTTTTGTTGTTGCTGTTGTTGTTGTTCACCACCTGGATTCATCCCACTCATATCTATTTCTCCCATTCCAACAATTTTAGCGTCAAATTGTAAAACGTCATCAGGAAGTGCAAATTGTTCTTTTACAATGTTTACAGCTAACTCCTCTAATTTTTCTTTATGTTGACCTTCTATTTGAAATATTCTTTGTACAGCACCCATTAACATTTGTTGTAATTGCATAAAACTGTTCGGGGTTACATTCTCTACACCAGTATATCTTTTAACTGTTTGTACAACGTCTTTAAACCTTTGTGATGAAATCAATTCTTCAAACGTATTTACCACACCTTCTTCTGGTACTTCAGGAAACGCCTCACTTCCAGCTCCTGGAAAGTCACCAGTTTCTATTTTATTTTGTAGTGTAGGGTCCATTCTTTCTGGATTATCACCATAATCTATAGGTGGGGCCTCCTGTAACTGAGACTTAATCTCAACCAACTGACTCTTACTAATTAATATTTCTTTTTTTTTCATACCTAACTTAATTGTTCGTTACTTCATCAACGTCTTTAATAAAGATATTGTCAAAAGCTAACCAAGAAGGCATTTGTGTTTCCACATCCTGTGATTTGGCTTTTGGTTTTGGTTTATGTTTTGGTTGATATGGGGACTTTCTACCCGGTTTTCTACCTGGGGTTGTCTTTGGTTTTGTAGGTGCTATCGTAGGTGTTGGTTCGGTCATTTGTTCGTCTATATCCAAAGTTTTAGGGTATCCCTTTTCACCTTTTTTTGCAGGTCTTTCACCACGTTTTCTTTTTGCGTGGATGTTTGACCATAGTCCTTCATCCATATCACCAACAGAATCTAAACCTGCCGAAGCTTCCTTTATTGTTTTTATTAAATTTTCTTTAGAAAATGATGGGTTTTCATAACGTTCAACAATATTCATAATAATGTTATCCAACTCCCTACTTTCTGTAGTGGTGTCTGGTAATTTAGAAACGTCAGTACTACACATGGAATTAATATGAGCGTCAGAATTACCTTTTTTATCTTTTGCCGCATCTATAATTTTGTTTCCTGTTCCACAATCTTTATAACCACTTTCTCTACAAGACTTAACAAAACAATAAAAGTTTTTTTGAGACTTAGACACAGCCACTTCTAGAATTGATTTTTTAGTAAGGTTTTGTACGGATTCTATTCCCATACCTCTACTTCCTGGGTCACCACCATCTCCCATACCGTCTGGAGCTTGTTGTTGGGATGGTGTTTGTGTGTATTCACCTTTACTTGCGTCACCAGTGTCTATCTGTTCAGTATCTTCTTTCATATCATCCTCTAAACCGTAGAAATTTTTCTCGTATTTTTTAAATAAATCGTATTTACTTGAGTCTTCGGGTGTTGAGATTTCATCTAATCCAACGTCACCCTCTCCGTCAAATTGGCCGTATGAGTCCATCGGTCCTTGTGATTCGAAACCTCCAGCATCGGGGTTATTAAAAGAAGCTTCCGGTGAAGGTGCACCACCGTACATTATCTCCTCACCAATTTCTAACTCTTGACCATCCAAAAGACCTTGTTTCGTATCACCATTGTCCACTTGTTCCCATTCTGGGTTACCCATATTATCCACATCTTCCACTTCCTCTGATTCGTTGGAAATCTCTTGTTTTGATTTTTCACTTGCTGTCTCTATATCAGCATTTATTTTTGCTAAGTCCGCATTCGAACTTTCTAAATCCTCTAGAGCGTCGGCTTTTTCTCTGGTAAGGTCAGACATGGTATCTTCATGTAACTTACTAGAAAGTAATTTTATTTGTTTCTCACTAAACTTTAAAATAGTTTTTAAAGATAAGCCCGATTCCTGCAGGGCTTTTATATTTTCAATATTATTTAACTTCTTCATAGTCTTTATTATATTCTAAAACCAAATCTTTACTGTATAGTTTATCCTCAACCGAATTTATAGATTCACCAAAATGGAAAACTAACCTATCCTCTAAAGACTCTAAACTTTCCTCATCTAATTTCTCCCAGGCTAAAGATAGAATTCCGTCTATTATATCTTCCATTGAGAAGTAATCGGAATTTTTACCTAATTCTAACTCCATCCCACCTTTAAATGTTTTACCTACTTTTTTTATATATTTTAAATCTGGTGGTAATGGTTTTCCTGCTGCTGGTGCAGCCTCCCAATCCTCACCCCATAAGTCTATTTCTGTATCTGAAAAAATAAACTCATATATGTGATTCCCTCTAAAATCTGGTCCTAATTCATTAATAAAAATGAGTTTCATTACGAAATTATTTTTCCTCGTGGAGTAACACCGATTTTCATATCGTCTGTTTCAAACAATAAATCACCTTTTTTAGTTCTTCCTAAAAAATTTACATCGTATTTTTCCATTAATTTTTTTGACCCAACTTCTTGTTCGTACGATACGAAATATTTACTAGTTAATTTATTATTTTTAAGTCTTTTAGCTTTTTCTTTAATAAAGTTTTCCGCTATTAATTTATCCCTACGTTTTTCTTGTTTTGTTTCTTTAAAATATTTTTTAATTGTCTTACTTACTTTTTTTTCACTACCTTCAGCGAATATATCCATAAATTTCGACTTAAGTTCCACATCTTCTTCTTCTCCTGGAGCTTCGAAATCGTCCTCCATTGTTTCGTCTTCACCCATTACTTTTTTACTTGCCCATTCTCCAGCTGCAGTCCCAGCCGCTGTAACCGCTGCTGTTTTTAATGCTGGCATAATCCACTCATCAAGGTCCTCGTCTTCCATTGGTGGGATTTCTCCTGACTCCATATTTCCTTCACCCAAATCTAACTCTTCCGAGTCCACGTCAAAATCTAAATCTAAATCGTCATCACCCATTTCTTCGTCACCAGTAATCTCAACATCAAACTCACCTTCTTCCGTGTAGTCCATTTCATCGTCACTCTCTAACTTATCTTGTATGTCCTCTATATCTTCAGATGATAATTTACTAATATCCACAGCTGAAATTATAGAATTTAATACGTACTTAATTGTGTCGGAATCTATTTCTTCATCCACCTCTCTTAGTTTTTGACCTAACTTTCCAGTTAATTTTTGAATTGTCTTAATCGGTAGTGGACCACCTTCAACATCAATTTCACCACTAACCTCAACATCCTCTTCTTCACCACCTTCCTCAGTTTCGTCATCCATAGAAAAATCTAAATCGTCTTCTCCAGAGTCAACTGTTTCGTCATCCATAGAAAAATCTAAATCGTCCGTAGTTTCTTCTTCTGGAGCTTCTGGAGTTTTTAAAACAAAAGTTTCTTCTTGTTCACCATAAAGACTTAACCCTCGGTGATTGCCAGAAAGTTTATTTGACTCACTTATTACTAGGTTTAATCTTTTTAAAGCTGAACCATAAGATTTGAATCTATTGTTATTAGAATTTTCTAATCCCCCAATATATTCTAGAGAATCTACATTTTTTCCTTCTTTTATAATGTAAGTAGAATTTTCTCTTACTATACCATAAACTTTCTTATTTGTCGCACGGATACTATATTCTACATTAGTTTCATCGTTAGATTCAGTGTATCTACTGTAGTTCGCTATTTCCATTATTCTTTTTACCTTTTGGTCTACTGGTAATTTTTCACTTCCTATTGGTCTCATTTTGTTTTCTTTTAATTTTTTTTATTTAGTTGTTAAGTCCTGACATTCCTAATTTAACGTATCCTACTTGTTGTGCTCTAGTTCCGGCAGACATGGAAAATGCTCCATTGTTAACTCTAGGTGCATTTCTATCTGGGTGTCCACAGTTAAAACAGTAACAGTTTAAACAAGCTCCAGTACCCCATGAACCGACAGACTTTACATTATACGGTATTGACTCGGACGCTGGAACACCAAAGGACTGCCCATTTACTACTACGGTGACCGCGGCTGTTGTCGCGTTAGTTATTTGTGTACAGGTATACGCGGTAAATATTGTATTACCCCTTGCGTCGATTTCCGTCTTACAAAAGGTAGTGTCCGGTATCCTATTTCCTCCAAAATTATTTGACATAATTATATATTTTACTATAAATACTTTCTAATTGCAAAGATTCTTGCTATTTGTTAGTTCATACTTAAACTATCGTCTACTAGTTCATTTTTTAATTCGAATAGTCTCTTAATGTACCCACTTCTTCGTAAAAATTTAAAAGCTAAATTTTCATAAGAATACTCACCACCTTCTTCTAAACCACAACTTCTAAACTTCTTTAATTTCTTTTTAATCTTATCAATAACTTCTAGAGTCTCCTCGGCTGTTTGATTATATTGTCGACTATGAAGTTCGTCAATCATATCCATCCAACCCTTTGCTTTTGATAGGATTTTACTAACATCTATTTCCGATTCTACATACTCAGGTTTTACCACCCATTCATTAAATAGGATTGAGAATATCCCACTAGCAAAGTGGGTCTCTTTTGAGTCTTGTGCATAGACCTCCACTTCAAAACCTCTTATTTCAATATTATGTGAGGCGTTCCATAAATTTTTCTTAGCGTTTAAAAAATTCTTAATTAATTTTTTGTTTTCATCTACGTCACTATAATCTAATATTATATGTAAATCTATATCTGAAAAACTAGACCAATTAAAATTAGAAATACTACCGGTCACCACAACATCTTCTATGTCACAGTCTCGGGTTACAATGTCACAATTTAAATTATCCAAATCAATGAAGTCTAGAAACTCATTTGTTATTTTTAATAGTTGTGTTCTTACCTCATCTTGCATAAAAAATTCACCAGAATCAGAATCAATTTCCCATATCTGGGGGGCTAATTCATCTTTCTGGTGAAATGTTGTTAATATATTATCCTTTATTCCCATATTAATAAATACTACGTAATAAAAGATAAGGTGAGTTAATTATTTAATCTCTCTATATCTGTATTTTTTAGATATTTCTTTATTAAAAAATTTTCCTTGACTTTCAGATAATCTCATTTTAGTGAACACCTGGTAAGGTACTTTGTCATAGACATAACTCCTACCTCCTTTAAATGTGACCCTTAGTGTTTTATCGTCCCTATTGTAGATAGATGAAAGGATATTACTCGAAACGTATTCATTTAATATTTTTTTACCATCTATTTTTTCAGTTTTTATTGCCATAATATTTTTATTTAAATGTATTCAGATTTATTAATAAATACATAGATATTAGAATTATTTTACTTCCTCGAATTCAACGTCTTCGTACCCCTCAGACTTTGTATCGTCTTCTGGTTCTGCATCTTCAGTTTTTTTATACATCTCTTCTGAAGTTAATTGCCATATTTCATTAAGTGAATTTAAATCCTCGTCTATTTTTTGTAAATCTTTATTTTTGTGGGATTCTTTTAATTTTTCTATAGCTTCGTTTATTTGAGTTACCTTGTCTTCACTAATTTTATCTCCGTATTCCTTAAGTTGTTTTTCTGTTTGGAATATCATACTGTCCGCTTCATTAAGTTTTTGAATTTCTTCCTTCTTTCTTTTATCTTCATCAGCGTTTAGTTCAGCTTCTTGTTTCATTCTTGATATTTCCTCGTCAGATAAACTACTACCAGACTCAATTTTAATGTTTTGTTGTTTACCCGTCCCTTTATCGACCGCTTTAACATCTATAATTCCGTTAGCGTCTATATCGAAAGTAACTTCAATTTGTGGTATTCCTCTTGGAGATGGTGGAATGTCAGATAAAAGAAATCTTCCTAGTGTTCTGTTGTCTGCCGCCATAGGTCGTTCTCCTTGTAATACATGGATATCGACAGATGGTTGATTATCAGCGGCTGTGGAAAATACTTGGGACTTTGATGTTGGGATTGTGGTATTTGACTCTATTAGACTTGTCATTACCGCACCCATTGTTTCAATACCTAATGAAAGTGGTGTTACGTCTAATAATAAAATGTCATTTACGTCTCCGGCTAAAACCCCTCCTTGGATTGCTGCACCCATAGCTACTACTTCATCTGGGTTAACACCTTTAGAAGGTGCTTTACCGAAAAGTTTTTCAACAGCTTTTTGAACCGCTGGAATCCTAGTAGACCCTCCAACTAATAAAACTTCGTCAACCTCTTTTGCTTTTAATCCAGCATCTTTTAAAGCTTTTCTACAAGGACTTAAACTTCTCTTTATTAAGTCTTCCACCATAGATTCAAATTTAGCTCTAGTTAAGTTACGTACTAAATGTTTAGGTCCACTACTATCTGCAGTTATATAGGGTAAATTAATTTCTGTTGTGTTTGAGTTCGACAACTCTACTTTAGCTTTTTCAGCTCCTTCTCTTAATCTTTGTAATGCAACAGCATCTGTGGATAGGTCCATCCCATTCTCTTTTTTAAACTCCTCCAATAACCAGTCTATAATTGTTTCATCAAAATTATCACCACCTAGATGTGTATCACCATTTGTTGATTTAACTTCAAATACACCTTCACCAAGCTCTAAAATTGAAACGTCAAAAGTACCACCACCAAGGTCATAAACAGCAACTGTCATATCCTTATCTTTTTTATCCATACCGTAGGCTAATGCCGCTGCTGTTGGTTCGTTTATAATTCTAAGTACATTTAGTCCCGCTATTTCCCCAGCTTCTTTAGTTGCATTTCTTTGTGCGTCATTAAAATAAGCTGGTACAGTTATTACTGCGTCTGTTACTTTTTCACCTAAATAATCTTCCGCTGTTTTTTTTAAGTTTTGTAAAACCACAGCAGAAATTTCTTGTGGTACATAAGATTTATCGTCGACCTTTATAGTTACAATTCCCTTATTACCTTTTACTACATCGTAAGACATCTTTTTTGCTTCCTTACTTATTTCACTAAATTTACTACCTATAAATCTTTTTACTGAATATATTGTATTTTTAGGGTTGGTTACCGCTTGTCTTTTTGCTGGGTCACCAACTAGACGGTCACCGTCTTTAAACCCCACCACTGATGAGGTAGTTCTTTTTCCTTCTGAGTTCACCACAATTACTGGTGAATTTCCTTCAATTACAGAAACACACGAGTTTGTTGTTCCTAAATCAATTCCAATTACTTTTGTCATGTTTAATTAATTTTTTTTT
>TARA_R110000796_G_scaffold72010_1_pt1 | contig 33444 bp, 30 predicted proteins | sample TARA_R110000796 | Tara Oceans TARA_R110000796 (sample SAMEA4397815) | marine metagenome | biome: Polar Biome; feature: [SRF] surface water layer (ENVO:00010504); material: water (ENVO:00002006), including particulate matter (ENVO:01000060) such as... | depth 5 m
AATATTGCCCTTAACTAAGTGTCCCAACAAATGTAGCAAGACCATAAGAACCAATTCTCAAAATCCCAAATTTAAAAATCTAGTGCAATCACTCAATAAAGATATTGCAAAAAGAGATGGAGGAACTCATGCGTTATCTCAATTTAATTCTATTGCCGATTTAAAACATGTAGTTTTGGCTTTACAAAAAGACAAGGCAATTGGCTGTGGAGCTTTCTCGAAATATGATGATCTTTCTACAGAGATCAAAAGAATGTATGTCTCTCCAGAAGTTAGAGGTCAAAGAATCGGAGAGAAAATTTTATTGGAATTAGAAAATTGGTCCAGAGAATTGGGCATAAGCAAATGCATACTCTTTACAGGCTCTAAACAACCAGAGGCAAATAAACTTTATCAGAGAAATGGTTATAGTATAATTAGTAATTATGGTAAATTAAAAGACATTCCTGATTGTCTCTGTTTTGCAAAATTTTTATAGCAAATAGAGGTTTTAATTGACTGATTTAATATACCGATTTAGTATACAAAGCGCTGCACCGTAGGCTATAATGTCCATGCTCAGCATTCGCTTAGTACGGCAAATAGCATAAACCTTCCAAAATTCAAATAAACGTCGGTCCCGCAATACTAACCTTTTTTGGGACTGCCTCCTTTTTCTAAATCCTTTCATTTATCGGCCGCTATATCGGACTATTATTATTTAGGGAAAAACATTAATTTGGTAGTGTTAGTATAATAGCTAAATGATCAATTATCATATAGGTTTGTTTCTCCGCAATTTAAAAAATGACAGAAGAAGAGTATTTAAGCTTAAAAAGTAACATTGAAATTTATTGCGATATTCTACTTGGTGTGTTACGATATACACCTGTCAGAAACTATCAAAGTGAAGAAGATTATAAAAGAATTCTGAATCGGAATTTGAAGTTTGAAAATAATGATGACCATCATCGATTGAGAGCTTGCATCGATTTGACTGAAGACACTCAATATGCTATTTCTGAATTTTATAAAAACGGACTAATTACGAAATCAGAAGGTCAGGGAGAAATGTATCTTCGACTTTATGGTGTTTTGAATGCTGTCTATCTACAAATGCAATCGACTATTGAGCTTATCGAACTATTTAAAGTTCCAAATAAGAAAAAAATATCGACAGCGTTAAAAGCATTAAAAGTCATTGACGTACGAAATAAACTAGCAGCACATACGCCAAATTATACGAACGACATAAATCAAGGAAAAAGCAAAACAGAATCATATAGATTGACACAAACATCAATTACAAAATGGGGAGACCAATTAATGATTGTTTCGAGTTACGACCAAATTGAGGAGTTTCAACTAGTGCCTCTAATGAAAATCTTTACGGAGCGAATTGAATATTATCTAGATATTATTTCTGAAAAAGGGTTGAAATTATTTCCAAACAAATCAGAACAAAAGGAATGGATGGTTAATCGACTGAATTTCGTTCGGAAAAGAAAAACTTGGTAGAACTATGGCTATAACAAATAGGGCAAAAAGTGTCATATTTAACCAATAAGTACCAGACTATTACCCAACTGAAGAATAGCCCAGTTCTATTTTAGAACATTCCTGCTTTTTTACAAGCGCTTAAAGATGGCGTTCAAAATCCTGTCTCTGACCCAATATGCGGACGACAAAAATACCCTGGTCCGTCGGTTCGTAAAAAATTGTATGGGCTTTGTAATTGTATCGTTTTAGGAGCGGGGCATATTCAGCAGCATTTCTACCCAGATCCGGTTTATTGGCTAAAGATTGAAAACATTGCAAGAATCCGGTAATATAATCCCGAGTCTGGTTTTCACCCCAAATCTCTAATGTATAATCTGTTATATCATCAAGGTCATTGTCAGCCCTGGAAGATAGAGTATATTTATGCATTCTGTTGCTCCTGGGATTTGTCCGTTCTGCGATCTAATGCTGCTTTCATAATCTCGTCAACAGTTCTGATCTTAGGGCTAACACCACTATCATAGCCCTCCCGAATAGCTGCTTTGGTAATTAAAAATTCCCTATTACGTTCCTCGTCCAAACGTATTAGATGTCGCATATATTCGCTGTCGTTGGCGAAACCTCCATTTTCAATTTGCAATTTAATCCATTGTTCTTGGGCTTCGGTAATGGTCAATGATTTTCGGACTGTAGCCATAATTTCATTCTAATTAATCATCTTACACACACAATATAACATATTATTAGCGCATTTCATAATAGATTTCGCGATAATAACTAGAATTTCTCCAATTTCGACCGAGTTTAGGTGTCAAGGATAGCTGTAAACACAATACGCCTTATGCTACTTTAGTCTTTCTGGGAAGCAATTGAATGTATAAATGAAAAAAAATAGATTTTTAAAACAGTTTTTTTTGGACTAATGATGACCAGTAAGATATAGATTCAGATTTAAATCGACATCCCCCTGCCCTTGTACTTTGAATAATCCGTGAATTCATCCCTGAACCCGTTATATACCTTTTCTTGCCCCTTGCCCAACAACGAACTGATGGCATAGACTCCTTTTCTGAGTAATCGGTTTTGTTGGATATTTGATTGTCTTTTGATCGCTTGGCCCACACTTTTTCGAAGCCCGTTGTCCATGTGGTGCTGCACCATCTCCGGATGCAGGTTGGGATAAACCTTTTCCACTGTCAACATAAAAGCTACCCTATGGTACATCTCCCTTTCCATTAGATGGCCCGCCCATAGGTTCTTTAGATGGTCCCTGCCGTCTTTAACAAGTCCGTCGATGACAGTATGTTGTTCGTTTAATGTTTTAGACAGATCGGGTACGGAGTTCAAATAAAGGGCCGTTTTTTTAGAGAGCGTGCGACTTGTTCCTTTGTCCGTATAAATGGATTTGATCTCGAAACTATTTTCCGTTCTGGTAAAATAGAACCCTTTGGCATTGAAAAATGCGATATAGTCCTTTGGGGATTTTTCATATGGGGCGTGCATCCCTTCGGCGTATTTCACATACGAACCCAAGGCGACATTTTCATATTGCTTTTGGTAAACAGGATCCATTTTTTCATAAAGCTTTGGAAAGATCATGGGCAGGAAAAAAGCGGATGCCGTCAGCTTCGGGCCGTTTTCCGAATTCTTTTCGGCCAATAGTTCCAGCACCGAATGATTTTGACGTACAAATCCACTGGATACATATTGCTCCATGGCCTTGGGGAAAGGTAAATTTCCCAAACGGACTGTGACCGTATGCCTGTTCGAATTGGCACAGGACAACTGGTTATCGTGATACTTTACCCCCAAAGCCTGGAACAATAGCCGGACGCTTCCCTGCTCCATCCCGACATCGAATATGCCCTTTTCCAAGACCTTGCCGATAAGGTTGAACTTACCTTCCAGGGTTTCCATTTCCTTCTTGGTTTCCAATTGGAACAATCCATCCCTGACCGTCGGGAATTCCCGTTCAAGAGCTTTCCTCAACAATCCTTTTTGAGACCCTGGTAAATGGCGCTCAAGGAAAATGTAGCTTTTTGAGGTTGCTATATATGGAAGGATATCCATTAGGTTTTTGGTCATGATACTTTCCGAGAGCAGTCCGTGCCGTTCTGGGGATTTAAGATGGGATGTTCGGAATGCCTCCTTTATCAGTTTTTGGATCTCTATTGCGAACTGCCTGCTATCGGTATCAATTTCCGTGGGTTCGTCGCCATTTCCAAAAATATCCGCTTGATTCTCCATTCGGATATTTTGGCCCAGTTCTCTTTCGGTGAACATATATCCCGATCTGTCATGGATGGTATATCCCTTGATAACATCCCCTTTTCTGTCCAGTTTGATATCGATGTCCTGATATTCCTTGAGCACTGCTGCCAATTCCTTGGGCCGAATTGTTTTGAAGAGGCCATAGGTGATTTCTATTTGTTTTAATATACGCTTGCGGTGCATCGGAAGTAGTTTCGATCTGGAATTGGCCTCGAAGATCTTCTGCAGTTTTGGGCCGCTCAAGCTCCGGTGCACGGTGGAGCCGTTGATGAACCGGGTCCTATAGCCCTTTTGATTGTCCAGGCCATAGGCCACCCCTATCCCTCCCGATATGTTTTTTGTTTCCCTTACCTGTATGTGATAGGGCCTGACCAGTTTGGCCAGTTCCCCAAAACTCCGCACTTTGTGTTTTTGCAGGATGCCATTGAGCACATCCTGCAAATAGAACTTCGTCCCTTGGGCAGGGTCCAAATGGAACCCTAGTTCTGGCGACCTGAGGATCGGGAGCTCCCTCTGTTGCCTGGTACGTGGCGATGGCGATAGTCCGAACTTTTTTTCAAGGTATCGCTGGATGGCTACATTCCTTCGGTAACTGTTGAAGATTCCGAGGACCTTTCCATCATCGTCCACATTGGTCGTAATGATATGGACATGCTCGTGCCCGGTATCGGTGTGCCTTACCATTGCATAGGGCTGTCCCCCATAGCCCATTTGCGCCATGTATTCCCTTGATACTGCTTGGAAGGTTTTGTCATCCAGGTGTTCCCCCAGGGGAAGGTTCAGGGTAATATGGACATAGCGGTTATTGGTGGCATTTCGCTGCCCCTGAAAGTGGAGTACCCTTCCGAAGAATTTTTGCGATATGTCCTGGGAGTACATGTTCCCATAGCCGAGTATGCGCATGCCCTCCTTGCCGAAGACATAGTTCAGCATTCCCTGACAACTTTCCCCATATCCTATCCTTCCTATCATCCCGTGCGTTCCTTTATTGTAATTTCCATAAGTGCGCCCAGCAGTTCATTGGTCCTTCGTATCTCGTCTACCAAAATACTGTTCGGACTTCTCAGATTCTTGAAGTGTGCCAGTTTTACCAATTGGTTGATGTTACTGCCTATCCTGTTGATATGGTGGGCAAGGTCCGAGGTGTTCGGGAGCCTGTCCCTTTCCTCCGATTCCCTATCCAGCACCAGCCTTCGTAGAAGAGGGCTAATTACGCCCCTTTCGGAAATATCCAAGTGATAAGATTCGCAGATCATCTTCAATTTATCATATTCCGCATCGTTGAACCGGAGCATTATGTTATGGTACCGCTTACTTTTTCCCAATCGTTTTCGGCCTCTTTCCCTTTGTTCCATTTCCTGTGATCTTTAGACAAACACTTCGTCAGAAGTAGACAATTCTAAGTTACTTAGAATACAACTTGCTATCCTTTCCAAGGATAAATATAGTCGATCGATATTGAATATAAAAAACTAAGAATCAATTGTTTAGCCTTATAAATCATATCGAATCATTTGAGTTCAAATGGGTACAGAAAGAAAATTTATCTGGTCCAATTTGGTGTTTAAAAAATTAAGAAATCATGGAAAAATCCTTTTTTGTGGGTAGGGTGAAGAAAGGTCAAGCGGCATTTTCGCCGATTGTGCTTTCTACGGTTCTGAGGGGGTTAAAAAACCGGAAACGGAAAGAGGCTGAATGCAGATTGGCGAAGCGAGTCTATTCTTGTGGTTTTGAAGTTTAAGGGTTTTTTAACTTCCGCAAGATCATGGCTTTGGATATCCAATACTTCCATTTTGATAAAAAGCCTCTCAAAATGTTTTGTAATACTTTGACTTTGTTAAAGAGTTATAGCTAATGATTAATATGCTACCACAAAAATCAATTTTTATGAACTGAATGCAAAATGATTTTTTTGAAATAAAAATTCTCTTCGAAGGCGAGTTCTTATTAATAACAAGCAAATTTTTCGAAACCATGTATTCCTCTGTACTAGAGTGGACTTTAATTGCGTATTTTCAAATTATTTGTACTATTCTTGAAAGCCTAAATTTGTTGTACCTATGTTGTACCTGGGAAATAAAAAAGGCCTCAACATTTCTGTCAAGGCCTTTAAGTACTCGAGGTGGGAATCGAACCCACACTCCGAAGAACTGGATTTTGAATCCAGCGCGTCTACCAGTTCCGCCACTCGAGCAAGGTAATTATTTCTTAGTTTTCAATTTCCTCAGCTGTTCTTTTCCAACACCTGATTTCCAATACTTTTCTCTTTTTCTGCCTTCCGTCCAATTTTCCCGGGATTCCGTGAAAATCAACTCGAAGGGTAAATAAGGTTTGGTTGTTTTTTCTCTGCCTTTATTATGCCTTTCTATCCTTGCCTCTAAATCCGTGGTCATTCCCACGTATATATAGTTAGAAGTCAAACTAGATATGGCATAAATCCAAACCATTTTCAATATTTCATTTCCAGCGCGCCTGCCTGTCGGTAGTCTGGCCTGCCTGTCGGCAGACAGGTCTACCAGTTCCGCCCTGCCTACCGCAGGCAGGCACTCGAGCAAGGTAATTATTTCTTAGTTTTCAATCTTCCCCGGTTGTTCTTTTAACTCCCGGTTTCATTTGAGACTGCAAAACTAAAAAATATTTTCTTTATATCACCAAAAAAATAACAACATTTATACTTTAGCAACCCAAATTAATTTCTAAATTTGCACCTCCTTATAAAAAGGAGTTCCAATAAACTAATAAACAATACATTAACAATGCCATATCAAGTACCGGAGCCTAAAATTTTCACCTGTACCCAAAGTACCAAGCTATCAGAAAAAATAGCCGAGCATTTTGGTTCCAATTTAGGCAATGTTATTTTTTCTAGATACAGCGATGGGGAGTTTCAGCCATCCTTTGAGGAATCTATACGTGGAATGCGTGTATTTATTATTGGCTCTACGAATCCTAGTTCTGAAAACTTGATGGAAATGTTGTTGATGTTGGATGCTGCAAAAAGAGCATCGGCACGGCACATAACTGCAGTAATGCCTTATTTTGGCTGGGCCAGACAGGATAGAAAAGACAAACCTAGGGTGCCAATAGCGGCCAAACTGGTAGCTAAAATGTTGGAGGCGGCAGGTGCTACCCGTATCATTACCATGGATCTCCATGCCGATCAAATACAGGGCTTTTTTGAAAAGCCCGTGGACCATTTATTTGCGTCCACTTTGTTCTTACCTTATTTGAACAGCCTTAACCTTAATGACCTTACCATAGCCTCGCCGGATATGGGTGGATCTAAAAGGGCTTACGCCTATTCCAAGGCGCTTGGTTGTGATGTTGTTATTTGTTACAAACAAAGGGCACAGGCCAATGTTATCTCGCACATGGAACTTATTGGTGATGTAGAGGGGAAAAATGTGGTTTTGGTAGATGATATGGTAGATACGGCCGGAACTTTGACCAAAGCGGCAGATTTAATGATGGCAAGGGGAGCTGTAAGCGTAAGGGCAATTACTACCCACGCACTTCTATCAGGGGATGCCTATGAGAAAATTGAAAAGTCGAAATTATCGGAACTTATTGTAACCGATTCCATACCCTTAAAAAAGGAAAGCAAAAAAATTAGGGTAATCAGCTGTGCCGAGTTGTTTGCCGATGTTATGCACAGGGTGCATCACAATACTTCCATTAGTTCTAAGTTTCTAATGTAGAAGTTTATTATAGGAAAGTAATTTAATTAATATTTAATAAATACAATGAAGTCAATTACAATTAAAGGATCAGAAAGAGAAAGCGTAGGCAAAAAAGCAACAAAGGCCTTACGTAATGCTGGAAAGGTTCCTTGCGTTATTTACGGAGGGGAAAAACCATTACACTTTGCAGCAGAAGAACTATCGTTCAAAGATTTAGTGTACACTCCAAACGCACACACTGTTGTGGTTGATTTGGAAGGTGGTAAAAAGTACGATGCGGTAATGCAGGATATTCAATTTCACCCTGTAACCGATAGCATTTTACATGTAGACTTTTATCAATTGTTCAAGGATAAGGAAGTTACTATGGACATTCCTGTAAGGTTGTTGGGTAATTCTCCGGGGGTTAGAAATGGTGGTAGATTATTGTTTAGAAAAAGAAAGCTTGCCATTAAGGCTTTGCCGGACAATTTGCCAGATTTCTTTGATGTGGATATCTCTAAATTGAAAATCGGAGGAAATATTTCCGTATCTACATTGTTGAAAGATGAGTTTACCATTCTTCACCCAGAAAACACTGTGGTTGTTCAGGTTAAAGCTGCACGTAATGCAGTCTTGACAGATGAAGAGGATGAAGAAGGAGAAGAAGGAGCAGAAGCTGCTGCAGAAGCGCCAGCTGAAGGTGGTGAAGAATAGATTTTATCTAAAATAAGTGTAAAAGCATCCCGTATCTGCGGGATGCTTTTGTATTTTTATGAATTTCAATTACGGTGCTATGTTCCGGTTTTTAGAATCTTTTTTTAAATTGAACAGTACATTGTTGGATGAAAAAGACGGCATGAAGAAATTTTTAGTAGTAGGATTGGGCAATATTGGGGAGGAATACGCGGAAACCCGACATAATATTGGCTTTAAAATATTGGATTCCCTATCCACAGTGGAGGCTTTTACCTTTGAAACTGCAAAGTTGGGAGATGTGGGTACTTTTAAGGTCAAGGGAAGGAGTATAATCTGTCTTAAGCCATCTACTTATATGAACAGAAGTGGAAAGGCCGTAAAATATTGGATGGAGAAGGAAAATATTCCCCTTGAAAATGTACTTGTCATTACAGATGATATTAATCTTTCTTTCGGGACCATACGTTTAAAGACCAAGGGAAGTGACGGAGGCCATAATGGTCTAAAAGATGTTCAGCAGTACCTACTTACCACCAATTACAATAGATTGAGGTTTGGTGTTGGGTCCGATTTTGGAAAAGGAAAACAAATAGATTATGTTTTGGGAGAATGGAACCAAGAGGAAAAGGATGCTTTGGGTGAACGATATGAAAGAGTCAATGCGCTTATCCGTTCATTTGTACTTTCCGGGGTGAATAGGACAATGAACGAATACAACGGAACTTAACACCTTTAGCGTACTTTAAACTCGGAAATACTATTTGTAGCGGTATTTCCTTCCCTATCCATGGTAACTACTCTCCAGTAATAAACGGTGTTGGCTTCAACGCTTACCTTTAGATCGGATTTCCCTGATGTTAGTGTGCTTATCAGAGTAGTGGGAGGGGTTTCGGTGGAAAAATAAACTTCGTATCCTTCCAGATCATTATCCACATCTGCACCTTCCCATTCCAAGAGAACTTCATTATTAATGTCCCTGGCTATGTTCGATCCTGTTTTGGGAGCTACAACCTCTGCGGGAAAAGGTGCATGGGTGGTTTCCACACCAGCATTAAAAAACCGCCATGTTTCGCTACGTGCCGATTCCGATACTTCCGTATTTTTGGAAACTACCAGCCAAGAAAATGGGGCCCCTCTTTCAATATTCAAATTTGCCGAAGTACCGCTTACCACAATGGTTTGAGTGGTGTTGGTATTCAAATTTGTAGCCCTTAGTTCATAGGATTCCGTATGGTCCGATGCTTGCCATCTAAATTGTACTGTAGAATTATTGGTTCCTGTTACATTTATGCCGGTGGTGCATTCCGAGTTTTTCTGGGGAAAGACCAACAGGGCGGACAAGGGCGGTTTGGGAGAGTCCTTTCCTCCACATCCCACTAGGGCCAAGAAGCATAAAATTATGGCTATTGGTTTCATCCGTTTATTTTTTTACTACCTTAAAATTACTATTTATACCTTCCCCTTTAACCTTAAGGATGTAAATACCTGAGGGCAGACCTGTAAAATTAATTTTAATTTCATTGCTGTCAAGGGTGTAATCCTTATGGCTTATCAATTGGCCTACATAATTAAAAATCTGGGTATTTACAGTTTCCGGTCCATTATTGATTAAAATGTTGACTTCCTCCTCAAAAGGATTGGGGAACACTATAGGTTCATCCAGGAGGAACAATTGATCTTCATAGACGCCTTGGCATGGCAGATTGGTAGACACTTTAATTTGGTTTACACCTTGTTTAAGGTCTAAAGTAATACTGGAAGATTTGGTCTGCGTAACAATGCCATTTAATTCAATATTGTAGAAATCGCTTCCTTCCAGGTTCAATATGGTCTGATTTCCCGAGGCCGTTAGTTTGGAAGTAACGGTTAAGGGCGGAGGTTCTGTAATGATGGCTTGAAAACAATAGGGTTCGTATACCTTGTCATCTTCGGTTCCGGTAATACATATTTCATAGGTGCCAGCGGCAAGGCCTTCTTTAAAAAAGAAATTGGTAAAATTATTGCTTTCATTTATTCCATTACCGATAAGCGTAAGGTCGTAGTCCATATTGATGCCGGCCACGATACGTATAGAGCCATTATTTTGATTGCTACAGGATTCACTATTGATTTCCACTTCAAAATTATCTGCAGGTAAAATATAAACGGCACAGCCGTTTAAATCCACCGTGGCCCCCATGGGGGTGTTTAAACATAAGTCGTCCCCATCATCAAAAACCCCATCTTTATCTTCATCCGCCCTAAAGGTCCCTTCAACACAGATGTCCATGGAAAACGCATTTAAGGATCCTCCATCCGAGGCAGCAATGTCCTTGACCTCCAATATCCAGTCCCCATAGGTAGATTCACCATTAAAAGCTGCCAAAGAGCCTAAGGGCCTTACGATGCCCTGAATGGCCGGACTTGTTCCGCATATAAATCCTTCCGCGCTATCATCAAATGTCGCCAGTATATCCTGATTTGCTCCACAGGAATTGGATACGAGAATTACCCGAGTGCCAGCAGGGGATATAAGGGTTACCTCCAAATCGGCAAGAAAGGAATGGGTCAGATCCAGATTAACATTAATATCTGCAACAGGCAGGTCGTTTAAGAGGGTAATGGTGGAAGTTATTGTGGGTGCTCCGGTTGTTGATATGGTAATGGGCAAATCCTTGGCGGCTTCCAAAGCACAGTTCAACTCCAAGGTTGTAAAGCTAAAGGCCGGACCAAAGGTTCCCTCCCCACAGCTATTTTTTGGTTTAACGTGCCAATAATAAGTGGTTTCCTCTGCCAGACCGGTGGCCAAATAGGAGTTGAAAATAACCGTGGCCGTATCAATGATATTGGTGAAGGCCGCGTCATCGGCAATCTCAACATCATAGGAGGTATAGGAACTATTGGATTCCCATTCCAATTCTGATGCTATACGTGCGCTTGTGGAACCATTGGTGGGCAATTGCAGTACAACATCCGTAAATGTAGTTTCCAATATTTTTACATCAATGACAACTTCCTTGGTGACATTTTCTGTAGTGGCCACTATGTTTATGGGGTAATTGCCTGGGGTTACCAAATCCGTATTGGAAAAGGTAATATTTACCAGGGTGTCGTTCACCATGGTGGAGGCAGGAGAAAAATTAATGGCCAATCCCGGGGGCATGCCTGTAGCGGAAAAGGTGGCCTCCTCGGAAAAATCATTATAGGTTTGGTAGGTGAAGGGGACTATTAAATCGTTGCCTTGGCAAACTTCGTGCTGCAATTGGGGGAAGTTCAACACTATATCGGACGGCGATATCGTAAAATTGGAAGCGTTTACTGCTAAAAAGATGTTGTCGTGTGCACTGACCATAATTCGGCCTGTAGGAGTGGCAAATCCAGGGATCAATATGTCCTGTTGTCCATCATTGGGGACGCTATCCGCTAATTTTATGGGAAAGGAAGCGCCTCCATTGGCAGAAAAAAAGATGTCTACTTTTTGAGTGTTTACCGGGCCCTGATTTGTTTTAGCCACATCCCATGTAACCTCTTGTCGGGTCCCTGCGGTATAAATCTCATTGGCGGCTTGGGAAGTTATCACAAAGGGCCCTGCATTGTCTATGACCATAACTTTTACCAAGTCCGATGTAACTTGTCCTCCGCCTAAGGAATTGTCCCTGACGGTAAGTGCAAAATCCAGTTCGCGTTCCACGTCGGAAACGGTTTCCCAAGTGGTATTAACATTGGGATTGGTTTGGGTAAGATTGCCCGATACGATGCTGCTGAGCCTTGGAAAATATCTGGTTGGTGTTACCGTTGGTTTTAGGGATCTAAAATTGGCTCCACTAAGATTTGTTGGTCCAAAGGTATTATGGGTAACTATGCCATCATTTATTTGTTCCCAATTGTACGTAAGTATATCATCTTCATCCACATCCGTTGCATTGCCTTTTAACCTAAAGGCCGTAGATTTTGGAATGGTAAAGTTGCCTGTAGGGACTATTTCCGGTGGATTGTTCAGCAAGGAGATTTCCTGGGCACAACTCGTTGTTTTTATGTATTCCAGTATCTGAAATATGCTGTAGTAATGAAAATAGTCATCCCCGTTCAAGGCCACATTGTTGTTGCCGGAAATACCTGCATACCCCATAATGGTTGTTCCACTTCCTGGCTCGGCCTGTACCAGAGTACCTTCCGATTCAAAGGACCAGGTGTGGTTGGCACCAAACTGATGTCCCATTTCATGCGCCACAAAATCCAGGTCAAAAATGTCCCCTTGCGGAATTAAGGCAGAGGAATAGGCACTCCCTTTTCTGGAATCTATACATACCGAGGCGATAAATCCGGCATTACCTCCATTTTCGTCATTTTGGAATAAATGCCCCACATCATAATTTTCTGCACCAATTACCGTATTTAAGGTATTTTGTACTTCAGAATTAAGATTTGTTCCATAGGGGTCAGTGTTTTTGTCCGTGTAGATTACCTCGTCTGTATTGGCAACAATCTCTAAACTAATGCCCAAATCGGTTTCAAAAATTTCATTTACCCGTGTAATGGTAGCATTTATGGCTGCTAGGGCATTTGGTACAGTTCCGCCGTGGAACTCTGTATACTCCCCTGTTGCCGAGATGGCCACCCTAAACTTCCTTAATACTTGACCATCCACCAATTTTAAAGCGGAAGGTCCTTTGTCTTTTTCGATAAGGGAAGTGGTCTCGCAAATGAAATTGGTGTTCATCATATAGGCGTCTTTCCTATTGTATACCAAATATTCATTGTCGGAACCAGACACTTTTTGCATGTAGGTGGCATTTTTGCTTTCCCCGTACACGATCATGCTTTGAATTCCGTTTTGGGAAACACTAAATCTTACCCTGTCCTTTTCATTCTTTAAGCCCCTGCCTACATAAGATTTTATTTGGGGGTATTTTTTGGAAAGTTCTGGAGAAAGTACGGAAGCTTCCTGAACAACGAAAGGGATCAAGTCTCCGTCTTCGTCTGGAAAACTTACTATTTTTGAAGACTTTTGGATTTGGTTCCCCTTTAGTTCATTGATAAAAACATCTTTTTCCAAAGAAAAAGTAAGGCCATGATTTATCCTTAACTCCGCTGTTTGCCTTTGGGACTTCTTGCTCCTAGAATCGGTTTTTTGCCAATACTTGGCTTGTCCAAATCCGCAATAGCAAAGAAAAAATATGGATATTGAAAAAACAAGACGTAATTTTACAACCATCAAGCGGGTTTTTGTACAAACTCAAAGATAAGTTTTTTTATTATTCGAATTTGTGATAACAGTTCAAAGCATCTCCAATTACGATAAAGCGTACCCTACTGCCATTACCATTGGCACTTTTGATGGGGTGCATATCGGTCATCGTAAAATATTGGAACGTCTCATAAATAATGCCAAAGTGCTGGAGTTGAAATCAACGGTACTCACTTTTTTCCCCCACCCTAGAATGGTGCTTCAAAAAGATGTCTCTATCAAGCTTTTGAATACTATTGATGAAAAAATCAAAATTTTGGAGGAATTGGGGATCGATTATTTAATTGTACACCCGTTTACCAAAGAATTTTCACGCTTGTCCGCAACACAGTTCGTTAGGGATATTTTGGTGAACGATTTAAAGACCAAAAAAATCATTATTGGTTACGATCATAGGTTTGGCAGGAATAGAAATGCCAATATAAACGATTTAGTAGCTTTCGGGAACGCCTTGGATTTTGAGGTGGAGGAAATATCGGCCCAAGAAGTGGATGATGTTTCCGTAAGTTCCACAAAAATCAGGAAAGCCTTGGAAGAGGGGGACATGAAAACGGCCAATATGTATTTGGGATATAATTATATGCTAACAGGGAGTATTGTAAAAGGAAAGGGAATAGGTAGAAAATTAAACTTTCCTACTGCCAATTTATCCATTCCCGAAGAATACAAGCTAATACCCAAGAACGGGGTCTATGTGGTGAGCAGTGTATTGGACGGCAAGACTGTATTTGGAATGATGAATATAGGTTTCAATCCTACCGTGGAGGGCAAGACAAAAAGTATCGAAATTAATTTCTTCGATTTTGATCAGGATCTTTACGGAAAAAAAATTCAGATCGATATTATTGATCGTATAAGGGATGAAAAAAAGTTCAATTCCCTAGAAGGTCTCCAGGCGCAATTGACAAAAGATAGGGAGACTTCCCTTTCCATAATCTCCAAGTAAATGTTGGATCGGTTTCTTTTTAAGCAAATCGATAATAGTCCGGTCCTAATTTTCAGGATATTTTTTGGCATTCTTGTAAGCCTTGAATGTTATGGGGCCATCGCCACAGGTTGGGTCAAAAAAAATCTGATAGACCCTGAGTTTACCTTTAATTTTATTGGTTTGGACTGGTTGCAGCCATTGCCCGGAATAGGTATGTATCTGTATTTTATTGTAATGGGCACCTTAGGGATTTTTATTGCCCTGGGATATAGATACCGATTTAGCGCCGGGGCCTTTGCCCTGCTTTGGACCGCTGTTTACCTTATGCAAAAAACAGCGTACAACAATCATTATTACCTACTGATATTGATTGCCCTGATAATGGCTTTTATGCCTGCTAACCGGGATTATTCACTGGATGCCAGGAGAAACCCTTCCATAAGGACCAATCATATGTCCGCCTATTTAAAATGGGCAATTGTTTTGCAGTTGTTCATTGTCTATACCTATGCCTCTGTGGCCAAGTTGTACGGGGATTGGTTGGATTTCAGCATTATAGAGATTCTTTTTAAAAATAAAAAGTACTATCCCATCATTGGTGGACTGCTTCAAGAACCTTTGGTCCATAGGGTAGTTGGTATTTCTGGTATCCTGTTCGATTTGCTTATCGTACCTGCCCTCTTGTGGAAGCCTACTAGAAAATGGGCCTTTGTGGCTTCCCTGTTCTTTCATTTGTTTAATTCAATTGTTTTTCAAATAGGCATCTTTCCCTATTTGGCCCTAGCTTTTACGGTATTCTTTTTTGAACCTGAAACCATCCGGAAATTGTTTTTTAAAAAGAAGGAACCTTATTTGGAGAACGTTCTTACTGTACCTCCCCAAAGAGAATTGGTTTTGGGAATTTTGTCCCTTTATTTTTTGATCCAATTGGTCTTGCCTATCCGTCATTATTTTATAAAGGACGATGTGTTATGGACAGAGGAGGGCCATAGGATGAGTTGGAGAATGATGTTGAGGAGTCGCACCGGAATTACAACATTTAAAATAGTGAACCATACCACCGGAAATTCGTATCTGGTAAATTTGGACGATTATTTATCAAGGGGACAGAAAAGTAAAATTAAGTCCTATCCGGATTTTATGTGGCAGTTTGCACAACGCTTAAGGCGGGAATACACTGAAAAGGGAGAGGATATCTCGGTTTTTGTAAATTCAAGGGTTAGCATAAATGGAAAGCCATACCAAGAATTTATTGACCCAAAAATAGACCTTGGCAATGTGTCCTGGAACTATTTTGGGCATAATGATTGGATCTTGCCTTCCCCGTCCAAAAATTAGAGTAATAAGAATGCCCTAGGGTTTTCTAAAAGGGTGTGGCCCTATGGCAGAGTTGCAGCGGCATGCCCCATGGGTCTCGGAGCATTACCAAATGGCTGCCGTCTTCCTTTGTTATTTCCTCAACAAAACTGGCTCCTTTATCCAATAACCTAATCTTATCTTTTTCAGCATTTTTGGAAACAAATGCCATGTGAAAAGTAAGTGGATGTTTTGTTTTAAAATCTGTAATTTCTTCGTCCGGTCTATGATATAGTTCCAAAATTACACGTCCGGATGAATCTGCAAAAAAAGTCATGAAGGGAGCTTCCTTTTGCTCGCTTACTACCTTCAGCCCCAAATTGGCAACATACCAATCCTTAATATCCTTGATGTTTTTTACGTTCAACGCAATGTGTTCAAAAACCATGAAATTTAATTTTGCTATTTATATCTAGGCTAAATTTATGCCGAAAATCCGAAGATTAGGTTAAATTTGCACGATAAAAATCAAAAAAAATGTTGCAGTTACAGGCTATCCGTGAGGATAAGGAACAAATTGTTGAGGCTTTAAAAAAGCGTAATATTGACGCCCTTCCGCTAATTGAGAACGTACTTCAATTGGATGAAAAACGACGAGCCCTACAGACACGCCTAGACAATACACTTGCCGAATCCAATAGTATTTCAAAGGAAATCGGCATTCTCTATAAAAGCGGTAAGGCGGCGGAAGCCAACGTTTTAAAGGAAAGAACCGGTAGTTTAAAGGAGGAGTCCAAGGAATTGAACGAGGCCTTGACCGCAACCGCAACCGATCTTCAAAATTTACTGTACCAAATTCCAAATGTTCCGCATGAATCGGTTCCAGCCGGTAGCACTGAGGAGGATAATGAAGAGGTAAATAGGGAAGGGGATATCCCTACCTTAAAAGAGGGTGCACTTCCCCATTGGGAATTGGCCAAGAAATATGATATAATAGATTTTGAACTGGGAGTTAAGATAGCTGGCGCAGGATTTCCGGTGTACAAGGGTAAAGGTGCTCGATTGCAAAGAGCCCTTATTTCCTACTTTTTGGATAAAAATTCAGCCGCTGGTTATAATGAAATTCAAGTGCCACATTTGGTAAATGAGGCTTCAGGTTATGGCACGGGCCAGTTGCCCGATAAGGAGGGACAGATGTATCACGTAGGTGAGGACGATCTTTATCTAATCCCTACGGCCGAGGTGCCGGTAACCAATATTTTTAGGGATGTTATTCTAAACGAATCCGATTTCCCCATTACCCATACGGCATATACGCCTTGTTTTAGGAGGGAGGCCGGGAGTTACGGCGCCCATGTACGTGGACTTAACCGCTTGCACCAATTTGACAAGGTAGAAATAGTACGTGTGGAACATCCCGATAAATCATATGAAGCCTTGGATGCTATGGTAGAGCATGTTAAAAACATACTTAGGGAACTAAAATTGCCTTATAGAATCTTACGACTTTGTGGAGGTGATCTGGGCTTTACTGCTGCCCTTACCTATGATTTTGAGGTCTTTTCAACGGCTCAGGATCGCTGGTTGGAAATTAGTTCGGTCTCCAATTTTGAAACCTTTCAGGCAAACCGATTAAAACTGCGCTATAAGGACGAAAATGGAAAAAGTCAATTGGCACACACTTTAAATGGCAGCTCATTGGCCTTGCCCAGGGTATTGGCCGGAATATTGGAAAATTATCAGACAGAGGATGGAATCCAAATTCCTGAAGTTCTTATCCCCTATACCGGTTTTGATAAGATAGACTAAGGCTGGCCGACGGACCGGAAACATTAAAAACTGCTATGACTACCTGTGAAGGGGGGTCATGTTTTATCCCAAGAAATATTGTAAAAAGGTTGGGTACATGGCAAAAATTGTCCTAGTAAGGTTTTTCGGAAAATCCGTTTTGCCCTCCCGATATCTATCGGGACTAAAGGTAGCCTGATTTTCCTCGATTTCCCCCTTTAGGGTCGGGGTCAAAAATTGAGGAAAATCTTTTGGAATTTAAAGTTGTGCCCACATATAATTCTTTATATTGGCCTTAACACCCACTTTGTACATTCTGCGTATCTTTGAAAAAAAGAATCTTTGCGACTACTTATTTCCATACTTATATTTTCTTGTTCCCAACTACTGGTTTCCCAGGAAGACTTTTTGGCGAAACAGTATTTTGAGGATGGTGCTTTTGATAAGGCCGTGGTATTCTATGAAAAGTTGGTTGCCAAAAACCCTATGCGGACAGATTATGGCGAAGGCTTGGTAGCCTGCTACCAGCAATTGGAACAGTATGATAAAGCCGAAGAATTTTTGCTGAAAGCGGTGAACGGGCAAAATATTTACCCTACCATGCTCATAGAGCTGGGGTACAATTACACCTTGCAGGACCAACCGGAAAAGGCGACCGAGTATTACAATGCAGCGCTTCAAAAAATAAACGAGAACCCTAATTTTGGTTATGGTCTGGGATATAGGTTTCAGAAATATGCTTTATTGGATTATGCCATAAAGGCGTACTCCATGGCAATGGAGCTTAATCCGAAATTGGATTATAATTTTCAGAAAGCAAGGATCTACGGGGAGCAGGGGAACATAGAGCAGATGTACGAATCCTATTTAAAATTAATAAGTGAAGGCAAGGCCTCACAGGCAAATGTGCTTCGTAATATTAACGATTTTATTAGTTCGGAGGCCGAGAATCCAAATAACATTAAATTCAAAAAGGTATTGCTTCAGAATGCACAAAGAAGCCCGGACATACTATGGAACGAATTGTTGAGTTGGCTTTTTGTTCAACAAAAACAATTCAAGAGTGCCTTTAACCAGGAAAAGGCCATTTACAAAAGGGGTGGAGAGACCTCTTTGCAACGTTTGCAGGGATTGGGAAAAATGGCGATGGAGGAACAGGATGTAGATACGGCAAAAGAGGTGTTTGTTTATATATCCGAAAATAGTGCCGATGCCGTAGTGGCGCTAGACGCCCAGCTAAATCTTATAGAATTGGATCTATTGGAAGCCGATGATAAGGTTTTGGACAAGGTCCAAAAGAAATTTGATGAATTATTGGGCGTGTATGGTTATGAAATGGAGACCTTGCAGCTACAGATAGCCTACGCCAAATTTTTAACGTTCAATAAGAATAACCCCGAGCCTGCTATTGGGATATTACGTCAATGTTTGGAGCTGCCCCTAAATAATTATAGCAAATCCTATATTAAAAGTACTTTGGGGGATATTTTGGTCTATGACCGGCAGTTTAATCAGGCCTTGATCTATTTTTCGCAGATCCAGAAGGATTTAAAAAATGATGTCCTTGGTCAGGATGCCCGTTTTAAGGTGGCGCAAACTAGTTTTTACAAAGGGGATTTCGATTGGGCATTAACGCAATTGAAGATACTTAGGGGGTCTACCTCGCAATTGATTGCCAATGATGCTATGCAATTAAGCCTATTGATATCCGATAACTCATTGGAAGATTCTACCCAAACAGCTTTAAAGAAGTACGCCCGTGCCGATTTTTTGGCCTATCAAAATAAAAAGAAAGATGCTGTAGAACTATTGGAGGATATCCTCCAAAATCATAAAGGGGAAAAAATTGAGGATGAGGCACTTTTAAAACAGGCACAAATTTTAATCGAATTAAAGGATTATGAAAAGGCGGAATTTAACTACCTTAAAATAGTGGAATTCTATGCCAACGATATTTTGGCCGATGATGCCAATTTTGCCCTGGCGGAATTGTATCGCAACATCCTGGAGCAGCCTGAAAAGGCCAAGGCGCATTACGAGAAAATTATCTATAACTATCAGGATAGTTACTTTTTTCCACTGGCAAGAAGGAATTTCAGGATGTTGCGGGGAGACAGTATTAATTAATGTCCAATGCCTTGGTCCATCCAAAAATGAATATAAATTTTCCCGTTTGGGAATGCAATGACGAAGCATGTATATTTACAATGTTACCATGAATATTGAAGAATCGATCCAGGGACAGTGGCTGTCCTGGATGAAGGAGGTCCATATCCCCGAGATGTTGGAAACAGGAAAGTTTACCAAAGCTCTAATGTCTCAAGTTTTGGTGGAGGAGGAGATGGGAGGAATTACCTATTCCATTCAATATACCACCGATTCCAAAGAAACCCTTCAAAAATATTACGCCGAAGATGCAGAAAGACTGCGTAAAAAAGTGATGGAACTCTTTGCGGGCAAGTTTGTTGCCTTTAGGACAGAGTTGGCGATCATTAGCGAACATTAATTAAATACGCAGCGCCATGAGCAAAAAAGGAAAAAAATCCTTTCATTCCAAAAAGGAAAAGTTCAATAGACCCTGGCAGGAGGAAAGTCCGGTGAAAGCAAAAAAACATTTAGGACAACATTTTTTGAAAGATGAGGCCGTCGCCAAAAAAATTGGGGAAACGCTAAAATTGAACGGATATCGCAATGTTATAGAAATTGGGCCCGGTACCGGGGTGCTCACCAAATATTTATTGGAAAAGGATATCGATTTGGTGGCAATGGATCTGGATGAGGAATCTATAATTTACCTTAACCACAGCTTTCCTTTGGAGCACAATAGTCTAATGCAGCGCAAGGGCGAGTTTAAGGTTTTGGAGGCCGATTTTTTAAAGTATGACCTATGGACCCTTTTTGGGGAAGAACAGTTCGCTATTACTGGCAATTTTCCCTATAATATTTCCACCCAGATCGTCTTTAAGATGTTGGAATTTAAGGATCAGATTCCTGAATTCACCGGGATGTTCCAAAAAGAGGTGGCCGAAAGGATTTGTGAAAAGGAAGGGAGCAAGGCCTATGGGATACTTTCCGTTTTGGTACAGGCATTTTACGAGGCCGAATATTTATTTACGGTTTCGCCCCAAGTTTTTGATCCACCTCCAAAAGTACAGTCTGGAGTGTTGCGACTTACCAGAAAGGAAAATTTTCAGTTGGACGTGGATGAAAGACTCTTCAAGCAGGTGGTCAAGGCAGCATTTAACCAGCGCAGAAAGACCATTCGTAACAGTTTAAAAACATTCAATCTTTCCGATGTTCTTAAAGAAGATGCTATATTTGGCCTGCGTCCGGAGCAACTGAGCGTTGAGGACTTTATTTCGTTGACACAGAAGATAGCAAATGATACCATTTAAACTCACCGAGGAATATTTAGCTGAAATAGAACAGCTAATAGACAACCAGCAGGACGGGCAATTGTCCGCATTGTTGGCTGAGGTGCATTATGCGGATGTGGCAGAGATTATCAACGAATTGGACGAGGACCATGCCACCTATCTAATTAAACTTCTGGATAGTGAAAAAACATCGGAAACCCTTACGGAGTTGGATGTTGATGTCAGGGAGGCCATCCTTGCCAATCTTTCCGCCAAGGAAATTGCAGGTGAGTTGGACGAGTTGGATACCGATGATGCCGCAGATATCATAGGGGAACTGCCCAAAAATATGGTCCAGGAGGTAATTTCCGAATTGGAGGACAGGGAGCATGCCAAGCATATTGTGGACCTGTTGCGCTATGATGAAAATTCGGCGGGTGGACTTATGGCCAAAGAGTTGGTAAAGGTCAATGAGAATTGGAACGTACTTACCTGTGTAAAGGAAATGAGGGCGCAGGCGGAAAACGTAACTAGGGTGCACTCCATTTATGTGGTAGATGATGAAGGCAAACTTAAGGGGCGACTTTCCCTCAAGGATTTGCTTACTACCTCTACCAAGACCCATATCAGTGAAGTATATATCCCCAAGGTAGATGCCGTTAACGTAAATGAAAAACCAGAGGAAGTAGCCAAGATTATGTCCAAATACGATTTGGAAGCCATTCCCGTGGTCGACGAAATTGGCAGGCTGGTGGGCCGTATTACCATAGACGATATTGTGGATGTTATTAGGGAAGAGGCGGAGAAGGATTATCAATTGGCAGCAGGTATTTCCCAAGATGTGGAGGCAGATGATAGCATTTGGGACCTTACCCGCGCCAGATTGCCCTGGTTGTTTCTGGGCCTATTGGGAGGCGTAGGGGCTGCGGCCATCATGGGCGGCTTTGAGACCCTGATGAGCGATTATGGAGTGCTGTTTTTCTTTACCCCGTTAATAGCTGCGATGGCCGGGAATGTAGGAGTGCAATCCAGTGCCATAATGGTGCAGGGATTGGCCAATGACGATCTTAAAGGGAGTATCACTGGCCGACTTATCAAGGAAATGTTGTTGGCCCTGCTCAATGGAACCGTTTTGGCGTCCATACTGTTATTTTTTACCTGGCTTTGGAAAGGAAGTTTTCTTACCTCCCTGGCCATTTCCATTTCCTTGATCACCGTAACCGTGGTAGCAGGGATTATAGGGACTTTTATTCCGTTGTTTCTGCACAAAAGGGGCATAGACCCCGCCATAGCCACGGGACCGTTTATTACCACAAGTAACGATATTTTCGGGATTTTGATCTATTTTTCAATCGCCAAGGTTATTTTGGGCATTTAGGGCACTCCGCCTTCTTTGGCGGCGGCGGGCTTTCCGCGCTACATGGTAGCCAGCTGCAATCCCTAGTGCAAATACGTTATAACTTTCTTGTGTCAATTATTAATTTAATTATTTCAGAAAAGTAAACTACTTAAAGCTGTTTTTAATCTATATGCGGATATTGCTAAGTGGTTGTGCAGCATATGTATAAAATAAAAGTTATTGCTTATATCAAATATTTGTACATTTGAGTTGTGGACAAAATTGGTGAAATAGAAATAAGAGTTATAGGTAAATCAGGAAATAAGGATTTAAGTCCCGATAACTATGATATAAAGCAAATTGCAGCTATTTTGCAAAATGTTGAGGACTTGTTGTATCCAAATAATAGGAAAGATAGGCCGATAATTACATATGACATTCAAGAAGGTTCTGTCAGCCATAAATTCAAGACAACTATACAAGCTGTAATTGGTTTTAGTGCAATTTTATCTCAAGTTCATGCGAATAATTCTATTGACTTTTTGGAGTTAAAAACAGCTAGGGCATTAGAAAACATCCAAAATTTGTCTAGACAAAAGAACTATGAATTTCAGATTAAGACTTCATTAAAAGAAGAATATGAACTGACAATAAATCCTTTAACTCGTTTTGTTCAAACAGAAAATACCTGGGTTCAGGCAGAACTTTACTTTTATGGTATAATTAGGGATGCAGGAGGTAAGGGCAAGGCGAATATACATTTGGATACCCAAGATTATGGATATCTATCCATAGAGACAGCGCAAGATTTTTTAATGGAAAGAGAAGAGAACCTACTTTATAAAAGGTTTGGGGTAAGAGCTCTCGGACTGCAAAATATTGAAACAGGGGAAATTGATACGAAGTCTCTAAAATTATTGGAGTTAATAGATTATAATCCAAAATTTGATCAATCCTATTTGAATAGTTTAATATTGAGGGCCAAAAATAGTTGGAAGAACATAAACCCAGACGAGTGGTTATTAGATATTAGGGGGGGGTATGAAGCATAGTGTATTACTTGACACCAGTTTTTTTATTCGTTTGCTCAATGACGATGATAAGCTTCACTTAAATGCACTTGGATACTATAAATACTTTCTTGAAAACGAAATCACATTAAAAGTTTCAACGATAACAATTGCAGAATACTGTGTATTGGGAAAATTGGAAGACTTACCTATTGCTAATATTCAAATATTACCATTTAATCTTAAGGAAGCCCAAAGAACTGGTGAATTTGCTAATGCAATATTTGCTGAAAACAAGATCAGTTTTGCAAACCTTCATCCTCGTGCAATTATACCGAATGATTCGAAACTTTTCGCACAAGCTGATTTGGATAAAACTATAATATATTTTGTAACCTCGGATATGCGATCCAAAAGCACTTTGGATTTACTTAGAAAAAGAATAAATCCGAAGTTTGATATCATTAGTATTGATGTGCCCTTTTCAGAAACTTTTGGAATTTTAGACCTATAATTGGGTCCTACACAAAAATAAGTTTTTCGTAATTTTTATGTGTTTACTAATTCTGAAAAAGCTTCATCAAGTTAACGTCCTCATAGTTCTTAAAGAATAAAGATTCATCTTGCTTTATATAATACGAAACATAAGGTGTATGAACTTAAGTTTTTCTGAGAGCTAAAGGGGGTGCTGATGTAATTGGATATTTACTTCGTGAGTTGTGTCAAGGGGTATTGAGAAGAATATGGAAGAGATACATATTTAAGGGATTTATTGTTTGAATTATTTCACACGATTTAAATAATTGAGTTGTTAAACTATGTAAACCATAATTAGGTTATTAAAACATGGGTAATATTTAAACTTTAAAATAGTCCAGTTTCTTGTTTCCAGTAGTCCAAGGGTCTTGTATCTTTGCTGTTCAATATTTAGTTTATGAAAGTTCTCCATTTAGATGTTAACCATCCCTTGATTATTGAACAATTCAATGCCCTGGGATTTCAAAATGATGAAGATTATACCTCCACCAAGGAGGAGATTGAAAAGAAAATAGGTGATTATGATGGTGTTATCATCAGAAGTAGGTTCACTATAGACGAGGCCTTTTTGGATAAGGCGGTCAACCTTAAGTTTATTGGCCGCTTGGGTGCAGGTCTGGAAAACATAGATACCGATCATGCCAAGCGACTGGGAATCTTTTTAGCTGCCGCCCCGGAGGGGAACAGGAATGCCGTTGGGGAACACGCTCTGGGAATGCTATTGTCCCTCTTCAATAAATTGAACAAGGCGGACAGGGAGGTAAGAAGTGGCAAATGGGACCGGGAAGGAAACCGCGGGATAGAGCTGGAAGGCAAAACGGTAGGCATCATTGGCTATGGAAATATGGGTAAGGCCTTTGCCAAAAAATTAAAGGGCTTTGATGTGGAAGTAATATGCTACGACATAGTTGGTGGTGTAGGGGATGAGAATGCTAGACAGGTTGGGATAATGGAATTTAAGCAAAGGTCCGAAGTCGTTAGCCTTCATGTACCCCAGACTCCTTCTACCATAAATATGATCAATACCGATTTTCTAAAGGATTTCAAGAATCCCCTTTGGTTGATAAATACCGCAAGAGGGAAATGTGTGGTTACGGAAGACCTTGTTGCGGCAATGAAAGAGGGCAAGGTGCTCGGAGCAGGTTTGGATGTACTGGAATATGAGAAAAAATCTTTTGAAGATATGTTTGGCGGGTCAGAATTGCCGGAGGCCTTTACGTATTTGATAAAGGCCAATAATGTACTGCTTACTCCGCATGTTGCGGGATGGACAGTGGAGAGCAAAATAAAATTGGCGCAAACGGTGGTGGACAAGATCAAGGAAAAATTCTGCTAAGCAAGGCCAGAAGCCTCTAATTTTGATCTTTTAAGCCATAGGGTCCATTGGTTATTGTACTGGACACTCGACCTTCGGAGTTTGAGATTTTATAAATAGAAGATCATGAAAAATAGAGTTACAGGATTGGGCGGTTTTTTCTTTAAGACCAAAGACCCTAATGCAATTAAACAATGGTACAATAAACATTTAGGACTCAATACGGATCAATACGGCTGTACATTTTGGTGGAAGGACAAGAAGGGGCAGGACTGCTCTACCCAATGGAGCCCCATGAAGGACGATACCAATTATTTTAAACCCAGCAAATCCCCTTTTATGATGAACTTCCGAGTAGAGAATTTGGAGGAATTGCTGAAAGTTCTAAGGCTGGAAGGAGTTACTGTTGTAGGCGAAATAGAGGAATACAGTTACGGTAAATTCGGTTGGATATTGGATCCTGATGGTAACAAGCTGGAATTGTGGGAGCCCAATGACAAAGCGTTTCTTTGATTAGAAAATAATTATTACATTTAGTACTATTATTAATCAACTAAAACACTACCATGTCAGAAGAAAATAAAGATTTAGGAGATAAGGCCAAAGACGCTGCAAAAGGTGCCAAAAAATCGGCCAAAGAGTTTGCCAAGGATGCCAAGGAATCTGCAAAGGAGTTTGCGGAAGATACCAAAGAGGCTGCCAAGGAATTTAAGGAAGACACTAAGGAAGCTGCCAAGGATTTTGGTCAGGAGGCCAAAAAAACCGCTGACGAATTTAAGGAAGGCTTGGCAAGTGCAGGTGGGGATAACAAGAAATTATTGGCGGGAATCTTGGCAATCTTATTTGGATGGCTGGGGGTGCATAAGTTTATTTTAGGGTATCAAAAAGAAGGAATCATTATGGCTGTAGTTGGTGTGTTGGGCTGGTTTCTTTGTGGAATACCGACCATGTTGGTTTCTATAGTGGGTTTAATTGAAGGCATCATGTACCTGACAAAGTCGGATGAGGAATTCTATAATACCTATCAGGCAGGTAGAAAGCCTTGGTTCTAAGAATATATTGAAGTCAGATTATTTGTAGTCTGACTTTCTTTTTATCAATATTAATCGTAATATTACGATAAATTGAAATGCTAAACCAAGGGTCTTTTTAAGACCTAGGTTTGTTCCAAAAAGTATATTCATGGAGATACGCACTATGAAAAACAGCGATTGGCCTGCAGTTGCTGAAATTTACCAGCAGGGCATGGATACAGGCTTTGCTACCTTCGAAAAAGTAGTCCCTTCCTTTGAGGTGTGGGATGCAAGTCATCTTGTGGTAGGAAGATTGGTGGCCGTTAATGGGGAAACCATATTGGGCTGGGCAGCACTTTCCCCTGTATCCAGCAGATGTGTTTATGGTGGGGTGGCCGAGGTTAGTGTTTATATAGGACAGGGCAATAGGGGCCAAGGTGTGGGTAAAATGCTAATGCAGCAGTTGATTGTTGAAAGTGAAAAAGCGGGTTTATGGACCCTGCAATCGGGAATATTTCCGGAAAATGAAGGAAGTGTGGAATTACATCTCAAAATGGGGTTCCGTTTTATAGGCAAAAGGGAGCGCGTAGGCAAACGGGATAATGTCTGGAAGGATAATCTTCTCTTTGAAAGAAGAAGTACAGTAGTGGGCATGGATTAGCCTAATGCTACCGCTTTTGGGATTGCCTTAGGGAGAAAACCCTAGGCAGGGTTTCCTTCATCCTGTTGCCCTTCGGCCAATTTTCGTTCCAATTCCGCCTGAAACTCTTCCATAACGGGCTTTACCGTGCTTTCAGGGAGGTCGGCTATTTTAATATACATTAAACCGTCTACCGAGTTGTTGAACAAGGGATCCACATTAAAGGCCACCACTTTGGCATTCTGTTTAATGTATTTTTTGATCAATACCGGGAGTCTTAGACTTCCTGGCTCCACTTCTTCAATAAGCCTGTCGAATTTGTTGAGATCGGCTTCGGTTTCATCAAAAATAAAATCTTTGTCCGCATCGTTAAGCTTCACCTTAAATTCCTTTTTGGGCCTAATGTATTGCGCCACGTACGGATCCCAATAATTACTTTTCATAAATTCTATCATCAAGGACTTTGAAAAGTTGGAAAACTGGTTACTGATACTTACCCCTCCAATTAAATATTTGTGGTCAGGGAAGCGTAAGGTAGTATGTACAATCCCCTTCCATAAAAGAAATAAGGGCATTGGTTTTTGCTGATATTCCTTGATGATGTAGGCCCTGCCCATTTCTATTGATTGGGACATCATGCCGTATAGTTCAGGTTCAAATCTAAATAGGTCCTGTAAGTAAAACCCGTCTATTCCGTATTCCTCAAATATTTCCGAGCCCATACCCATACGGTAGGCCCCAACGATTACTTTGTCCTCGTCGTCCCAAAGAAAGAGGTGACGGTAATAATTATCAAACTTATCCAGATCAATGGCGTTATTGGTCCCTTCCCCTATGGCCCTAAATGTAACCTCCCTTTGTCTGCCAATTTCATTCAGAATAAAGGGCATATCCGTCGCCTTGGCCAAAAAGACCTCATAATTTTTACTTTGTAACAGTCTGCAGTCTTTCTCCCTTAGGCGTTCAATCTCCTCCTGTATGACCTCAGTGCGCACGGCTGCCGCTATTTTTCTTGGGGCCTTCGGTATTTTTAAACTTGTTGGAATCTGGTCCAATAGCCTTTCCTTCTCATAGGCATTGGAAAGCATATAGGTCTTGCGCCTTAAAAGATCTGCAAATTCTGCCAAATTTTCCTGTTCGTTCTGAGTTTGTACGGAAATAGGTTGCCCAATACGTACCTTGATAATCCTGTTCTTTTGCGTGGTTACTTCAGACGGTAGTTTGGCTGTACGGAATACGTCGCTTATCTTGGATAAACGATAAAACAACCTACTGTTTTTAGCGTGAAAATAGATGGGAACAACAGGTACCTCTGCCCGGCGTATTAGTTTTAGGGCAGCTTCCTCCCAAGGTTTGTCCACAATTAATTTTCCGTCCCTGTAGGTAGAAACTTCCCCCGCTGGAAAAATTCCCAAAGGGTGGCCGTCCTGCAAATGCTTCATGGCGCTCTTAAACCCTGAAATACTGCTTTTGGCATCCTTGTGTGTCTCAAAAGGATTTACAGGCAGTATATAGGGGGACATGGGTTCTATCCTGTTCAATAGGAAGTTGGCGATTATCTTAAAATCGGATCTATGGTTTAAAAGTAGTTTTAGAAGTAGCACCCCGTCTATCCCACCAAGCGGATGATTGGAAATGGTAATATAGCAACCTTGTTTGGGCAGGCGTTTAAAATCTTCCTCGGGAATCTCGAATTTTATTTCATAATGGTCCAAAATGGCATCCAAAAAGGCCAGTCCATCCAAATGCTTGTGTTGGTCGTAAAATTGGTTGATACTGGAAATCTTGGTTACTTTCATAAGCACCCATCCAATAAACGTTCCCAGAAAGCCGTATTTATCCAGGTTAATAGCCTTCGCTACCTCCTTTGCGGTTACTAAACCCATACCTTAGTGTAATTTGGTAACCGCTAAGATAGGAAAATCACTACAGCTATCCTTATTTATACTTTCCAACAAATTATTTCAATGCCCTATTGCACTACCAATTGTACTGTTTCCTTGCCACGTTGTTCAAGCAGGATTTCCTTGCCATTTTGGAGACTTGTTAAAGCTTCGGTGTCAAAATGCCTAATGGTATATAGGGAAACACCCTCATGATGCACCACCTTGAACCTACTTTTTAACAGGTTTAACAGCTCCTCTAATTTGTCAAATTTATTATCGACACATACAGAAAAACTAATGGCGGAATTTTGTATCAGATCTACTTTCATCTGATGGTCGTGCAATAATTTAAATAGTTCGCTGATACTATCTTCCACAATGAACGAAAAATCCAAGGAGGATAGCTTCATTAGCACTTGGTTCTTTTTTACGATAAAACAGGGAACCTTAGGTTCTATCCCAATGCCTTTTCCGACTGTGGTGCCTTTGTCCTTAGGGTTAATGAAGGATTTAACGTGTAAGGGTATTTCTTTTCTCTGCAATGGTTGCAAAGTTTTTGGGTGAATTACGGAAGCCCCATAAAAGGCCAGTTCAATGGCTTCCCGATAAGAGATTTTGTTTAATAATTCTGTCTTTTCAAAATATCTTGGATCGGCATTTAAAACCCCTGGAACATCTTTCCATATCGTTACCTCCTCAGCATTTAGGCAATAGGCCAAAATAGCAGCAGTGTAGTCAGAACCCTCACGGCCCAAAGTAGTGGTAAAGTTGTTATCATCACTTCCTAAAAAGCCCTGTGTAATATTTAGTTTATGCTTATCTATCTTCTCGTTAACGTTTATTTGCGTTTTATCCCAATTTACTTTGGCATCGCGATAATCGTCGTTGGTCTTGATCAAAGAGCGCACGTCCAGCCATTGATTGGCTATTCCAATTTCATTTAAATAGGCGCTGAGAATGGTGGTAGAAACCAATTCGCCATAACCTACAACCTGATCATATACAAATCCATGTTTAGGAGATTTGTTCCAGACCAAAAAGCCCTGTACTTCATCAAAAAGTGTTTTTACCTTGGCAAAAACCGGATGCTTGTCATTGGGAAACAAGTCGTGCAGAATGTTGTCATGATATTGAATAACCTCATGCACTGCTGCCGGTAATAACGACTTATCATTAAAATAGGCATTTACAACATCTTCCATGGCATTGGTCGTCTTCCCCATGGCCGATACTACCAAAAGGGTGTTGTCATGACCAACTTCCTCTAAAACCCTAACAACGTTTTTTACACTGCTTGCATCTTTTACCGATGCTCCTCCAAATTTAAAAACCCTCATAACTTATTTAAAAATGTTTTAATTCCTTTTTCGTCCAAATGAACTACATTCCAATCCCTCAAAACTCTGGCGCCTTTACTTTCGTAAAACGAAATCGCCGGGTCATTCCAGTCCAAGACCTCCCAGCTAATACGTTTAACCCCAAGTTGATATCCGTGCTCCACTACTTTTGCCAACATGGCCGCACCCAGACCACTACCTCTCATGGCTTCGGTAACTATCAGATCTTCCAGGTGTATAATTGGACCTTTCCAAGTGGAGTACCTACTGTACAAAAGGGCCATCCCTACTACATCCCCATCAGTTTCCGCAACATAGCAATGGAACAATTTGTCGGTGCCAAATCCATCCCTTTTTAAATCCTCTACCGTAACCTCTACGGCATTGTCCTCCTTTTCAAAAACGGCCAACTCCTGGATCAGTTTATGTACCTGGGCCATATCCTTGGCTTCGGCATCTCGAATAATGTACTTCATAATTGTTACAAATAAAACACAAAGTTATAAATTTAAAAAATCATTATTTTACGAAAACGTTGTAGTTTCACAAATTAACCGATATTTGTGCTCAAATAAACAAAGCTTTTGTAATGCATAGAAAAAATACGACCCTGGGAGAATTCATTATTGAAAACCAATCTTCTTTCCAATATTCCTCCGGAGAACTTTCCAAACTTATAAACGCTATTAGATTGGCGGCAAAAGTAGTAAACCACGAAGTAAATAAGGCGGGACTGGTAGATATTATTGGGGCGGCAGGGGATACCAATATTCAGGGCGAGGACCAACAAAAATTGGATGTTCTGGCCAACGAAAAATTTATTCAGACCTTAATTAATCGTGAAATTGTCTGTGGGATAGCCTCCGAGGAAGAAGATGATTTTATCAGTATTAATAGTAGTGATAACCAACACCAAAACAAATACATTGTATTGATAGATCCCTTGGATGGTTCGTCCAATATAGATGTGAATGTTTCCGTAGGGACCATTTTCTCCATATACAGAAGGGTTACCCCTATTGGCACCCCTGTTTCCCTAGAAGATTTTTTGCAGCCTGGCAGGGCGCAAATAGCGGCAGGTTATATTGTTTATGGAACTTCGACCATGTTGGTGTATACTACTGGCGATGGGGTGAACGGATTTACCTTAAATCCGGCCCTGGGAACTTTTTATCTTTCCCATCCCAATATGGAGTTTCCCGAAACGGGCAAAATTTACTCGGTAAACGAAGGTAATTATGTACACTTCCCCCAAGGTGTAAAGGATTACATTAAATATTGCCAAAAGGAGGAAGGGGATAGGCCGTATACCTCAAGATACATAGGTTCCCTGGTTTCCGATTTCCATAGAAATATGATCAAGGGCGGAATTTATTTATATCCCAAGAGCAGTGTTGCAGCGGAGGGTAAATTGCGTTTGCTCTACGAATGCAATCCAATGGCATTTATTGCCGAACAGGCCAAAGGGAAGGCCAGTAATGGGTTTGGTCCCATTTTGGACATTAAACCTACCGAACTGCATATGAGGGTGCCCTTTTTCTGTGGAAGCAAAAAAATGGTAGAAAAGGCAGAGGAGTTTATGCAGGCCGCAAAATAGGAAAAGGAGCCAAAAGCTCCTTTTCTTAATTATATGGATATCGGATATTAGTGTTTCAAAAGGTACAAATAGTCCTCGAAATCTATTCTTCCAGTAAAAATATCTATAGATCTTTTAATGATCAGATTGGCACTTTCGGACCTGTACCCCAAACCTATGGCGTATTTGGTGATTAGGGCTCTTTCCTCCTCATCAATTACATTGTCAACGAAGATAATTCTGAACAAATCGAATAACCTTTCCAAACGCTCTTCAGAACTGGCAGGTGGATTAATAGGATATTTGTTATCCGAATTCATAACTTCTTTATATTCATCCTCCGTAATATCAAGCTTATTGGCAAAACGGTCCAATAATTCCCTTTCTTTAGAGTTTATTTCACCGTCAATGGCGGCCAAAGTAGCAATTGATGCAAAATGTGCTAAATTTCTTCTGTGCGCACCACTACTATATAAATCAACATAAGACATACTCATAATATTTATTTGCAACAAAGATAAATTTTTAGAAAAGTTTATTTATAAATTTCTTTAATTATTTCACAGTGGTTTCGTTACCGAAGGTTGCGACCATGGGGCTAAGAGTTGGGAAGTTTGGTTTAATAGTGCGGTTTGCCCCGTCCATTTAAGGGACGGGTATATTTAACTTGCCGATCAGTATTTTCTTTCTTTATCTTGGTAATAACAGATGGCCAAAAGCCCTAGTTAAAATAATAGTTACTTTCAACGGATAATTGTAAATATCTAAGTAACAGGATTTAGTAGGTAATTGTATAATTTCCATTATAATTTATTGCTTGTTCGGGCATTTTTAAATACCCCTTTATTATAAGCCGAATAAAAAGAGGTGTTTTTTATTTATTGTGATATCTTTGACTATATCAACTACTAATTGTTTTAATTAAGCTTTAGAGCACCCCTAATATGTCCTTTAAGATTCCAAAGAAAGAAATAATATATCCTTTTTCTGCTTTTGTCCTATTGATGATTGTTGTAGTTGCGCTTTGGAAGAACTCTTTGGAATCCAATAGGCAACTGCTCAAGAAAGATATAGAGGTTAATGGGCAAATCCAATCACAGGGATTTTTGTCCTCTGGCCAAAAAAGCATTATTGTCCTTGAAAATCTTATGGAGAGGCTAGAGATGACCAATGGTGATTATTTTGAGTATTGGGAAGAGGATGCCAGACTTATCCTAAAAGAAGATCAATCTTTTAAATTCGTTGAATGGATCGATAGTTCCTTGGTGGTACAGAGAATTGTGCCGCATAAGGGGAACGAGGCCATTGTAGGCAGAAGCTTATCCAACCATCCCCGACGTGACGAGTGGTTGCGGCATGTTCGGGATTCCACGACCAACTTAACCTCTTGGATACCTTTAATACAGGGTGGTCATTCCATATTACTCGATGTACCTGTTTTTTTTGGGGGTAAATTCCAAGGGACCATAACCGCTGGTATGGATTTTACGACCACTTTTGATATGTTGTCAGCTGGAATGGATGACTATTCCATTGAAATTAAGGATGATAAGGGAACTACTTTTTACAAACTCAATGACCCCTCACCCAGCGACTTTAGCGATGATTTGGTCTATGTTAGGTCTTATGAGGTGGACGAGGATGATAAACAGGTATGGACCTTTTACTTAATGCCGCGCAATAAGGACGTTTTGGCCGAAAGAAATAAGTCTTCTTCCAGTATTTTAATGTTTGGGATCCTAATATCCCTACTTATGAGTTTGTTGACATATTTTTATCAATCTTCCAGAAATGAGAACACACGTTTTAGGGAGTTAAATATTAAACTTCGCGTAGCCAATAGAAGTTTGAGGGAAGAAAGAACCAAGGCGGAAAAAGCTTCCAAGGCAAAAACCGAGTTTGTCTCCAATATGAGCCATGAAATTAGAACTCCTTTAAACGCTATTATGGGCTTTATTGAGGTGCTAAAGGAGTCTAAAATTGATAGTTCCCTACATGAATATCTTTCTTTGATGGATGTTTCTTCCAAAAAATTGCTTCTTTTGGTGAACGATATCCTGGAAATTGATAAAATAGAATCTGGCCAAA
>TARA_R110000796_G_scaffold86056_1_pt1 | contig 32768 bp, 18 predicted proteins | sample TARA_R110000796 | Tara Oceans TARA_R110000796 (sample SAMEA4397815) | marine metagenome | biome: Polar Biome; feature: [SRF] surface water layer (ENVO:00010504); material: water (ENVO:00002006), including particulate matter (ENVO:01000060) such as... | depth 5 m
TTCGGCCCTGGTCGTTTTTTGGGCGATGCAAAAAATGAACAAACATCAACTCTGGGATAGCTAATTCTGTTTTAATCTTCAAGCTACTTCAAAAAAAATCCGGAACCTTAGCGGTATCCGGATTTTTCAAAACTAACTCAACTCAATTTTTAATCAGGTTAATTTAGAGGAACATGAAACGAACCTGACTTTTTTAAAACTCTAATATTTTATCAAAAAAATTCTTTAATGAAATCTTATGCAAGATAAGATGTTAGTCCCTTTTAAGCTACCAATTTCCTGACAAACACTGGTACTTTTTTTGCATTTTATGCTTTATTAGTATGTTTGGGGTATATATTTTGAATATTGTTTTTGGATCTTACGGTCGTCTAAATCGTTACTTAAAGTGTTTCATCACCGAAATAATTTGATTTATTAATTCTTAAAAAGGATTGTATATTCATTCATCCCGTAAGATTAATTTTTCAATTGGATCAACTTTAAGTCTTCATTGCTCCCTACAAATAGAAATCCGGTTTTAGCACCTAATTTTATCGGCTTCGAATTTTGGGTGTTCCCAGAAACCATTAGGTTGCTTTTGGTCGGCTCAACGGCTATAAAACCTTTCCCTTCATTGTTTTGCAAGATTAATCCTATCCCGGCATCTGCCCTTGGGGTTTCAACCTCAGAGTCGTATAGATTACCTGATATAAGTAAGTCTGTATATACGTCCCCGTTATAATCAATTGGAACAATTGAATTAATTGGGGCAAATTGACTTCTGTTGGGCAATAAGTGCCAATTAAAGGTGCCATTACCATTATTTTCCAGCCAATAATGTGCAAATTCAGTTGCTTGCAAATGATTGGATTTACTTATCTCGGATTTGCCATAAATTTCAAAAATATCTGCTGAGGCAAATTCCCGATAGGTGGTGAATTTCCGTTCAATCGCTGGAATTTGTTGGGAAGAACATTCACGCCCCCTCAATGGTACCAACTTGCCCTCTTTATGTTGGCCCAAAACAATATCGATCTTTCCATTTTTGTCAAAATCAGCAGCGAAGAGCTCAAATGGCTTCTCTGGGCTCGCCTTATATTTATAATTTAAACCTAAATTTCCTGCTATAATATCCTGGTCTCCATCGTTGTCGACATCCATAACATAAAGACTGAACCACCACCCCAAATTATGCGCTAAACCCATTTCCTTGGTTTTCTCTTCCAATCGGCCTTTGTTGTTCATGAAGACTTTTATGGGCATCCACTCACCCGCCACTATTAGATCTATCCACCCATCTCCATTTAAATCGGTCCATTCGGCACTTGTTATTAATCCCATTTGGTTAAATGAAGGACATTCTTGTGAGGTCACGTCCTCAAACTTTAAGCTTTGATCTGATTTCCCGTTATTTTTTAAAAGATAACTATCCGGTGCTGCAGGGTAACTTCCAGGTATGTTTCGACCACCAACAAATAGGTCGAGGTCACCGTCATTGTCATAATCTGCTGCTGTAATTACTTTACCGGCAGTATTCATTGTGGGTAGGGAATTCGTGGCTTTTACAAAGCCACGTGAAGTATTTAAATATAATTTATCTTGATAATAAAATTGATTTTTGGATGGATCGTGCCCTCCGCTGACCACATAAAGATCAATGTCACCATCATTATCGCCATCAAAAAATAAGGCCCCAGTGTCCTCATGATTAAAATCATCTTGCCAAGGCCCTTCCATTTCGCTGAAAGTTTTGTTTGTTAATTGTAAATATAGAGCACTTGATTTTCCCGAAGCGTTACCCACAAAGAAATCGTCCAATCCATCTCCATTAATATCTGCAACTGCAAGACCAGGTCCTTGGGTGGAATACTTATGTGGAAGTAAGGGCTCAACAATAAAATCATCATAGGAATCCTCTTCGTGAATAAAATTGATTCTCGCTTGTTGTGTTATATTGTTAAACCTGCTGGATATTGTATGACTAGACTTTTTCTTATTTTCAGTGGCCTGGGAATAGTCCAATATTAAGGTCTGGTTTATTTTGTTCACCTCAATAACTTCCTCTTTACCATCTGGCCAAAAAATATTTAGTTCATAATCCCCCAAATCATTTCCAAGTCCAAAGTGGGCAATGGGTTCCATTGAAGATTGAAATCCACGGGTTGTCAACATTTCGAAAGCTTGTACATTGGTAGTAATCTTATTTTTCAACACCATTTTTGCTCCGTAGCCATTTGGATTCTTTTCCGAACCCTTTAATTTAAATCTTAGAAACTGTGATCCATTATTGGCAGTTCTATTTTCATATAGAGAAATTTTTTGGTCCAGATTATTAATGACCAAATCCAAATCTCCATCATTGTCCAAATCCCCATAAGCCATACCATTTGAAAATCCTTTGTAATCTAGTCCCCATTTTTTTGTGGACTTGGTAAAGGTATAGTCTCCAAGGTTTTTATAAGCATAATTGTCCAAAGGTTCACTAGGATACTGTTCTATACTAATCCTTCTATTGGCTTGTTGGAAAGTAGTTGCATTGCTTTTATTATTAATATCATTATCGTTAACGTCTCTTTTCATTCCATTTGTGATATAAATATCTTTCCATCCATCGTTGTCAAGATCCATAAAAAGTGTGGACCAGCTCCAATCTGTTGTAGCAATTCCGGCCATTCTTGAAATTTCACTAAAAACTGGAATTCCCTCTAAGTTGGAGCCATTATTCAGCTGAAGGCTATTTTGCATATATTGAAAGTGAAAGCCAAAATTAACTGCTTCCCAAAATGATTTTGGACTCATACTGGCCATATTGATTTTGGACCTCCTATAATCTTCGGGGGTCATATCGGCCTGAACCAAATCGAGTAGGCCATCATTGTTGAAATCGGCAACATCTATCCCCATGCCAAACATGGAGGTATGTCCTAGGGACTCTTTTAGTGTTTCCCTAAATGTTCCATCGCCCTTGTTGATATAAAAATAGTCGGGCACATTAAAGTCATTGGATAGGTATAAGTCTGGCCATCCATCATTATTTAAGTCAGCGGAGGAAAGTCCAAGGGTAAGTCCAAAATTCTGTACGCCCGCTGTTGCCGTAACATCTGTAAACAAGCCATTATCATTTCTGTATAGATGACCGGATTGTTCCGGATTGTTCTTTTTCATTAAACTGAGATAAAACAAATTGCCCTGAGTAAGTGGTACCAAGGGGTAATTGGCCACAAAAAGATCTAAATCTCCATCTCTATCATAGTCAAAAAAAGTGGATTGAATGGAGTGTCCTTCATCATCAATGCCATATGTTGCTGCCTCCTCTTTAAAGGTTAAATCACCTTTGTTTATAAAAAGTTGATTTTTGGTACTGACATCTTTGCCGGAAACAGAAAGATAAATATCCATATAGCCATCATGATTAATATCCACTATACTTATTCCGGTGTACCAACGGTTATCACCCTGTACACCAGCTTTAACTGAAATATCCTCGAAAACTAAATTGCCTTTATTCAGATATAATTTATTTTCGACCATATTTCCAGTTACATAAATATCGGATAGTCCGTCATTGTTAAAATCGCTTATGGCTACGCCGCCCCCCATGTATATATAAGGAAAATTGTCGTAGTTCAATGTATCCGAATCCTGTATTATATTTTCAAAGGAAAGGTTGCTTATAGAATCAACAACAAGATTAAATAAAGGTGGTTCCTTCCGCTGAATCTTGTTGTCCGAGCAACCGTACAATAAGGCTGCTGTAATAATTATTGTGATTAAATTACCTAATTGCATCAGTTCTATGGATTTACTTTTTAAGTAGATTGGACGGGATATAGTTCAAAGTCTTTTTAATTATGTAAACATAATTTATTGTTTTGTTATGCTATTTCTAATAACAATAAAATTAACATACTTAGAATATATATCAATAAGATTATGGGACTGAATCATTATGTTAAATGGGAGCCTATCTATAAGTTATTGGGACTAGACCATTGGGCTGTTACAATAATTAAAAGAATAAAATTATATTAATAATATCCCTTGTGATACAAGTAAAAAATGGTTTAGCTTAAACGAACTAACAAAGTAATACCCTTCAAAGCTTTTTAAACTAAACCATTTCCATGGGTACTAATTTCTTTTTAATTATAGCCTTGGTTTTGAGGGTATAATGGGTTAGTATCAACTTCTACTTGCGGAATAGGAAGATATTCCCTTCCAGCCCTATATTGAGAACCGCCCATGTTCGATTTATATTCTGTAGGTATGGCTTCCGGTATTAGTCCCCATCGTAATAGGTCAAGATAGCGATCGCCTTCCAGTATCAATTCCAAAACCCTTTCATCCCTTATCTGTTGCCTTAAGGTAGCTTGGTCCGATGCAGTTCTTACAGGCATATTGGATCTAAGTCTCACTTGGTTTAATCTGTCTAAGGCTAGGGGACTATTTGGTACGGCTTCATTTTGTGCCTCTGCGTACATTAATAGAATATCTGCGTAACGCATAATTTTAAAATTAATTACCGAGGCATTGGGCCCCCCAAATTCAGGCTGTTGTTTTCCTGGCTTAAAATCAAGATACTTGCGCACAGCTACCCTGTTTAGGTCATTTGGAAAAGCTTCTTGGAATGTTTTGTCGTACATCATTATGCCTGGCGCATCCCATGCTATGGTGTTATATGCCCTAGGGTCAATTTGTCCACCACTGGTGGTTTCAGCAAGAAACGCATCTTTGACCCAAGTGTTCAACCACATACCGGATTGACTGGTAAAACCCGGAGGGGATAAATCCGACTCAAAGGCGGCGGACTTAAGTGATCCAGGATTATCTGAACCCCAAGCGTTCCCATTGCCATCAAATTGAAGCTCAAATAAAGACTCTATATTGTTTTCTTTGTCGTCGACAAAATTGTCTCCATGATTTGGCATCAAATCGTAAAGGCTCCCTTCCTTAGCTATTATTTTCTGGAATTCTGCAGCCGCTAGTGCGTACTCATTTGAGTTGTCCAGACCTGAGCGATATAAGTAAGTTTTTCCTAATAATCCAGTGGCAGCACCCCAAGTTGCTCTTCCGGTATTGGAAGAATCCCAGGATTCAGGAAGTAGGGATTGCGCCATTTTTAAATCACTGATAATTTGTTGCCATACCAACTCCGGTTCTGCTGGAGGATTTTTAATTTCAGCTACGGAGGCAGCAGGTTCAGTAATCAATGGTACGTTCCTGAACATCGTAATTAGATAAAAATACTGAAAGGACCTAAGGAAATATGCTTCCCCAATAATTTTGTTCCTTTCCGCCTCTGTAAAATTACTATCCTCAATATTTCCAATCTCTACCAAGATCGTATTGGCTCTCAGTATAGGCTTCCATAATTCTCCCCAAATTTCCTGTAAACGACCAAAAGCAGGTTCTATGGAAAAGTTGGCCGCATCTGTGGTAACCCCTTGAAATGGAATTGGATTGGTAGCATCGGATCGTAAGATGGTGTGTAAGGGCATCATTCTTCCCCAACCCAATACACTGGTTAATGGACTATAAGCACCAATAATGGCTAGTCTGGCATCATTTCCGGATGACCAAAAGACATCGGGATTAAGTCTGTTTTCGTCTTGAACTTCCAATATATCCTCGTTACACGAGGCAACTGGTAGCATGATTACGGCAAGAGCGAAAAATATTTTTTTATAAATTTTCATTTCTTTCTAGTTATGTTATTATATTATAATGATACTTGAACTCCAACGGTAATCGTTCTAGGCATCGGATAAGCATTTTCATCGACACCTCTGTTAAAAAGGTTGTTTCCTCTTCTGATATTTCTACCTATTTCTGGATAATAACCTGAGTAGTTGTCTATTGTAAATGCATTTTCTACATTGATATATGTTCTTAGCTTAGTTAAGAACATTTTATCTATTAAGGAAGAGGGAAAAGTATAGCCCAAAGAAATATTTTTCAATCTGAAATAAGATCCATCTTCGATATAAAAATCAGATGTCTGCCTATTTACTGCTGGGTCGGCGACTGTTGCTCTTGGTATATTGGTGGGGTTGTTAGGTGTCCAGGCATCGCCTGCTACGGCGAATTTTGCGCCGTTTTGGGCAAACACGCCTTCAAATAGTTTTCCGTTAAATATTTCATTACCTTCCAACCCTTGGAAGAACAAACTGGCATCAAATCCTTTATAGTCCATACTTAGATTGAAGCTATATTCAAAATTAGGAATCGAGCTTCCAAGGAATGTTTTATCGGTAATATCCAAAATGCCATCTGGGTTAACGTCGACATAGCGTAAATCTCCAGGTACAGCAGACCTACCAATAAGCCCATCGGCATCTATCTCAGCTTGATTTTGATATACTCCGTTCGTCTTATACCCGTAGAAATAACCTACTGGATATCCTACTTCCGTTCTGGTACTGTTGAAACTTTCATCCGTGAAACCTCCTCCTGTTATTGGGTTTACCCCTTCTCCCAATCCTGTGACCTCGTTATTGATGGATCCGAAATTTCCGGTAACAGCATAATTAAGGTCATTGATTGTATTTTTATATGTCACTGATAATTCTATCCCATTGTTTTCTACGGAGGCAGAATTGAAAGGAATGGAAACATTGGTTCCCGAAGAAGGGTTGACTGGTAAGTTGGCCAAAATGTCTTCCGATGTTTTTTGAAAATAATCTATAGTGAAATCAATTTTCCCTCTAAGTAAACTTCCCTCAATACCCACATCGGTTGTTGTGGTTTCCTCCCATTTTAGATCGGGGTTTGAAAACTGAATTTGTGATACACCACTTAGTCTTTCTTGTGCTGTGCCCAATGTATATTCACTCGTAATGTTCAAGGCAGTAACATACTGGAACGGGGAAAGGTTGTCGGATCCCAATTTACCCCAACTCCCACGAAGCTTTAGATTATCTACGAATTCTACATCAAAAAATGATTCCCTGGAAATATTCCAACCAGCGGAAACTGACGGGAACACACCGAACCTATTTTTAGCCCCAAAATTTGATGAACCGTCCCTTCTTATTGTGCCCGAAAGTAGATACTTGCCAGCGAAATTATAATTTAATCGACCAAAAGTACTGATAATGTTTCTAGGCAATAGGCGGCCTGTTCTGTTTACAATATCACTACCGGCGTCTATAGTATGTGTATCGTTACTGAGGAAATTTTCTACAGTTACTCCAATGGTTTCAGTCTTATCCTTCTGTACGGAATACCCGGCCAATAGATCGAAATTATGTTCACCAATACTTTTAGTGTAGGTTAGTAGATTCTCTACGATTGTAGATACAAAAGTCGCCCGGTTGTCACTCAAATCGGCAATCTGATTTTGTCCTGCATCTGAGTTCCCCATGAAATAAGTAGGAACAAACTGAAAATTACGGCTATTGTTATAATTAATGGATAAGTTAAGTTTATATTTTAAACCGTCCAAGATTTCGAATTCACCTGAAATGTTTCCTAAAACATTATAGTTTGTATTTCTTCTATCCTTCAATTTTGCGATTCCTAAGTAGTTGGTAGATCGAGTAATTCCGGCAACCCCAGTATTGGCAGCAGCATATCCTCCATCATTTACATCGCTCCTAATAGGAGAAATAGGTAAATGTCCATATTCCCGGCCAAAATCCGTATTTGGATTATCTGTTGAAGTGGCTAGGAATAAAGATTGGTTAAACTTGAACCTTCCTTTTTCAGTACTTGTATTTATTCTTAACGAAGTTCTTTCAAATTGTGAAGCCTGGACAATACCCTCTTGTTGTAATCTGTTGGCCGAAATACTATATGTACTGCGCTCTCCGCCGCCATTTAATCGAATACCATAATTTTGAACCATTGCTGTTCTAAGTGAAGCATTTTGGATATCCGAATTAATGGAGGGATCAAAATCGTAAAAATTACTGGGAACTGAATTATTATCATTGTCGTATGCTTGCTCCCTATTTAAAATATAATCAGTAGCATTTAACATATCTATGGTTCTAATTACTTTTGCCGAACCTAAACTTGCATCCATGTCTATTTTAAGTTCCTGTCCACTTTTCCCTTTTTTAGTAGTTACAAGGATCACACCTTGCCCAGATCTGGCACCGTAAATGGAGGCAGTAGCGTCCTTAAGTACTTCAATAGATTCTACATCACTGGGGTTTAAAAAATTCATATTATCTGAGAATACTCCATCAATCACATATAATGGGTCCTGATTGCTAAGAGATCCTGTACCTCTAATAATTATGTTAGTTCCCGCCCCTGGGGAACCTCCATTAACTTCTACTCTCACACCTGGAGCCCTTCCTACCAATGCCTGTGTGGCGTTTCCGGTAACGACATTGTTTATGTCTTCCGCCTTAATGGAACTTACAGATCCCGATACGTCCGATTTCTTCTGAGTACCATAACCTATCAATACTACCTCATCCAATCCTGCAGCACTTTCTTCCAAACTAACGGAAATAGAGGTTTGTCCATTAAGAGCTACTTCTTTTGAAGCAAATCCTATATAGCTTACCACTAAGGTTGCATTTTCATTGGCTACATCCAGGGTAAAATTACCGTCGAAATCTGCGGTAACCCCATTGGTGGTTCCTTTTTCCACAATGTTTGCACCAGGCAATGGATTGCCGTCCGCATCGGAAATAGTTCCACTTACGCTATGTTGGTCAATGGTAGTTTCTACTGGGACAACGGAGTTGTCCAGCTTACCCGTTTTTAAAATGATCTGCTTGTTCTTAACGGTAAAATAGACATCCGTTGCTTCAAATATCCTATCCAAGATATTTGAAATAGGTTCTTTATTCACATTTACGGAAACAGTTCTCTTTAAATTCACCTTTTTATGGTTGTACAGAAACCTAAAATCCGACAAGGATTCTATTTCTTCAAAAACCTGTTGAACGCTTACGTTACTTAGGTTTAAAGTGATTTTCGTATTTTGGCCATAGGTGTTGGCCTGAATCTTAAATAGAGAAACTATTAGCAATAAGGTCGTTAGTTTCATCTTTAAATGATGTTTGCTTAGCCAATCCGACTGGAAAGGCCCTACTAAATTTAATTTTTTCATACTTTTGTAAAGGTTTGGTGATTAAACATTTCGTTTGTTTATATCACTTTCTTATGCCGGGGAATGCGCCAACATTTTCCGGTTTTTTTGTAAAAGTGATACGTTTAGTGCTCATGTTTTCAATTAGTTTTCATTGGCATCTTCTTTAAGTTAATATTAGTATCGAGTATTATAATTTTGGAGCCTTCGTGTATATATTCAAAGTGGGTGTCTTCTTTAAAGGCTTCCAAGATTTCTTCAATAGTCTCATTTCTAAAAGTGGCCGTATATATTTGGTTTGCCAATCGGCCGCTTCTATCTTCGATGGTAATGTTGAAATGACGTTCCAATTTTGATCGAATGCTGTAAAAAGAGGAGGCCTTAAACAACAGATACCCGTCTTTCCATGCCGTATAAATGTTGGTATCTACCTCTTTTACTGTCATCGTATTATTGATCTTGTTCCATTCTGCCATTTGACCAGGTACCAGTTGGGAGGAAGTATTTGTATTTATGTCGGCACCTTCCTTGTAAAGGACCACGGCACCTTCCACCAACACGGTGCTGATGTCCTCATCTTCGGGATAGAAGGAAAGGTTAAATTGGGTACCCAAGACCCTTATGTTCATTTCGTCCGCATTTACTATAAAAGGATGTGCCTTATCTGTGGTAACGTCAAAGTACGCCTCACCTTTTAAAAAGACTTTCCTGTCTTGTCCTTTAAGGAAACGGACCGGATATTTGATGGAGCTTCCGGAATTTAATTTTACTTTGGTGCCATCGGACAGGACAAGGTCAAACTGTCGCCCAAATGGTATGTTAAGGGTGTTGTAAACTAATTTGTTTTGATCTTCGGCAGCTGTATATTGTAGTGTGTTTCCCTGCTGTGAGGCAACCAAATTTCCGTTGGTAGTGGTAATTTTTCGCTCCCCGTTCTCAGAAATGGTTTCAATAGTGCCATTGTCCAACTGCAATGTAATAACGCCGGAATTCGGGTCGTTTTCAATAGAAATTGGCACGGTCGATGTTTCTACTGTATTTTGGTTGTAAAAGTAAACGCCCGCCAGCAATAAAAAGGTAGCAGCAATTCCGGACCAGAATCCAATATTAGGGTGCGGTAAAAAAGTTCTAACTTTTTTTTTCTTTTCAATGTCCCCTATTTTGAATAGTATTTTCTGTAACAAAACTTCAGAATCCCCTTTTATTCTTTGTTTAATGGGCAAGTTTCCTGTTTTTACATTTTCCCAATGCTTGGCCAATATGTTATTCTTAACATCATCCGGATCGGAACTATTAATAAGCTCCATTAAACAATCCAATTCCTTTTCGGAAATGGTATTGTCCACCAATTTTTGGAAGAGCTTATCCAATTTGTTCTCGTTTTGCATCTAGAATATTTAATAGCCGCATTATGGGCTGTATAAGTAATACACCTCAAAAATGCAAAAGTCCCAAATTAGGAGTGTTTTTTTTACGATATAGATAAATTATGCCGTAATCAGGAGGATTGTTAGAAAAAAATATATGGTGTCCACCATATGTGGTTTTAGTTCTGTCCTGATAATTTGTAGGGTTTTCCACAGATGGTTTTTCACTGTTTTCTGGGTTATTCCCAAAAGATTGGCTATTTCCTCATTGCTTTTTCCCTGTTGTTTGGACAAAATGAAAATGCTGCGTTTTTGAGTAGGGATATTTTCTAGGATGTCGTTTACCAAATCTTCATATTCGGCAAGAAGAATACTATTTTCCGTTTCCTCGTTTAAGGAACTAATGTTTTTATAATATTCCTTTTTCAAGGATTCTTGGCAGGCAATACTCCTTAAATAGTTGTAGGTTGAATTTTTTGCAATAGTAAAAAGAAAGGCATCGAAGGAATGACTTACATCTATGGTTTCTTTTTTTGTCCAAATCTTTATAAATACTTCCTGTAGTATTTCCTCTGAGGCATAATCCGATTTCGTAATGGAATGTATGAAATAATACAACCTTTTTTCATACATTTCAAATATGGTCTTAAATGCCGCCCTGTTTCCTTTAATCAAGGAAGCAATTAATTGGTCTAAGGGTTGTCCTGACATTTCGTGAGCAATTAAATGATTTGAGTATTATTTAGAATAATGTAAGGTGCTTTATTTCTTGGAAAAAAATAACCTCCTAAAGCTAACGTCCGAAAATAAGATGTAATTTCTTTCATTTCAACTAAAAATTGCACAAATAGCAATACTTTTTTTGCCAATTCCTTATCCGTATAAAAAAAGATGTATATTTAAAATCTCAATTGTGTCTTTTGTTATTTATTTTTTATGAAATTACACTTTCTTAATAGGTCCAGTTTACAGAACAGTTCCTTTACAGTAACACATAACAAGTATTCCCATTTTTTAAAAATTTGGCATTACCACCCGGAATTGGAATTGGTTTACATTGCCGAAAGTACAGGGACCCGTTTTATTGGGGATGGAATTGAGAAATTCTCCGAAGGGGATCTCGTTTTGATCGGTAAAAACCTTCCACATATGTGGCTCAATGACGAGGTTTATTTTGAGGCTGATTCGGGCCTGATCTCGGAGGCAATTGCCATCCATTTTAAGGAAGATTTTTTAGGGTTGGAATTTCTAAATGCCATAGAAATGAAACCAATACTTCAATTGATCAAAAGGGCTGCCCAAGGAATTAAATTTTCCAATATTGAGGCTAAGCTTATTGAAAAAATTAAGAAACTTCATAGCCACGAACCTTTTGACAAAACTATAAAGCTTATAGAAATTTTGCACAAATTGGCAAATCATGAAGAGTATCAGTTATTGTCAAGTCCAGGATTTCTAAATTCCTTTAACAAGACGGATAATAAAGGTTTGGACGAAATTTATGAGTTTGTCTTTAAAAATTTCAATCAACCTATCGGCTCCAAAGATGTGGCGGAGATAGCCAAAATGAACCCTTCTGCCTTTAGTAGGTTTTTTAAACGTATCCACAGAAAGACATTTACCCGTTATTTAAATGAGATTCGAATTGGGTATGCCTGTAAATTATTGATAGAGAATAAGAATAACATTACGCCGGTCTGCTATGAATCCGGGTTTAATAACATCTCAAATTTTAACAGACATTTTAAGTCCATTACTGGGATGTCGCCCTCCGATTATATTAAACTTCATACTCAAAATTGACAAAAATTTTAATATTAGCAAAAAAAGTATTTAAAATGGTGCTTCTTGTGGTTGTTAGAGAAAAGGTTTGCAGTTAGTTTTGTTTGGATTAATATTATAAATAATGAACAACAAAATTATAATTACGGATGTTCTGGTAAAAGACGTCCGATTTCCTACCAGTAAGTCACTGGATGGATCAGATGCCATGAATCCGGATCCGGACTATTCCGCGGCCTATGTAATACTAAAAACCGACCATCCAGACGGACTGGAAGGGCACGGATTAACCTTTACCATTGGTAGGGGAAATGAATTATGTGCAGCGGCCATCCATTCATTGGCGCCCTTGGTGAAAGGAAAATCTTTGGAGAGTTTTACGGCAAATATGGGAGCATTTTGGAAGATGATCACCGGGGACAGTCAACTGCGTTGGTTGGGTCCTGAAAAAGGTGTCATCCATTTGGCTACAGGTGCTGTGGTCAACGCCGTATGGGATCTTTATGCCAAAGTGGAAAAGAAACCTTTGTGGAAACTATTGGCGGACATGACACCTGAAGAATTGATTTCCTGTATAGATTTTACTTACATAACGGATGCCATTACCCCTGTAGAAGCTTTGGAACTTCTTAAAGGCAAGGCGGCCTCCAAGCAGGAACGAATAGATAATCTTTTGAAGGATGGATATCCTGCATATACCACATCTGCCGGATGGCTTGGTTATTCGGATGAAAAAATGAGGAGACTTTGCAAAGAAGCCAAGGCCTCTGGTTTTAAGCATATGAAAATTAAAGTAGGGTCAGATTTAAACGATGATATGCGGCGTGCGGCAATAATCCGTGAAGAGATCGGTACCGACTTAAAACTCATGATGGATGCCAACCAGAAATGGGATGTGGATGAGGCCATTGCCAATATGGCGGAGCTTAAAAAGTTTGATCCATGGTGGATCGAGGAGCCAACCAGTCCTGACGATATTTTGGGCCATGCTAAAATAGCAAAAGCCGTTCATCCCATAAAAGTGGCTACGGGAGAACACTGTCAGAACAGGGTTGTATTTAAGCAATTAATGCAGGCCGATGCCATTGGTATATGTCAGATAGATAGCTGCAGGGTAGGAGGGGTAAATGAAATATTGGCCATCCTTTTAATGGCTGCAAAATTCAATATTCCTGTTTGTCCACATGCCGGGGGAGTTGGACTCTGTGAATATGTGCAACATCTGTCCATGATAGATTATATTGCTATAAGTGGCTCTTTGGAGAATAGAATAATAGAGTATGTGGATCATTTGCACGAACATTTTTACGACCCAGTGGTAATAAAAAATGGGGCATATATGCCACCGTCCATGGCCGGTTACAGCATAACTATGAAAGAGCAATCTTTAGAGGACTATAGCTTTCCGGATGGTGTAATTTGGAAGGATGAAGTAATGGCCAAATAATAGGGAAAAAGTATAATACTTAATAAGATAAATAACCTAAAGAATAATATGTCACTTTTTAGTCTAGAAAACAAAACAGCGGTTGTTACCGGTGGTGCCAGTGGTATTGGTGAAGCTATTTCCAAGGCATTTGCAGGCCAAGGTGCCCATGTGCACATCTTGGAATTTAATGCGGAAAATGGAGAACGTGTTGTTGGGGAAATAGAAGCCAAGGGCGGAAAGGCCAATTTTCACGCTTGTGATGTTTCCAATAACGCTCAGGTAGCCGAAATAATCTCCGCTATTGGTGCCAAGAATTATATCAATATTTTGGTAAACAATGCCGGGATAGCCCATGTGGGAAATTTAGAAGGTACTGCCGTAGACGATTTGGATCGTATTTACAATGTAAATGTCAAAGGGGTCTATAACTGTATGCATGCCGTTATATCCAAGATGAAGGAGAAAGGTGGGGTAATTTTAAATATGGCATCCATTGCCTCCTCCGTGGGTATTTCGGACAGATTTGCCTACTCCATGTCCAAGGGAGCGGTACTTACCATGACTTATTCTGTAGCCAAGGATTATTTGGATAAAGGTATCCGCTGCAACAGTATTTCACCGGCACGAATCCATACTCCATTCGTGAACGGATTTATAAAGAAGAACTATCCCGGCAAGGAAGAGGAAATGTTCGAAAAATTATCCAAGTCCCAGCCTATTGGAAGAATGGGAAAACCTGAGGAAGTCGCAAATCTGGCAGTTTATCTCTGTTCGGACGAGGCTTCCTTTATAACAGGAACCGATTTCCCAATAGATGGAGGGTATATTAAATTGAACGGATAGGTTTAAACAGAAAATCTGCTAATGGGCCGATTTAAAAATGGAGCTGGATATCAATTTTGATGTTCCAGCTCCATTTTAAGAAACTAGAAACTGCTCCCTCGCGGAGCAAATAGGAATTTTATATAAACAAATACTTTTAATGATCAAATTATTTCAATACCTAGCTCTGATAGCTCTTTTGGCGGCCTGTTCCCAAAAACCGGAGCCAAATGCCTTGGTGATGCCCGTTTCCAATACTATTGAAGTCCAAGATACGGACAGTAACGATTCTATTTTGCTTAAGGCGACCCATGTGGTGCCAACAGCTAACCAATACGAGGCACTGCAAAACGAGTTTATAGCTTTCATTCATTTTGGCCCCAATACCTTTACCAGAATGGAGTGGGGAAATGGAATGGAAGATCCTAAAGTATTCGATCTGCAGAATTTGGATACGGATCAATGGTGCAAGGCTATGAAGGATGCCGGAATGAAAATGGTAATTTTTACCGCCAAGCATCACGATGGTTTTGTACTGTGGCAGAGCCGCTATACAGATCATGGGATAATGTCCTCACCATTTAAGGAAGGAAAAGGGGATGTCCTTAAGGAATTGTCCGAATCCTGTAAAAAATATGGTCTAAAATTAGGGGTGTACCTATCCCCGGCAGATCTTTTCCAAATTGAAAACAAGGAGGGGCTTTATGGAAATTTAAGTGAGTATACGGAAAGAACCATTCCGCGGCAGGTGGAAGGCCGACCATTTGAAAACAAAACAACATTCACTTTTAAGGTGGACGACTACAATGAATATTTTTTAAACCAACTCTTCGAGCTGCTTACCGAATACGGACCCATACATGAAGTTTGGTTTGATGGCGCCCATCCTAAAAGAAAAGGTGGTCAGACCTACAACTATTTGGCCTGGAAGGAATTGATAAGGGCTTTGGCTCCCAAGACAGTTATTTTCGGGAAAGAGGATATTCGTTGGTGCGGTAACGAAGCTGGCAAAACCAGGGATACGGAATGGAATGTAATTCCATATCAGGAAGACCCCGATCAAATGAACAGCTTTGCAGATTTGACCGATGAATCCTTAGGAAATAGGGAGGACCTTTATAAGGGCAAATTCCTTCATTACCAACAGGCAGAAACCAATACTTCTATCCGTGAAGGCTGGTTTTATAGGGATGATGAAGACCAGAAAGTACGCAGTACCGATGATGTATTCGATATATATGAAAGATCCGTAGGGGGGAATTCTACTTTCCTGCTCAACATTCCACCTAATAGGGATGGCAAATTTTCACCTACAGATGTGACCGTATTGGAAGAAGTTGGCCAAAGGATAAACGAAACTTATGGTTCTAATTTGCTTTCCGGGGCTCAGGGGCCTAAGGCAGTGCTAGATAATGACCTGGCAAGTTTTGAACTTTTGGGCCTAGGAGCCCAAGAGGTGGTTATTGAAACCAATGCTCCTATCACTATAAACAGGTTGGCAATTCAGGAAGCCATAAACACCCACAGTGAACGTGTGGAAAAACATGCCTTGGATGCTTGGGTGGACAATGGCTGGAAGGAAATTGCTGCAGCTACCAATATTGGTTATAAACGAATTTTACGTTTCCCTGAAGTTACTACCCAAAAACTGCGCATTAGAATCCTCGAGTCCCGTTTTTATCCTGCTATTGCAAGCATATCCGCCCATTATTATAAGGCAAGGCCGCCACAGCTTAGTATAGAAAGATCGGTAGAGGGGGCGGTAACCATTTCCCCCAAAAAGGACAGCTTTGGTTGGAAACCGCACGGGGAAGATGTTGCCGGAAATATAAATACTGGCTACAATATTCGTTTTTCTACTGATGGTAGCGAACCAACTACAGCCTCAGAAATTTATCAGCAGCCCTTTAATATTCCTTCGGGAGAGGTAAAGGCGGTAGCAGAAGTAAATGGAAAATTGGGGAGCGTTGCTTCTGAGCTTTTCGGAATTGTAAAAAAGGATTGGAAAGCTGCAGGAGAGGATAGTTTTGAAGGGGAACATACTGCCATTAACGCCTTTGATGGCGATCCCGAAACCTACTGGAGCTCTTCTGATAAATCTAGAAAAAACTATATCAATATTGACCTCGGAAAGGAATATGCCATCACGGGATTCACTTACACTCCCCAAACTTCTTCTTCCGAAGGGATGATTGAAAAGGGTGTGGTTAGGATAAGTGCAGATGGAAAATCCTGGGAAAATTTTGAGGATTTCCAATTCGGAAACCTTATAAACGACCCAACCACCAGAACCCATATGTTCAAGTCCAAGATCAATGCCCGATATATCGGAATTGAATCTAAAGTAATTGCCGGAAATGGCAAAACTGCGGCCATTGCGGAATTGGATTTTTTATTGGATTAATAATTTAGATAGGATTTCATAACAAAATTTAATGAAACAAAAAGCCCTTTATTATTTCGTATTTGCCCTATCCTTGATTGGTTGCTCGCCATCGGTCTCGGATATTTATATAACTGCCGATAAGGAGGCCTATAAAAATGGAGAGCTGGTTTTTGTTTCTATTAATGAAGCAATGGGCGCTGTTGCCCAACTGAGAAAAGAGGGCAACAAAAATACCCTGACCCTTCATCTTATGGAAGGGGAATTTAGAATAAGCGCTCCCATTAGGATAACAGCAGAACTTGGCCCATTGAATCTTAAGGGGGAGGGTGATGGGAGGTCCGTAGTTAAGGGATCCAAATTGCTCGATCCCAAATGGGAAAAGTATAACGACCATATTTGGATGGCCCAATTACAGAAAGAGGACAGTTTTGATCAGCTCTTTGTTAACGGACAGAAACAAATATTGGCACGTTACCCCAATTACGACGAGAATGGAGGGCACTGGCAGGGTCACGCCGAGGATGCCATTGCTCCGGAAAGGGTAAAAACATGGTCCAACCCCAAAGGGGTTTTTGTGCATGCTATGCATAGCGGGGAGTGGGGCGGATTTCACTATGTTTCCACAGGGGTAGATGAAAATGGGGAACTTGAATTATCCGGAGGCTATCAGAATAATCGTCCCTCAAAAATGCATTCCAAATACCGTATGGTAGAAAATGTATTTGACGAATTGGATGCACCGGGCGAGTGGTTTTTGGATGGGGACCATAAATTATTCTATTGGCCGGCCGAGGGGACGGATATAAACAATGTCCTGGTAGAAGGGGTACAACAAAAACATTTGCTGGAAATAGTGGGCTCTGAGGAAAATCCTGTTAGGGGTATAGAAATAAGCGGAATACGATTTGAACATGCCCAGCGTACGTTTATGGAAAAGTATGAGCAATTGCTAAGAAGTGATTGGACCATTTATAGAGGTGCGGCCCTTTTTCTTGAAGGGACACAAAATGTGAAAATTAAAAACTGTGAACTGACCAATTTGGGGGGTAATGCTATATTAGCAAGTAACTTTAATAGGGAGCTAAGCATTGCGGATAACCATATTCATGATTGCGGGGCATCGGGGATCAGTTTTGTAGGTAGTCCCGAAGCGGTAAGGTCGCCTTCGTTTCAATATGAAGAATTTGTTCCTTTGGCGGAAATGGATACAGTTCCCGGGCCTAAATCAAACAAATATCCCAGTAATTCCATCGCGGAGAACAATCTGATTTATCGCATAGGTAGGGTGGAAAAGCAAACGGCCGGGGTACAGATTGCCATGGCCATGGATATTACGGTAAGTCACAACAGTATTTATGATGTTCCAAGGGCCGGGATCAATATCGGGGATGGCACATGGGGCGGACATATAATTGAATATAATGATGTTTTTAATACCGTCCTGGAATCTGGAGATCATGGGGCCTTTAATTCTTGGGGAAGGGACAGGTTTTGGCATCCCAATCGCGAAACTTTGAATGAAATTGTGGCCGCAAATCCGGAAATGCCCAAATGGGATGCCATCCATACTACCGTAATAAGAAATAATAGGTTTCGTTGCGATCATGGATGGGATATAGATCTGGACGATGGATCCTCCAATTACCACATTTATAACAATCTGTGTTTAAATGGTGGAATTAAATTGCGTGAAGGATTTTATCGCACCGTGGAAAATAACATTATGATAAATAACGGCTTCCATCCGCATGTATGGTTCAGGAACAGTGGGGATGTTTTTAAGCACAATATCGTTTTCACCGAGCACAAGGATATAAGATTACAGGATTGGGGCAAGGAAGTGGATTATAACCTTTTTCCAGATGTGGAGACATTAACGACAACCCAAAAAAAAGGGGTGGATACCAACAGCATTTTCGGTGATGCATTATTTGTGGATGCCAAATTAGGGAACTATACGGTAAAAGAGGAATCGCCCGCCTTTAAAATAGGGTTTAAAAACATTGCTATGGATAGTTTTGGGGTTACCAATACCAAGCTAAAGTCCTTGGCCAAAACCCCTACCATTCCCACTATGTTTTTTGGCGATAGCAGTGAAAAGGATGCAGTGATAGGTTGGTTGGGTGCACAAATAAAAAGTATTGCCACTATGGCCGAGAGGTCGGCTTCCGGTCTCAACAAGACAGCGGGTGCCCTAATATTGGCCATAGAGCCACAGACTGTTATAGGAAATTCCCCGCTTCAGGTAGGGGATGTTATAATATCTGCCGAAGGCGATGAAATAAATACAGTAGCCGATTTAATGAAAACCTACCAAAATAATAATTGGAAAGGGAAATTGAATCTAACTATATTTAGGAATCAAAAAGAAAAGCAGATATCATTGACAACTAAAAAATAATGAAATAGAATTATGAAGGGTTGGTATAAGTATTTTATTGTAGCAGTATTGATAGGTGGAACCATTTATGGCATTAATGTTAAAACAACCACTATTGAGGAAAAGCGTCCGAATATTATTTATGTTTTGGCTGATGATCTAGGTTATGGCGATATAGCCATCTATAACCCTGAAGGTAAAATAAAAACGCCCAATCTGGATGCTATGGGATCCGCAGGAATGATTTTTACGGATGCCCATACCTCCTCTGCCGTTTGTACCCCTACACGATACGGAATTATTACCGGAAGGTATAATTGGAGAAGTCCATTAAAAAGTTCGGTGCTTACCGGAAATTCCAAGGCATTGATTCCTAAAAACAGAACTACAGTGGCCTCCTTACTTAAAAAAGAGGGCTACGAGACCGCGTTCATTGGCAAATGGCATTTGGGTTGGGACTGGGCACTTAAAAATCCCGGTTTGGAATTAGGTGAAGGTTGGAATCCAGAGGATTTTGATAATATAGATTTCTCCAAAGAAGTTAAGAATTCACCCAATACCCTTGGGTTTAAATACTCCTACGGGCATTGCGGCTCATTGGATATGGCGCCATATGTGTACGTAGAAAACGGTATGCCGACCATGGTTCCGGATACCGTTACCGAAAGTAAGACCAAATATGGTTGGTGGCGTAAGGGGCCTACCGCCCGGGATTTTGATTTTGACGATGTTACCCCTAACTTTTTTAGAAAATCCTTCGGTTACATCAAAGAAAAGGCAAAGGGGAAATCTCCATTCTTTTTGTATTTGGCCTTGCCTTCGCCCCATACCCCCATTTTACCGACCGAGGAATGGAAAGGGAAAAGTGATCTAAACCCTTACGGGGATTTCATGATGATGATAGATGCGTATATGGGACAATTGACCGAGGTGATAAGGCAAGCGGGAATTGAAGATAATACCATAGTGATCTTTACAAGCGATAATGGTTGTTCCCCAGCAGCCAAGATCGATGAAATGTTGGCTAAAGGGCATAGTCCCAACGGAATTTTAAGAGGCCATAAGGCAGATATTTTTGAAGGAGGACATAGAGTGCCCTTTATCGTGAAATGGCCCAACAAAATTAAGCCTGCTTCCAAATCGGATAAGACTATTTGCACAACAGATTTGTTGGCTACCTGTGCAGATATAGTTGGTGTTGATTTGGCAGATGATGAAGGGGAGGATAGCTTTTCTTTTTTACCGCTGTTGACCAACCCTGCGTCCAAGGACTATCTTAGGGAGGCAACGGTACATCATTCCATCAACGGGAGTTTTGCCATAAGAAAGGATAATTGGAAAATGATTTTTTGCCCAGGATCGGGTGGTTGGAGCAATCCCAAACCCAATTCGGAAGGGATAGGGGATATCCCTAAATTTCAGTTGTACGACCTAAGTAAGGATCCCAGGGAAGAGAATAATGTTTACGGCCAGTTTCATGAAGTGGAAAGCGCCCTTACCAGACTAATGGTCAGCTATATTGAAAATGGGACAAGTAGGGTAGGCGAAAAGCAAAAGAACGATCCTGAAGGATACGGCAGTAAGGAATGGAAGCAGTTGGGCGTATTTTACAATTGATTTGAAAATTTGATATTTTTTTAATTTGAGCCTTTAGTTTTAGAGACCAGAAACAATAATTATATAAATAGTAATTCAATAAATAGAAACAAATGAAACTAATAAGATTTGGAGAAGTAGGAAAGGAAAAACCGGGAGTGCAATTGGAAAACGGTACCCGATTGGACGTATCGGCCTTTGGACGGGATTACAACGAGGATTTTTTTGGAACGGATGGCTTGGTCCAGCTAAAGGATTGGTTGGCAAAAAATGAAAGCAGTTGTCCTAAAGTAGATAATAGTGTACGTTTGGGAGCACCATTGGTGAGGCCTTCCAAAATTGTATGTGTGGGACTAAATTATGCCAAACATGCCGCGGAAAGTGGAATGGCAGTGCCTAAGGAGCCTGTATTGTTCTTTAAGGCTACCTCTGCAATCGTTGGGCCCAATGATGACGTGGTCATTCCAAAAGGAAGTCAAAAAACCGATTGGGAAGTGGAGTTGGCCGTGGTTATAGGTAAAAAGGCATCTTATGTATCGGAGGCAGACGCTTTGGATCATGTTGCCGGATATGTATTGCACAACGATTACAGCGAAAGGGCATTTCAGATTGAAAGGGAAGGACAATGGGTAAAGGGAAAAAGTTGTGACACCTTTGCGCCTGTAGGACCTTTTATTGCCACCAAAGATGAAATTAAAGATCCGAACAATTTGCACTTATGGTTAAAATTAAATGGAGAAACGGTACAGGATAGTTCAACTTCCGATTTTATCTTCAATGTGCAAGAGGTGGTGAGTTATATCAGTCAGTTTATGAGCTTATTGCCAGGGGATATTATTTCAACAGGGACTCCTTTTGGAGTGGGTCTAGGATTTAATCCTCCAAAATATTTAAAAGCTGGAGATGTAGTAGAATTGGGGATTGAGGGACTTGGTACTTCCAAGCAAACGGCAAAGGCCTATAGCGGGAAATAAGAACCTTAAAACTAACCAACCAATCCAACCGGCATGATTTCCAAATTCCATTTCATTGTTATATGCGCCCTGCTTGCGGTATATTGCCCTCACCTTAAAGGGCAAGAATTGAAGTGGACCGAGATTGAAAATGGAATTTGGAAAGCCAGTGTTGGGGAGCCAGAGGATATAAGCTTGCTTCAGGCTGCGGATATACGGCCGAAGGTAAATGCACTTAACAAACTGCCCACCGCCGATTTTCCTTTTCCAGAAGATAGGATCAAAACAAAAATAGTTGATGGAAAGACCTATTTGCAATTTCCTTTGAGCAGGGAAGAGCAAATTTATGGCTTGGGACTCAACTTTAAAACGGTACACCAGAGAGGCCGCATCATGCAATTGCATGTGGACCACTATGGAGGAAGGGACGATGGCCGTACGCATGCCCCAGTTCCTTTTTATGTGTCTTCCAAAGGGTACGGAGTGCTGATAGACGCTGCCAGATATATTACGGTCTATGCCGGTACGGGTATTAGGGTAGATGCCAATGATAAACCGGTTTTGAGGGACAGGAACACTGATCCCCATTGGGAGGCGCAACCATATTCCGATGCCGTGGAAATTTTGGTACCGGCAAAGGGAACCGATGTTTATATATATGGAGGTTCTACCCCCATGGAGGCCGTACAGCGTTATAATTTATACAACGGCGGGGGTTATATTCCTCCAAAATGGGGCTTGGGATTCACCCAAAGAGTACCCACCTTATATAGTCAGGAGGATATTGCCAAGGAAGCCCAGGAGTTTGAAGATCACGATTTTCCTTTAGATTTTATTGGAGTGGAACCAGGCTGGCACAGTATGGCCTATCCCTGTACTTTTGAATGGGACAAGACAAGATTCCCAGATCCGAAAAAGTTTAATGATGAATTATTGGCAGAGGGGATAAGAACCAATTTGTGGTTGAATCCCTATGTGTCCCCTATAGGTTCCTTATATCCTAAATTAAAAGGTCTTTCCGCTTCACATACGGTATGGAATGGAATTGTACCAGATCTAATGCTTCCCGAAACCCGTGATATTTTTAAGAAGCACTTTGTTGAAAATCATCTGGACATAGGAGTCAGTGGGTATAAGATAGATGAGGTAGATGGCTTTGACTTCTGGGTGTGGCCGGATGTAGCCACATTTCCTTCGGGCTATAGTGGGGAGCAAATGCGGCAGGTCTATGGCCTTCTTGTTCAGGACATGACCGCAAAATGGTTCAAGGAAAGGAATCAAAGGACCTATGGCTTGGTAAGGGCTTCCAATGCTGGGGCAAGTTCCTTGCCCTACGTTATTTACAATGATTATTACAGTCACAAGGATTTTATAACGGCCTTGGTCAATAGTAGCTTTATAGGCGTGCTTTGGACACCGGAGGTCCGCGCTTCAAAAACTGCTGAGGAGTGGTTAAGGAGAATGCAATCTGTTTGCTTTTCTTCCATGGCCATGCTGAATGCATGGGCGGACGGTACCAAACCATGGTCCTTTCCCGAGGTGGAAGAGGCGGTCAGGGATGTGGCCAATTTAAGGATGCAGTTATTGCCTTATATTTATTCTACTTTTTCCCAATATCATTTTGAAGGCCTGCCTCCCTTTAGGGCAATGAATTTAGTGGATGGCTTTTCTTATGACCCAACGCTTGCGGAAGGGGAACTGGACTCCACGGACAATCCCTATAAAGTAGCCATAAAAAGTGAAATAAAGGATCAGTATATGATGGGCGACAATATTTTGGTGGCCCCCATGTTCGAAGGTGAAAATGAGAGAAAGGTAATCCTGCCAAAAGGAAAATGGTTCGATTTCTACAATGGGGACTTCGTAGGTGAAAATGAAGTGATTACAGTAGCTCCCGGGTTGGAAAAAATACCATTGTTTGTACGGGATGGTGGAATAATTCCCATGAGACCTGTCCAGAGACAGGCTCCAAAAAAGGGGGAAAAGGTAGACCTGATTATTCGTCACTACGGGACAAAGGAAGGGGAATATACACTATACGATGATGATGGGTTAAGTTTTGATTTTGAGAAGGGACAATTTTCCAATGTCAACATAAGGGTAAAAAAAGACAGGAAAGAAAAACTTGTAGGCACTATAGGTAGCCCTGAAAAGGGGAAACCATATAGCTATAACAAAAAGGTGACTTGGGAATTTAAAACCAAATAAAATCCATCCAAAAAACACGGTGGGCGACAGGATGATATGATTGTGAAGCAATTATTACTTTTAATTTTAGGGTTATTTTCAATAGCAGAATCCATGGGGACCACTTTTCAGGACCCCGTTAAAATTGCCTGCGTAGGAAACAGTATAACCTATGGTTCGGGAGTGGCCAATAGGGAAAAAAATGCCTACCCGGAACAATTGCAGTCCATGCTAGGGAACACATTTCAGGTACGGAATTTCGGGGTCAGCGGAAGTACCCTTTTAAAAAATGGAGACAAACCCTATTTAGAAACGGAGGCCTATTCCAATGCGTTGAAGTTTAAGCCCGATATCGTTTTTATAAAATTGGGCACTAATGATAGCAAGCTTTCAAATAGGGTTCATTTGGACAATTTCGAGGGGGATTATATAGACTTGGTCAATAGCTTTAAAAAGGAAAACAGGAATGCCAGAATAATTCTTTTGCTTCCAGTTCCCGCATTTACTACCGATACTACACGGATATGGAATGAGGTGATCAAAAACAAAATCACCCCAATGACCCGCAGGGTCGCGTATAAGACAAATTCGGAGGTTTTGGATTTGTGCCAGCTGTTTATAGATCAACCTGGACTATTGCCCGATAAGATACACCCTTCTTCCCTTGGGGCAACAGTTATAGCCAAAAGGATATATGAAGCTGTAATTCAAAATGAAATTGAAAAAATAGATATATTAAAATCCAAGGAGGTTAAAGTTTCGGAAACCGCAAATTTCTATGGTTATGATCTCACAGATTTTGAATACAAAGGTATCCCATGCAAGGTGGTGAAGCCCAAAAAAGTGGCTCCAGGAGCTCCATGGGTACTAAGGGCACGCTTTTGGGGTCATGAACCACAAACGGATATTGCCTTATTGGAAAGAGGCTTTCATATTGCCTATTGCGATGTAGCCAATTTGTTTGGTGGTCCTGAGGCGATGAAGCGATGGGACCGTTTTTATGTGTTGATGACCCAGGCCGGACTCTCCAAAAAAGTGGTGTTGGAAGGAATGAGCCGAGGAGGTTTGATTGTTTATAATTGGGCCGAAAAAAATCCGGATAAAGTAGCCTGTGTTTACGCCGATGCCCCTGTACTTGATGGAAAAAGTTGGCCTGGTGGTTTATGGAAGGGGAAGGGAAGTGCAGCGGATTGGGAGGTGTTCAAAACAATATACGGCTTAAAAAGTGAAAGGGAAATTGCCGAATTTAAAGGGAATCCTATCCACAATATTAAATCGATTGCACAGGGAGGCTTCCCCATGATTCATGTTTGTGGTGCTGCCGATGAGGTAGTGCCCATTGAAGAGAACACCAAGCCTTTCGAAGAGGCAATTAAGGCTAATGGAGGTGCAATTAGCGTTATTTACAAGGAGGGTGTGGGACATCATCCCCATAGTTTGGAAAATCCAACTCCGATTGTCGACTTTATTCTTGGCGCAACCCATCAGAAGGTGAACTTTGCTCAAATTCCAGCTCCGAGTGCCGAATTTAGATCTGCTGCGGGTTGGAAAGAAGGGAAGGATTGGTGGGCCCAGGCCAATGATATTGATTCCCTTTGCCTAGCATCAAAAGAAATTGATTTACTACTTATTGGGAATTCCATTACCCAAGGCTGGGGTGGAAAAAGACCTAATGTCACTTATGCCCCGGGTAGAGAAGCTGCAGAACTATATTTTAAAGATCTAAATTGGGTCGGTGCCGGTATTTCGGGAGACCGTACCCAACACCTTTTGTATCGATTAAATAATGGAAACTATGAAGCCGCTCGGCCAAAAATGGTGGTGCTGGCTATTGGTGTCAACAATTTTGGGGATAACAGTGCAGAGGAAATAGCCAACGGCATTATGACGGTACTAGAGGTGACCAAGAAAAAATTTTCGCCCCAAACAAAAATAATGTTATTCGGTCCCCTGCCCACAGGCTTGGACCCAAGTACGTATAGAAGGAAGAAATACAATAAAATCCACGACTTGATCAAGCATCTTGGAAATGTCAAAAATGTATTCTATTACGATTTAGTTAATGAATTTTCTGATGAAAAGGGATTTTTGAAATCCGATTTGTTTTCACAGGATGGCATACATTTATTACCCGAAGGATATAAGGTTTGGGGTAAATTTATTAGGGATAAATACTTTATAGCCACTAAATAGAAATATTATGAAAAAATTCTTAGGATTACTACTGTTGCTATCCGTAGCCAATACTTATGGAGAAATTTGGCTTCCCTCCATCCTTTCGGATAATATGGTGCTTCAACAAGAATCGAATGTTACCATTTGGGGATGGACAACAAGTACTAGCGAGGAAATTAGCGTATACGGGACTTGGAACAATGAAAAAGTAACTGCCAAAGCATATCAAGGGGTCTGGTCTTTGCAACTACCAACACCCAAAGCAGGGGGCACCTATAGTGTAATTGTGGAAGGCCATGAGAAATTGGAACTGAAGAATGTATTGATAGGGGAAGTATGGTTGGGTTCTGGACAAAGCAATATGCAATGGACCCCAAAACATGGTTTGGATAACGCAGAAGAAGAGATCAAAAATGCCAATTTCCCTGAAATTCGTTTCTTTCAGGTGGCACAGCAGATATCGGACTATCCCCAAGATCAACTAAAGGGTAAATGGGAGGTTTGCACTCCTGAAACTATGGCGCAGTTTAGTTCTGTAGCGTATTTTTTTGGTAGGGAACTGCATCAAAATTTGAAAGTTCCTGTGGGTATTATTAATTCTAGCTGGGGAGGTACGCCAGTGGAAGTTTGGTTAAAAAAGGAATTAATAACCGAGGATGCCCAATTGGCGCAAGCGTCGAAAAAGCTGAATGAGGTTGCCTGGTGGCCCAGCAATCCGGGCTTGGCCTACAATGCCATGATACACCCTATTACCAAATTTAATATAGCGGGTTGTATTTGGTACCAAGGAGAATCCAATAGGGTAAATCCTGTTTCCTATTACAAATCCTTTCCTTTGATGATCGAATCCTGGAGGGAGGAATGGGGCATGGATCTACCATTTTATTTTGTGCAGATAGCCCCTTATAAATATGACGACCCCATGGCTACGGATGCGGCACATGTAAGGGACGCACAACTGTATACCATGCAAAATCTGGACAATACGGGCATGGTGGTTACTAACGATATCGGGAATCTGGAGAACATCCACCCCACCAATAAGCAGGACGTAGGACACCGGTTGGCACTTTGGGCCTTGGGTAAAACCTATGGGAAGGATGGGCTGGAATATTTGGGACCTGTTTATAAATCCATGGAAATAAAGAATAAAAAAATTGTCCTCAGTTTTTATCATGCCGATAGGGGTTTAATGTTAAAGGGAAAGGATTTACGGGAGTTTTTTATTGCCGGGGAGGACGGGGCATTTTATCCAGCCAAGGCCAAAATTAGAGGTAATACCGTAGAAGTGTCCGCTTCAAAAGTGAAAAAACCAGTAGCGGTTCGGTTTGCTTTTACCAATGGGGCACTGCCTAATCTATTTAATTCAGAGGGCTTGCCTGCTTCCGCTTTTAGAACGGATAATTGGGAATTGAAATAATTTAATTGACATAATTTTTATAAATGAAGAAACTTATTACCTCTTTTTTTATATTGACGATCACCACAAATTTTGCTCAGGAACAGTTAATTGATACCGTTTTGCAGAACGAACAAAAGATGGAATGGTTCAAGGACGCCAAGCTTGGTATTTTTATCCATTGGGGCCTATATTCGGTTAATGGAATAGATGAATCCTGGTCTTTCTACAATGGCTATATTTCACATGAAGATTATCTAAAGCAAACCAAGGGGTTCACTGCCAAAAAATACGACCCACAAGCGTGGGCCGATCTGATAAAGCGCAGTGGCGCCAAATATTCGGTAATTACTTCCAAGCATCACGAAGGTTTTGCACTTTGGGATACCAAATTTGGAGATTTTAATGCTGTAAAAAGTTCTGCAGCCAAGCAGGACGTATTAACCCCCTTTGTTTCCGAACTCAGAAAAAATAATTTAAAAGTGGGCATATATTATTCCTTGCCCGATTGGACATACCATGATTATACCCACTTTACCAGGGATTCCATTAGATATAAAATTTCCGAAGAACCTAAACGATGGAACAAATTCCTAGACTATTATCAAGGTCAGTTAAAGGAATTGTCCAATAATTACAATCCCGACCTGTATTGGTTTGATGGGGATTGGGAACACAATTCGGAGGAATGGCAAGTGCCCAAGGTAAGGCAAATGCTTTTTGATAAAAACCCCAATACAATTTTAAATTCCAGGCTTAGGGAACAAGGGGATTACGCCACCCCCGAGCAGGGCATGCCGATTACAAGACCTCAGAACAAATTTTGGGAATTGTGTCTTACCATGAACGATTCCTGGGGTTATCAAAAAAACGATCACAACTACAAAACCACGGACCAGATTATTGGAATTTTTGCCGATGTAATTGGTAATGGAGGCAATATGTTGTTGGATATAGGCCCCAAAGGGGATGGCAGTATTCCGGAGGAGCAGGTAGCCATCTTGGAAGGTTTGGGAAGGTGGACGAATAAGCATAAGGAAGCTATTTACGGTACCCGATCGGGGATTCCAAAAGAACATTTTTACGGCCCTACTACCTTATCCAAAGAGGGGAACATTCTTTATTTGTTCGTAAAGGGCAACTCAAACGGAGAGGTAGTTATACGTGGACTTAAAAACAGGATCAACCGCATTTATGTAGTGGGAGAGGGTACCAAGCTATCACATCAAGTTATAGGCAAGGTGTATTGGAGCCATTACCCGGGAATAAATTATATAAAGTTGCCGGAACATGTGCTGGATGAAAACATGACCGTTCTGGCCGTTATGTTGGATGGTAAGGTGGATCTATATCGCGAAGATGGTGCGGTAATAGAAAGTAATTAAGTCATAGTTGGAAAAAGAATATAGATGAAAGGAATTGCATTGTGGTGTTTAAGTGTTGGCTTTCTGGCATTAGGCTGTAAGGAGAAAGTGATGCCCAAAGGTGTTGTTGTACCCGACAATCCCAATATTGTACTTTTTTTTGTGGATGATATGGGTTGGCAGGATACTTCAGTCCCCTTTTGGAACCAAAGAACCCCTTACAATGATCTCTACCACACTCCAAATATGGAGCGTTTGGCCGAGGCAGGAATGAAATTTACCCAGGCCTATTCAACAGCATTGTGTTCGCCGACCAGGGTAAGTCTTATGACGGGCATGAATGCGGCCAGACACAGGGTTACCAACTGGACCTTGTACAAGGACAAACTACAGCCCATGGCAACCAACCATAAGACCCTGCAGTTTCCAGAGTGGAACGTAAATGGTTTGAGTCCGGTTGCAGGGATAGAAAAGGCAGTATATGCAACTCCCTTGCCACAGGTTTTGAAGGAGGCGGGCTATGTTACCATACATGCCGGAAAGGCCCATTTGGGAGCCATAGGTACACCAGGGGAAGATCCCTTAAAACTTGGATTTGAAATTAATATTGCCGGCCATGCGGCTGGGGCCCCAGCGAGTTACTTGGGAACCGATAATTTTGGGAATGGCGTTGAAGGTAAGGAAGTGTGGGCGGTACCGGGACTGGAGAAATATCACGGCAAGGATATATTTTTAACGGAGGCCATTACCCAAGAAGCGCAACTGGCCATGGATGATGCCTTGGAAAGAAACAAGCCTTTCTTTTTGTATATGGCCCATTATGCCGTGCACACCCCCATTATGGCCGACGGTAGATTTGTTCAGAAATACTATGACAAAGGATTGGATTCCACAGAAGCAAAATACGCTGCCTTGGTAGAAGGAATGGACAAGAGTTTGGGTGATATTATGGATTATCTGGAGGCTAAAAATATTTCGGAAAATACCGTTGTAATGTTCATGTCGGACAATGGCGGACTTAGTGCTGTGGCTAGGGGAGGGGAAAAACATACCCATAACAAACCCTTGAGCAGTGGAAAAGGCTCGGCACATGAAGGGGGGATCCGGGAGCCAATGTTGGTAAAATGGCCTGGAAGAATAGCTCCCAAGACCGTTACAGATCAACAAGTCATTATCGAAGATTTTTACCCGACCATTTTGGAAATGGTAGGAGTTGAAAACTATGAAACAGTTCAGCAGCTAGACGGGATTAGTTTTTTGCCAGTACTTGCCGGTACCCAAAGTAATGGTACAAGACCATTATTTTGGCATTATCCCAATGAATGGGGGCCGTCGGGACCGGGAATCGGAGCTTCCAGTAGTACCAGGGTGGGCGACTGGAAATTTATTTATTACTACAATGACGGTAGTATGGAGTTGTTCAACCTAAAGGAAGATATTGGGGAAACCCAGAATTTGGTAAAGGAGCAGCCGGAAAAGGCACGGGAATTGGCAAAGACTTTATCGGATTACTTAAGGAAAGTGGAGGCCCAAATACCTTCACGAAAAGATACTGGGGAGCAGATTGCTTATCCGGATGAGGTTTTAAATACCTACAATGGGTAGAAGGAATATGAAATTAAGATTGTTTATACTTTGTTGCTTTTGTCTTGTTTTGGGTTTTGCCCAAAATGGAGAAGATGATCTGTACCTATATGACGATTTTAAGGCGGTGTCCCAAGAAAATATATTTAAAACGGAAGGATATTATAATTGGGGAAGTTCCATCATCAAGGAAAGGGACGGAAAATATCATTTATTTTATTCCCGCTGGAAAAAGGAATACGGTTTTCATGGATGGCTTACCCATTCGGAGATTGCCCACGCCACAAGTAAAAGTCCGGCCGGACCATGGAAATATAAGGAAACAGTACTTCTTGGTGCCGGTCAGGGTAACTGGGATGCCATAACGGCACACAACCCAAAAATCAAATATTTTGAAGGGAAATACTATTTGTATTATATAGCGACCAATATGGGGGGCAAGGATTATACTGAGGAGGAATTGGTTGAAACCGCCAAAACAGGTTATAGCCATCCCAACTGGAAAATACTACGCCCCAATCAAAGGACAGGGGTGGCCGTATCAAATTCGCTTAATGGACCTTGGTCAAGGATGGACAAACCTCTTGTGGAACCATCAGGGCCCATTACAACACTTACCGTTAATCCGGCCATTGATAAGGGCAAAGATGGCAAGTATTATTTGATAATAAAAGGGGACAAGCCCAACGAAAAAAGATTTATCAGGAACCAAGCGGTGGCGGTGGCGGAACATCCCGATGGCCCTTTTGAGATTAAGGAAAAACCGGTAATAGATTATATGGATACCGAGGATATGTCTATATGGTACGATGAAAATCGAGATAGGTTCTATGGTGTTTTTCATGCACATAATTATATTGGCCTAGTGACTTCGGAGAACGGAACCGACTGGGAAAAGGCCAATGAGTTTGTTCTTAAGAATAAAGAAATTTTAATGGAAGATGGAACTGTCATCGGCCCGGATAGAATGGAAAGACCATTTGTTTATCATGAAGGTGGTGAGCCAAAGGTACTGTCTGTAGCAGTAAAGAAAGGGGAGGAATCCTATGCCGTCTTTATACCTATAATCAAAAATAAATCCCCGGTTCCCAACAAGAGACAGTTGGCTTGGCAGGAGGCGGAGCTCGGCGTTGTTTTTCATTATGACCTGCATGTGTTTGATGGGGTAAAATATGGACAGGGAAACAACAGAATTGACCCGGTAGAAGATTATCAAATTTTTAATCCAGAAAAACTGGATACCGATCAATGGGTAAAAGCGGCAAAGGATGCCGGCGCTAAATTTGCCATTTTAACAGCTACCCATGAGACTGGTTTTGCATTGTTTCAATCCAAAGTAAACCCGTACAGTGTTAAAGCTCTGAATTGGAAAGATGGGAAAGGGGATGTTGTGGCAGATTTTGTAGCCTCATGTAGAAAATATGGTATTAAGCCAGGGATTTATTTAGGGATTAGATGGAATTCTTTTTTGGGCGTACACGACTTCAAAGTAAATGGGGAGGGAGATTTTAAGAAAAATCGACAGCAATGGTACAATAGAATGGTGGAAGGCATGGTAAAAGAGATTTGTACCAATTATGGGGAATTGTTTGAAATTTGGTTCGATGGCGGTGCTGACCATCCAAAAAATGGTGCCCCGGATGTACTGCCCATTGTAAGGCAGTACCAACCGAATTGTTTGTTCTATCACAATGGGCAATTGGCAGAAGCCCGATGGGGCGGATCGGAATCGGGAACGGTTGCTTATCCCAACTGGTCTACCTTTCCTTATAGGGCTACAGGAGCGGGAGAGAGTGCCAAAAAGAATATCGCGGACAATAATTTTCAATTGCTGAAACAAGGGGATGTCAATGGTAAGTTTTGGGTTCCCGCTATGGCAGATGCACCATTAAGGGGGTATAATGGAAGACACGAATGGTTTTGGGAACCTGGGGATGAGGACCATATATTTCCATTGGAAAATTTGGTGGATATGTATTATAAATCGGTTGGAAGAAACGCAACTTTGATAATGGGTCTTACCCCTGACCCGGATGGATTGCTTCCAGAGCCAGATGTGCAGCGCTTAAAGGAATGGGGAGAGGAGATAAATAGAAGGTTTTCCAATCCTTTGGCTTCCACAAAAGGCAAGGGTAAGGTGTTGGAGTTAAAGTTAAAGGAATCCCTGCCAGTGAACCATATAATAATTCAGGAGGACATTGCCATGGGCGAACGTATAAGGAATTATGAAATTGAAGGGTACTCCGGTGGTCGCTGGATTACTTTGGCCAATGGGGAGAGCATAGGAAATAAAAGAATTGAGAAATTTGACAC
>TARA_R110000796_G_scaffold8846_9_pt1 | contig 32738 bp, 43 predicted proteins | sample TARA_R110000796 | Tara Oceans TARA_R110000796 (sample SAMEA4397815) | marine metagenome | biome: Polar Biome; feature: [SRF] surface water layer (ENVO:00010504); material: water (ENVO:00002006), including particulate matter (ENVO:01000060) such as... | depth 5 m
TAAATAGAACCTTCATAAGACATTGTAAGAGGTAGGGAGAACCTACTGCTATAGGGGTAGTATGGGTAGCATCTTACCAAGTCTATTAATAATACTAGAAGTATATTTAAAATATAGGAGAGAAAAGGCTATCTCTGTCTTAGTAAAACCATATATAAACATATATAATCTAAAGACAACTAAAGATGATCTAAAGATCTAAAGAGAATGTAGGTAGAATAAGGACGTACTAATGTATAGAATAAAGTAAGTACATGTATAGGAAGTAATGAAAGAAGTACAGGGGCATGTGTGTCGATGGTCGATCCATCCTAGAGATTATAAAAATAAACAGCCTAAAGCTTGTATATATGCTAAATTCTTCCATAGGCCATCTAAAGATTCATCTAAAGAAATCTAAAGATTGGGTAGGTTATATGCATATTAAATCGTATATTAAGGTATAAAGAGGTATGGTAGAGAAGAAGATGATACAGATAGACAAAGAGCTAGCCCTAAAGGTGAAGGGTATGTATCCAGACCTCTCATGGAATGCCATTGTAAGTAAACTAGTATCTAAAGATCTATCTAAAGATTCATCTAAAGACTCTGGTAGTACATACGCTACAGTAGATGATATAAAGGTACTGAAGGATAAGTTCTCTATGGTTATTACTCAATTGATCAAGGTAAATAAACTTAAACAATAGTTGGTACCCTGCTATATTATTCGTATCTTTATTATATATAAAGAGATAGAGCATTATGGTTAAAAGACTAAAGGAATGTACTGTGGGTGAGAGAGTCTTAGTAGACTGCTCAATGGTGCAAGGGTACAAAGGAGTGAATGAGGTGTTGGTACGTTCGATGGATGCTGGAGAGATAGTAGTAGAGACATCTGATGGATCAAGAGTAGGTATGGATGGCTATGAGAAGGTCCAAACTCTCTAAGTCCTACCGCCCAATACGGTCAACCTGTGGTCATGGTGATCTAACGGTGATATAACACTGACAGTATAGTTCCCTAAGAGGTAGGTAGCCTGCGAGGCTGCGCCATACTTGGTCATATATTTCTGATGATTTTTCGGTGTATAGGGTAATATATATTTATATATTGCTAGATATCTCTTTAATGAGTCTGTCTATGTTTCTATTATATCTTGCATCTTCTAAAGCTTTATTCGAATCAAAGCTATTAGTTTTAAGATAAGGGTAGAAATGCTTAGTCTCCCAATGCAGTCTATATTCATACCCACTTGGAAACTCTTCATAGCATTGAGAACATCTAATCAAGTTTCTAATCTTCTTTATAGAATAATTCAAATAACCCTATTATAAGCATTGCTATCATCAGAAGTCCTACTGCATAATCGTTTATCATCATTCTTTGATTTTATTACATCCACCGCATACTGTCCTATAAGCGGCATTTAAAGCTCCACATCCACAATTCCATGAATTGTCTACCAAATTAAGTTCTCCCATAGTGCTTCAGTCTTTATGGATTCTAAAGGTACAAGCATTACGCCCATTAATAAGTGGCATACCATGTAAATCGTATGTTATAGAATTAACCTTTACCTTCTTATTCTTAAACCTACCTGTAAGAATATAGTCACCTGTCTTTATTCCTTGTAGCTTTATCATTACTGAGTATTCTTTGATTCAATTTAACTCTTCCATTGCATTAAAATATTGATAGAAATTAAAACATTGGTTACCACGGCTTGAATGATTAAAAGAGTTCTAATAAACGCGACCCTATCCGCTTCATTTGTCTTTCCTTGCTTCTCACCTAATGCTTTAGCCCATAATCTCCATATCCCTCTCATTCTCTAACTTTACTACCTATTATTAATATATGAACTTTTTGGTGGGTTTCCAACTAATAACAGAGAAATTTTTTTGGCAAATTTTCCCTATATACCCATTTCTATATATACCTCAGTACTCCCATATGTGGATCCAGTAGCTTATGACTCAGTAGTATCTCTATTAGTAGCCTTCTTTTCTTTTTTGCCATCTAGCATAGACATACTTGAATTGTTGCCATACTTAGATACTAGTACCTCGAGGGCTGCAACTAATATTATAACACATATTAAAAACGCTATCATATCTTGTTTATTTAGTTATGTAGACAAGGAGGAAGGACTATAAAATTGCGGTGCAACTCGTGCGCGTCTCGCGACGGCTTCGCCGTCTTGTTTATTTACCTATAGCCCTCACACCTCCCACAGCGAAGCGATCCCTTAATGGTTTCTACTCTTCTCATATATACAATATAAGAATATTATATCAGGATTCCAACTTGATTGGTAATTAAGTTATCACTATATTTATTTATATGAAGCAGATTCAGCCAGATAATCTTTTCGCTATGTTTGAAGTAAGCGATGAAGAGGTGTATAAAGAGCATGGAGTAACGGGAGTTCTTAAAAATCCATATGTTCTAATGGGGATGGTAATTCGTGGCTTAGAGAATTACTACTTAATGGATGCACTATACTCTAAGAAGTACCCAGAAGAGTATAAGAGACATACAAAGATGGTTAGGTATAAGTATTTTACTAACCTTATGGGCTATCTAGAGAGAATAGATTGGAAGGATATTAATGAGGCGTATAAGATATCAGATTCATATGATTTTGCAAGTACTAATGAGGCTTTAGATTTACTTAAAGATTATTTTGAAGGAATTGAATACTATGAAAAATGTAGTATCATTAAAAAAAGTCAAGATATACTCTATGAGGGTGCTCTCAAGAATTTTGAGGTACCTAAAGTTTAAAAGAACCTATTGTTTAGTTGGCTACCCGAGTTATTATTCGTATATTTAAGTATATATAAAAACAATAAAGGTTATGGGAATGATTCAAGAGTTAAAAGAGGAGATTGCAGAGATGCAGAATAGAAAAACTAGTTACCTGGCTATGGGTAATATTGGTTTATCAGAAGATTGTCAGTGGAGATTAGATGGAATGAAAGAGCGTTTAGAGGAGTATAGTTCTACGTGGGGAGAGTACGTATATGTACTTTCTAATAAATCTATGCCTGGGATAGTAAAGGTTGGATTTACGACTACATCTCCTGAGCAGAGATTAAAGGAGATTAACTCAGCAACTGGTGTTATTGAAGAGTGGGAGACTGATTGGTACTTAGAGTGTGCAGAAGCACATGATTTAGAGCAAAAAACCCATGAATACCTTAAAGATTTCAGAGTACGTAAGAATAGAGAGGGTTTTAATGTTTCTTCTACTCAAGCTATTGCAGCAGTACAGAAGATAAATGAAGAAAGGTATTAAATTAGTTGCGTAACAGAGATATAGTTCGTATATTAAGGTATAATAAAAAAAAATAAAGGTTATGAGGTTAATTTTACTATTACTACTGGGTTATTTCTTAATTTCTTGTGAAAAGGAAGATATTCTTCCGGATTTATGTATAGGAGGAGATTGTAGTGTTGCACTTAAGGTAAATGCTCCCCAGGATACGAATGGTTACTATCATTTGAAGTTAAACTACGATGGGCAGTATGATCCTAGGTTTAATATTGAGGTAATTGCTTCTAAAACAGATGAATACTACCATTATAACAGTAAATCAGTAGTAACAGCAGGATTTTCCGGAGATATTTTCGTACAGGTACCACTTCAAACAGGAGAGTTAACAGAATTTATACCGTTAGTACAGGAGACTCGCTTATACTTACGCGATCACGGTAAAATACCTAATAAGATGTATACTAAACGGATAATAGGCCCAGTTTTAGAGAGCCTAAAGGGGGATACTTTAAATGTTAGTGGATATATTAATTGGGATGGAGGTAATAATTGGAAAGAAGAAGAAGTTTCTCTAAAGTTTATTATAGAATAGTTGCTATTCTGCCTTAGAAGTATTATCTTAAAAATATATTAATTAGTATATAAGATATAATAATATAAATAGTAAACTTAATAAGTAATATAAATATATAAATATATAAATATATATATATAGTAATAATTAATCAAATAAATAACATATGTCTATAACAGCAGAAAAAATAGCCTCAAACTATGAAAAGCACTTAAAAATTGTAGAGACCTACATTACCGATCGTAAAGATCAAGTGCTAGCCTTACTTTCTTCGTTAGAAGATAATTATGTTATGGCTCCTGCTAGTGGAAAGACTTGGTATCATAATGCTTTTGCAGGAGGGTACGTAGATCATGTAAATAGAGTTGTAGAGTATGCGGTAAAGCAATCTAGACTCTATAAAGATATGGGAGGTACTATAGATTATACAGAAGAAGAATTAGTATTCTCTGCTTTATTTCACGACCTAGGAAAAATAGGAGATGGAGTATCACCAAACTATATACCTCAGACTGATAAATGGAGACAAGATAAACTCTCAGAGATGTATACTAATAATTCAGAATTAGATTTTATGCTTATTCCAGACCGCTCATTATATATTCTTCAAAACAATGGAATTAAAGTAACACATAAGGAATTCCTAGCTATACGTTGCCATGATGGAGTTTTCGATAAAGCTAATGAAGCATATTTTTTTAGCCACCAGGAGGGTTCTAGACAGAAGACCTCTATCATATCAGTACTTCACTCAGCAGATTTCTTAGCTTCTAAAGTTGAATATGATATGTGGAAGAGAGATGGAGGTAGCTCTAAACCTACTTCTAGGAAAGTTACTGCTTCAACTGGAAGACCAGTTAAAAGCTCAGAAGGATTATCTAACATATTAAAAAATATATAACATGTTAACTTACCAAATAATAATTGCCATATTAGTTGCCGGCTTGATTTTTAGTTCTTATATTATTTATAATCTACTTAATGCAGTAGAAAAACATGAAGATATAATAGAAGATCAAGTAAATTATTTACAGAATATATCTAATTCAATAACTCAAGGAAAGCTACATCTTCAAAATCTCGATGAAAAGGGGGTATTTCAAAGCGACGATGAAGTAGGAACATTTTTCGAACAAATGAAAGCAGTACAAGAGGAATTAAATAGATACATGCTCCCAGAAAACTATGGCACGAAAGAAAGCGAAAGCTAATTACTTTACTCAAGAAACAGAGTCCTACATAAAAATATACAACGTATCGTCAGATGTAGCTGAACGACAGAAGATCTTTACAGATCACATATACTTACCGTTTTACAAGCTTGCAGAGAACATTATACATACTTTTAAGTTCTACTATACAGATGTAAATAAAATTGAAGATCTCAAACACGAGATTGTTTCTGTTTTATTAGAAGAGAAGATTATGAAATTTGATCCTGATAATGGAGCAAAAGCATATTCGTATTTCGGAACAATAGTAAAAAGGTGGTTAATAAACTATAATAATAAGAACTATAAAAAGCTAAAGCAGATTGGATCCTTTGATGAAATGTACGATTCATCTATTGAAGACAGAGGTATAGAGGAAGGTCATATTAATCTCTCCCAATTTATAGACATGTGGGTTAAGGAAGTATATGAAGTACTTGACGATATGTTCGAAAAAGAATCAGACCTACAGATTGCTGATGCTGTTCTTACTTTATTTAAAACTCGTCAAGACTTAGATATTTTTAAAAAGAAAGCTCTTTACATTTATATAAGAGAGATGACTAACTGTGACACCCCCTACCTTACAAAGGTAATTAACGTGTTAAAAGAGGACTTTAAAAGAAAGTATCAAAAACTATACGACCAAGGATATCTTACAGATAAAACTTACTAGTCTATTTATTATAAATAAAACACTATGAGTTTAGATAAAGAAATATTCAACGGCAAAACTCTTTCAGACCTATTCGGGGAGATACATGATAATTCTTCTACTACTAGAAACCAAGTAAAAAGCCTAATAAACGAATTAAAACCTCTTATAGAGAATATAGGAGATGCTACTTTAATTGTACCCATGATTAAAGAGTACATGGAAATTCAAGTAAAAAACGATGACGCTTTAATTAAACTAGCTACTATAGTACAGAGGATTGAAACAGCAAATGCAAATGGATCAGGAGATGAGATGTTTGACCTCTCAGAACTACAAGACTTATTAGAGGAGCAAGAAGCACTAGACAGTGAGACACAAGTAAAAATAGAAGAAAGTAAAGATGAGGAACAATCCGTATAGTCTAAATACCTTTTCAGGTGGAAGCCAAATGAGTAATAGTTCAACCGGCGATTCTTCATCCTCCGGCGGAGTGTCCTTCGGGATAGTTTTAGATATACTACTAAACGAAACCCATCCGGAATACGAAAACTATAATAAATCACAAGGTCTTAATGGGGTATTTTATACTCCTTATAAAAATGGAGCTGGTGATAATGAAACAAATAACAGTTTCGCCTACTGCGATGCCTCTTTTCTTAAAAGGATACCAGTACCTGGAGAGATAGTTGTAATAGAAAGACGCCCATCAGTATACACACTTACAAAGAACACCCCGAACGATAAGACCAACATCAATAGATCAAAAGAAGGACTTTTAACATACTGGACAGGTATTGTAGCAGGCTGGAACCATCCCAATGTTAATGTAATGCCTAACGAAGACAATACCGGGTACATATATGGAGAGGACTTTGACCCAGAAAAAATAATAGCACCCCTTGGAGCTTTTCCCGGTGATACTATAATAGAAGGAAGATTTGGACAATCTATTAGACTTAACGGAACTAAAGCAGAGTCTAATACAATTGTAGTAGAAGATAATAACGGTAAACCTACGATTCTAATAAGTAATGGACAAGCAGAGCCTGAAGACTCAATCAACCCAGTAAAAGAGGATATTAATAAAGATCCTTCCTCAATATACTTAACCTCGGACCATCAGATAGAAATAGAACCTGCTAATGACAAAAGAGAAGCCTATATAGAACCTCCTGTAACTCCTGAAGAATATAAAGGTTCGCAGGTTATAGTAAACGGTGGAAGATTATTTTTTAACGCTAAAGATGAAGGAGCATTTATATCTGCTAAAGAATCTATCGGCTTAAATAGTAACATAGTAGCGGTAGACGGAGAAGAATATGTAGCATTCGATGCTGATAAAATATACTTAGGTGAAGCAGCTAAAAGGTTAGAAGACGAACCGGTACTACTAGGTAAGAGAACAGTAGACTTGTTAGAGGAAATAATAGATGAATTAGACACTATCTATACTAATCTTGCTACATTACCACCAGCTCCACCAGCAGGAATTGCTAAACTAGTAGTATTAGGTAATATGCAAAAACCTTCAATACCCTTATTAAAAACTAGACTTAAGAGAATAATGTCCGAAAAAGTATTTACTGAGTAATGCCATATATTAAATTTCCAAATAAACAAGAATTAGTAGCAGCCCTTGCCCCGCAAGTAGGTAAAGCTCTTGGTATGCTTAAACAAAAAGTACTAAGTAAGCTATTCGAAGTGATAGACGACTTTAGAAGAGCAGGCTGTCCGCATTTACAAAAACTAAATCAAATTTCAAGGACAATCTCTCAAATGCAACGTGTTATAAACAGTACTGCAAAAAAAACCAACAGGGTTAAGAAGATGGCTACTAGACTAAAAGCCCCATTAATAGGGTTAGAAGTAGCAATTAATGTGATAGGTAACATACCTATTCCACAGGCAGTTCCCCCTGGTGTAGGTATACCCATATCTATTACTAATAAATTTACAGAACAGCTAATACTTTTATTAGAAATGATTGCAGCTATAAAAGAAAAAGTAGACTCTATTGAAGCTATGGTACAACCGTCTATACTCTTTATAGATAACATAAACAAGAAAGTACAATCAGTTAAACTACCGGTTATAGCTTGTAAAATAGAAAATGCACTAAAAGAAGAAGTAACAAACGGCAAACTAACAGAAGAACAGTTAATAGCTGCAGGACTGTTAAATGATAAAGGAGAGTATATATTCACATCTCTTATACCTATATTCCTTGGTACTACTCAATTTAATACTGACGGAAGTACGTACTACCCTAATAACAACGAACAACAAGAACTAAGTGCTCAATCAGAAGCAGCAGATTTACTTAACAGCGCTATAGAGCTACTTCCATCTCTTGACGATTCAAATAGTTTAAAAGATTTAATAGATACATATCAATCTGCTTCCGATAGACGAACGGGTAATTTAGCAGATACACAGTACTCACATATAGGACCAGATGGTACTGTATATAAGTTAAATGTAGAGTTAGATGTAGAAGGGTCTACTATAGCACCTCAAAGGTTCGCAGTAGCTAAAAACCTAAACAATATAGTAGTACTAAGAGGTGCTAAATCCTACAGTTCTTCTGAAACTGTACTAATAGATGAAATAAAATTCAGAATAGATAATCAACTTGCATAATACAACTATTTATATATATGAAACTCGATCAATTAAGAAAAATCATACGAGAAGAAGTTAGATCTGCTATAAAGGCAGAACTACAAGAAGTTATGAACGAGGCTGTTAGAGCAGCCAGTGCCCCAACAACTATGACTGCAGCTCCAGTAGCTGGTAATACAAGCTGGTCGGCACCGAAAAAAGAATTAAAAAAACAACAATGGACATCAGGTAAGTCGTCCACGTTAGAAGAAATGCTAAATCAGACTGCTAACACCATGTCTAACGAGGAATATAAAAACATATCAGGAACCTCAGGTCCAATTGCACCTAATTTTGCTTCAAGAGGAGCATCTCAAATGGGAATGACAGAAAATACAGGTCCTGCACCAGGTCTAGATTTATCCACACTTCCATTTTTAAAAAATGCAGGCGCTATATATAAAGCCTCAATAGAAAAAGATAAAGAAAAAGGACGTAGATAATGGCATTTGAAGTAACAAGACTTAGCGTAATAGACACACAGCCTAGTAAAGCAGTAGGGGTAGCCCTTCCGTTTTCTGGAAAAGCTGTTTTTAACTCTACCTACACGTCTAAAGATGCACTTAAAACCAATATAATTAATTACTTCTTAACAGCCAAAGGAGAACGCTTTATGAATCCTAATTTTGGGAATAGGTTACAGAACTTACTTTTTGACAACCTAACACAAGATAAGGTTAGTCAAATTCAATCAACTGTAGAAAGAGATATGGAAGTATTATTTCCTAGAGTAAATATAGTTAACCTAACTACAGTAGGAGACCCAGACACATACACAGTTCAGTTTGCAATGTCGTACACTGTTCAAGATACTAACATAGAAGATGAAGTAATTATTAACTTCGAACAATAATGGCACAACAAGAAAGAGACATAAAGTACGTAAATAAGGAGTTTGGAGACTTCAGACAAGGGCTGATAGAATTAGCTAAGAACTATTTCCCCGACGCCTACAACGACTTCTCACCTACATCACCCGGTATGATGTTTATAGAAATGGCCTCATACCTAGGAGATGTACTATCCTTCTACCAAGATACACAACTTCAGGAAACTTTCCTACAACACGCGAAGAACCCATCTAATCTATACTCTTTAGCGTACATGATGGGATACAGACCTAAAGTTTCAGCTGTATCTAGCACAGTATTAACAGTTACGCAGAGAGTAGCTGCACAAGGTTCAACCTACACTCCTAACTATAATCAAGCATTAAAAATCACTGAAGGAGCCACAGTAACATCAACTATATCAGGTTCAACCACTTTTACAACTTCTGAACCAATTGACTTTAGTTTTTCTAGTTCCTACGATCCAACAGACGTAACTATCTTTTCACTAGACGGAGGACAACCTGCTGAATTTTTATTATCCAAAAAAGTACTAGTTACTTCAGGAGCACCAAAAGTTACAACTTCAACCTTTACAACAGCAGAGAAATTTGCTACTATAGAGTTAGGAGACACTAATATAGTAAAAGTACAAAGTATAGTAGATAGTGATGGCAATGAATGGAAAGAGGTCCCTTTTTTAGGTCAAGATACCGTATTTCAAGAGGTAACAAATAGTGCAACAGATAGTAACTTAGTCCCCTCTACCCTTAATTTAGTTAAAGCACCAAGAAGGTTTGTTACCAGGTTTACCTCAAAAGGAGTATTACAAATACAATTTGGGTCCGGTATAACTGGGACAGATAATGATTCTTTCCTTCCAAACCCAAATGAACAGATAACAGGAACTAAGCAAGACGTTAATAAATTAGACTATGCTTATGATCCCTCTAATTTTCTCTTTACAGGTGCATACGGTATATCACCTACAAATACTACATTAATTATAACCTATATAGTAGGAGGAGGAGTAGCATCAAATGCTCCAGCAAACTCTATTACAGCACTCGGAACCGTAGCAACATCAGCTATAGACGACTCTTATACTTCAACACTAGCATTTAACAACGTTGAAGCTGCTACAGGTGGAGGAGACGGTGATTCAATTGATGAACTTAGACAAAACTCTCTCCGTTCATTTGCTGAGCAACAAAGAATGGTAACAGAAAACGACTTCACAGTAAGAGCATTATCAATGCCTACTCAATTCGGATCAGTTGCTAAAGTATATGTTAGTAAGGGATTAGCTACTTTAAATAGTGAACAGCAAAATTCTGATGTTAATTCTTTAGCATTAAGTATGTATACGTTAGGGTACGATATTAATAAAAAATTAGTAAGTACTAGTTCGTCTTTAAAAGCTAACCTTAAAAAATACCTTTCTCAATATATAATGCTTACTGATGCAATTAATCTTAAAGATGCATTCATAGTTAATATAAAAGTAAAATTTGAGATAGTAGCTCTTCCAAATGTTTCTTCTAGAGACGTACTTCTTTCTTGTACAGAAGAACTTAAAGAGTATTTTAGTATAAGTAAATGGAACATTAACCAACCTATTAACTTATCTAGCATATATACATTATTAGATAAAGTAAAAGGAGTACAAACAGTAAAAACAGTAGAAGTAGATAATTTAACAGGCGGTAAATATTCAACATACGCATACGATGTAAAAGGAGCTACTAGAAATAACATAGTATACCCTTCATATGATCCATGTATATTTGAAATAAAATATCCGAATTCCGATATTGAAGGACGTATAACAACATTATAAACAATGGCAGTATATAGAATATATCCAGAAAAAGACACCTTTCTATTCAGCACACCAACTATTGCTGGTTTGTATGGAAATGCTGGTCGTGATGAGATTTTAGAAATAGGAGGTTATCCTGATCCTAGTTTTCCACTTACAGGTAGAACTAGTAGAACTCTAATACAATTTAAACAGTCGGACATAACTTCTGCATTAACAGATAAAGTATCAGGAAATTATTCTGCAAGTATTAACCTAGCTCTAGCAACAGCTGGAGAAATACCAACATCTTTTACAGTATACGCTAATCCAGTTTCCTCCCCCTGGACAGAAGGGACAGGTAAACAAGCAGATAATCCTGTAAATAGAACAGGAGCAACCTGGAAATATAAGGATGCAGCAACAACTCAATGGACTACTCTAGGAGGAGACTATTTAGCAGTATCCCAAAGCTCGCAAGCTTTCGATAAGACATCTACTTATGATATTAATATGGACGTAACATCTGCTACTAAAGCATTTGCAAGCAGCTCTATAAATAATAATGGATGGTTATTGAGAATGGAATCTGCATACGAAGGATACACTAGTGCAAGCATACACTTAAAGTACTTTGGATCTGATACAAATACCATATTTCCACCTTACCTACAGTTTAAATGGGACGACTCCTCAACAGCTGGCTCTTTAACTGAACTTACAACAGACATAGCAACCATTAGTATAAAGAACGCTAAACCGGAATATACAGACTCAGATAAAAGTAGATTTAGATTAGCAGCACGACCTAAATATCCACCGAGAACATTTGTAACAGCTTCTATCTACACGACAAACTATAGACTACCAGCGACTACATATTGGGGTATACGAGATGAATATAGTGAAGAAATGATTATTGATTTTGATACTAACTATACTAAGGTATCCTACGATAGTAACGGAAGTTTCTTCGATGTATATATGGATACACTACAACCAGAAAGGTACTATAGGCTGTTAATAAAAACAACTCTGAACGGGAGTGACTTAGTAATTGATAATAAAAACATATTCAAAGTTGTAAGAAATGGCTAATGATATTAAGATTGAAAAAACTGTATACACAAAAGAAGAATTTGACAAAGTAGTCGATAGAGACTTTAAAACCTTTGCTCAACCTGCTCTTGCTGTAGTAGAATTAACTGTAGACGAGTTTTTTAACGAATACGAAAGACTCTATATGGATATAACAGTAAATGGACCTGAAGAATCTCATGAGTACCTAGTTAAAAGAAGCAACGAACTAGTAGGAATAGACAAAGAAACAGAAGATATACAGCCTCTATTAGATGAGATAGCTAATTTGAGAGAAAACCTATTACAGAATCAACAAGAGATTCTTGACTTAAATACAAAATTAGCAAATGCAAGAGGTTAATTACATAGTAAACCCCACCTCAGCTTCAGAGATAAAAGAAGAGTTGGTAATAGATAAAAAAGTAACTGATATAGTTAGTGATTATTCTATTAACACGTTCTTTGAGTCTAACAGGAATCAATTAAAACTTGAAATATACTCAATTCAGAACACTCTCTTACTCTCTAATTCAAATTACAAAAGATATAGTGAGCTCCTTAACGCTGTATCAGCAGGCCAATCAGGAGCTAGTCAGATTACTTTAAGTCCTATAGACGATATTATTGCAAATGGATATGAAGCAGGAGATGTTAACGTAGTATATAGCTTCTTAAATAACCCTTACACAGATAACAGATCAGGAGGAAACTTCTATATAGACCAGATATCACCTGATAGAACAGAAATTAGACTGTTTGCATTAGGGTTAACTGACGAACAAACTAAAACCTATACTGAAGCATTTACAAGTAAACTAGAACAAGAAGCATACTTTTCTGAGTTCTACGTAAATTTAAGTAACGATACATCCCTAGTAGGTATAAACATAACATCAGAAGAAGTAACTAAAGGTTACTCCGTGGTTATAAAACTGATGAAACCTCTTCCTAATACAGTTGTAAGTAAGGACCAAATAACTATATCAGAGATTGTATCTAACACAATTGCTTTTAATATAGAAGCTGATTTTATAGAGGAAAAAGAATCTATTGAATACCTTAGAGGACCAAACTTCAGCATTCCCATATCAGAAACTTCAGATAGTCCAACAGAATACTTAGACTATAACGACTTATTTAGCTACCCAGTAACAGGTTCTAATTATGAGCTACACTCTTTACTTAAGGAAAAAAGCGTAAACGTATCTATAAACCACTCAGACTATAGCAATTTTGTACACTTCTCTTCTGCAGAAGAAAGGTTAAGAAACTTCAAATACAAGTTAGACCTAGTAAATTCTTATAGAACTAGTTTAGATACAGCTACAGCAGGTACTTATATAGGAACAGGAATATCTGGAAGTAAAGCATACTATAACGGACTTATAGAGGGGATAGTAGATAATTTTGATCATTACGATAGACACTTATACTTTAATAGTGGATCTTCTTCTTGGCCTAAATCCAATAGTACTAAACCGTACAGTAACTATGCTAGTAATACTTCAGAAGCTACAACCTGGTTTAATAGTCAAATAGCAGTTGCTAATAACTACGACTTTAGTAATTTTGATATTTTAATAAACACTATTCCTAACTTTATAAGAGAAGATGCTAACAATACATCTTACTTAATGTTTGTGCATATGATCGCACATCATTTTGATAACTTATGGATATACTCTAAAGCCGTTACAGATAAATACGATTCTGATAATAGGATAGACTTTGGTGTAAGTAAAGATATAGTAAGAGAAGTAGTACAGTCTTTTGGTATAAACCTATACGATGGAAATGAAAATATAGATAATTTATTCTCCTCTTATGTAGGGGAAACATATCAGACTGGAAGTGAAGATATAAATCATATTAAAGTAATAACCTCTGGAAGTAACCTTGCTTACCAACAGCCTATGGCTAAGCAAAGCTATAAACAAGAGGTGTATAAACGAATATACCACAACCTACCCTTACTAACAAAAGGAAAAGGGACTATAAGAGGTCTTAGAGCACTAACTGCATGCTTTGGTATACCTGACAGTATTCTCTCTATAGAATTAGGAGCAGGCACTAAGATAGGATCTGATGATTATTTCGGATACGAAGTAAACGTAACAGGCTCTTTGAATTCTATTAGAACTGACGCCACAGGAAGCTACCTTAGTGAAAGTGTAGTTTCTAACTATACATCTATAGAAAAACCAAGTAAAAAGTATTCTCAAGATACAAGTGAGATACACGTAGGATTCAATATAAATAACCAATACAACGATAAGTTAAGAAGTAGAACTACCGGTTCATTTAACATTGACCAGTATATAGGAGACCCTAGCTTAGAGCAGTCAGGAAGTTATTATGCTTTAAACACTCTAGCAAGTAGCTTAATGAACTTAACTGCCACTTGGGATGAAGCATCTGGTAAATGGAACGAAAACAACGCAATATGGAACTCAGAACAATACTGGGAAAAATCACCTAAAGCATTCATAAGGCTGTTAAAGTTTTTTGACAATTCCTTATTTAAGATGATTAAAAACTTTGTTCCAGCTAGAGCAACTGTAGCAACAGGTCTTATTATTGAACCCCACTTGATGAATAGAAGCAAAGCTAAAGCCCCTAAAGCAGTAGCCGAAAACACTATACATACAGCATCAATAGCAATTGTAACAGCCTCAGCAGGAGATGCAGGATCATTTCCAGTTTCAGCAAGTACAGCGTATACAACAAACTATACCGGCACTATAAATACACCACTAGGATCAGCACCAAGGAACGTTACAGATGAAGCTCCTAAGTATACAGGAGAATTTAAAGGCTCACTAACTGTAGTTACGACCGGAGAACTGAATGCTGGTAATCCGTATAAATCAGCTGCACAGCCTGAAGTACTAATGGATCTTACCACTCTATTCTTATCTGATCCAATCCCTGCTTCATGTAATATTTCTTTACAGGTTACTTATGCAGGTGATTACTTTAGTATATTTGCTACAGGGTCAGGTGCAACAACAGGAAAAGTTGGATCCAGTTACCCAGCCTCTATTACAGAAGCAACCAGTATTACTGTATCTCAAAATTATGATGACTATGAGTTCTTTACTTTAACTCAAACAGCTATATATCCAACAACATTTAGAGGGTGGTATAAAGCACCTACCTCAAGTTCAGGTAACTTAATTTCTACCGATACAACCTTGAGTGTATACGAAACATTCGAACCTGTATACGGTAATAACATATACGCAATATTTAATTAAAGATGATAATAGATGAATTCATAGCGTTAAATCCTGCAGCATTTTCTAACTATGCTGGAGGAGTAGGTAATATAAACTTACTTGTGAGCAGCAGTGTATCTGCTTCTATTAATATAGCTCCCTTTGTTATACAGGGTATGACTATACCTTTTAGATCACAAGATAAAACTTCTATTAGGTCTGCTTTAACTGAAATGAATAACGTAACCTATACATACGGTGGCACAGAATACACCTCAGATATAGTAGGTAGACAGCAGCAAAATACACACTACTACTTTAGGTTGAGAGATACGGTAGCAACAAGTTTACCAGTTGATGATGCTGCAGGTAATCCAAGAGAACTTCTTTCTCCATTAATATTTGAGCCTTATGTAGCTAAAGGATTTGAAAATAGTGAATTTTACCCTCTACAGGGAAATTCAACAGTAGAGAAGAAAAATACGGTTAGACAGCAGGTAGACAGAAATACAGGAATTGCTAATCCTTCTAACCTATCTGCAATTATTTCTCAATCAGCTGCATTTGCCCAAGTACAAGATAGTAACTATACTATAGCTGGAATAGTAAGAGCTAGGTATGAAGGAACTAAATTAAACAGCGGAAGCGTAGTGGGTAATGATCCTGCTCTTGCATTAAGGTCTTTTGAAGGCAGTATATATAGTGAAGACGCTACCGTAGTGACTATAAAAGCACAGCTATTTGCTGATAGAGAGATAGAGGAGATATTTTTCAATGCAAACACAATAAAATCAGCCTCTATAATGTCAGTTCAAAATTTTCCATCTGCTTCTAATATAATATTTACACCAAAAGGAAACGTATTTAACAGAATAGTAACATCTCGAGTATATTCAATCGATACAGACGAGGTATACAACGTAGACTTAAATGGTATAGTAACTAGTGTAGAGTAAAATAAAATTTTCATATATTTATATAAAACAACAATAACAAAATGGGATACTTAGATAATGCGATAGTAACAGTGGATGCTATCCTAACAAAAAAAGGAAGAGAGCTATTAGCCCGAGGAGATGGTTCTTTTAAAATAACACAATTTGCTTTAGGGGATGATGAGATCGATTATACATTATATAATCCTGCACATCCATCTGGATCAGCATTATACGGAGAGGCTATAGAAAATATGCCTCTACTAGAAGCATTCCCAGACGAAAACCAAATCTTGAAGTATAAGCTAACTACTCTTCCTCGAGGTACTTCTAAACTTCCAGTACTAGATTTAGGATTTGCTACTATTACCCTTAAACAAGGAGCTTCATTAGCAATCACCCCTCAAACATTAAACTACTTAGGTGCTACTTCAATTTTCGAAGCAGGCGGGTATACTGCAACAATAGCAGATACAAGAGTACTTAATTCATTTACAGGAGTAGGAGTCAATACAGATGCAGCAGAAGCTTTAAATGCTAACACTACACTAGGTACGAATGTATCTAAGACGGTAATAGGAACATCCGTAAACTTAACCGCCACTACAGTTAATACTCTATTTGGCACAAACACACAGTTATCTACTACAGTAACAATAATAGGTAGAGACTCGGGAGCAAGGTTAACGATCCCAGTAACAATTATTAAAACTAACTAAAATGTCATATAAAAGATTTGATACCGAAGATGTAGTAGTTAGCGCTGAGTCGATAACTGCTCCAATATGGTCAGGTGATACAACAACACTTACTACTTTTTTTACCTCCTCTACACAGACAGGAGCAACATCAGGAGAATATTATTATGATATTTACCAGACTGCTTCTAACTTAACAGGAGCGAAAGTACAATTTTCTGTAGCATATGCAGATAAAAAAGGAAGCGGGTCAGTATTATTTAATGCTGGAGTAACAGGTAAGTCACCTTCTTCTACAGTATACGGCCAATATAGAAACTTAATACTAGGAGATGAAGAAGCTTCATTTAACTTTGGAGGAGTAACCTCAGATAACTTCTATGTAATAAATGTAGATAGAGCAAGATATAAAGAAAAACTTCTACCTGGTACAATGGACATAGCGTTGACTAAATCAGGAAGTGGAGATGTAATACATTTAACTGATAACAGTATAACTGTTCCAACTACAACATTTGCAGATTCAGGTAGAGTATACGAACTGATCAGCGGTTCAAAAGGAGTTCTTTCAGCAGGTAAAAAAGAATCAAACGGCTATACTACCAACTCAGGATCATATGGAAAACTACTACCGGATATTGGAGTAATACTAATTAATGCTAATGCATTAAAAACACCTGTCAGTGCTGGAGGATTAAACTATACTAGCAGCCGAGGTAACAATGCCATTGGTGATAACAATAAAAAACAATTCTTTGAACTAATCAGATGGGGATCTAACTTTAGAATACAAGGTGAAGAAACTATTTCTTCTAACTTCATATTCGTTAGGGCTCGTAACAGTGAATTTAACTACACTACAAATCCTTCTATAACAACAGGGTCAGGAGAGTTAATACATAACGTATTAATTGACTCACCACAGACCTTTGTAACAGCAGTGGGACTATATAACGATAATAATGATCTACTAGCAGTAGCAAAACTATCAAGACCTCTTTTAAAAGATTTTACAAAAGAGTCCCTTATAAGAATTAAGTTAGACTATTAATGAATGAGCGCTTGGAAAAAACTAAACCATCAGGATGTATTTATTACAACCTACCCCGCCCGTAAATCATGGCATGCCTCAGGTAGCCTAACTGGTAGTTATGGTCTAGAAACACTAAGAGGTTTTAGCGGATCTGTAACCGACAGACACTACCCACATGATTTATATAAAGGGAGACATGAAGAATTAAACTTTAGAAGTGTCGACCAACTATACTATAGGGGCACTTCCGGTTCCTTAGGGTACAGTGGATCTATATATGAAAAATCAGGATCTGCATACGACTTACACTATCAGTCCACATTAACTCTATCTCGTTCACGAGACCTTAATACCGAAGTAGGTATCATAAGTATACCAAGAAAGGTATATGGAACTCATATCGTTCCACACTCTTTATTATTTACTCCTGAATCAGCATCAAAAGATAAGTACCTAACAGACGGGTACATTACTGACCAGTTTGATGGAACCAACCAGTATACAGAAGATATAGGATACTGGTATGATAGTGGACCTTTAAATAATACACCTTATATTAGTTCTTCAGCTACTTATGTCACAGAATCAAATGGGCTGTACGTAGATATTAATAGAAGTCAACAGAGTATCCAAATCATTGATGATGGAGAAGGAAGACTAGTCACTGCTTATTCTCATTTAGATTATACAAAGCCTTTGAGAGTAGTAGGAGATATAATATATAATGAAGGAATGCTTATTATTACAGATACAGATGTAGCAAGATATTTAAGTACCTTTAGCAGACATAATTTACGATGGAAATCAAACCAACCTATTTATACGTATAATGTATACTGTAGAATAAAAGATTCAGAGTTTAATTTCTCACAGAATCCATCAACTACATCAGGTTCAAATGGGGTACTAAGGAATAATATCACAGGTAGTGATTTTAGCCCATATATAACCTCAGTAGGATTATATAACGATGCAAATGAATTAATTGCAGTAGCAAAAACAAATAAACCGATTCCGAAACCGGAAGAAGTTGATACAACATTTATAGTAAAATTAGACATATAAAATGGCTATAACATTTAGAGCACAAAAAGGACAAGCATTATCGTATGCAGAAATGGATACCAACTTAGGTAGTTACATTTACTCAGCATCAACTTCTAACAATGGACAACAGCTAGACCTACACTACACAAGTAGTGCAGCAGCAAGTATGAATCAAGCAACTATTGCTGTACCATTAACAAAAGGTATCGGAACCGCAGGTTCTAATATGAGAATACCTTACTTTACAAGTAGCGCAGCTCTTACAACAACCTCAGGATTTATTGTACACAGCGGTAAAGTGGGTATAGGATTAGACGAAACAAATGATGTACCTTTAACTTACGCGTTAGAAGTATCCGGAAGTATAAAAGCATCTGCTACAGTAATACAAGGATCAGATGAAAGGTTAAAAGAAAATATTGTTGATATAGAAGACGGCATAGAAAAAGTTATGCACCTAAGAGGAGTTAATTTTGACTGGAAAGATTCAGGCGATACTAATCCAGGTGTAATTGCCCAAGAAATACAAAAAGTCATTCCGGAAGTTGTCTATGAAGATAAAAAAGGCTATCTTGGAGTTAACTATAGTGGTATAATACCATACTTGATAGAAGCAATAAAGGACCTACAGGAACAAGTAGACGAGTTAAAAAATAAATAACAATGGCACTAACATTTAGAGACGGATTAGGAAGAGCTTTAACTCATACAGAGTTAGATACTAACTTTAGAGAACTATATTATTCAAGTTCTTATACCTCTCATTCTATAAGTTTATTTAAATCTAAATCTCTAAATGCAGAGACAATCCTTCCTGTTAACCAAGCAAGAGGATCTAAATACTCAATACAGGTTAAATCTGGATCCGAAGCATTAGGTACAGGATCTATTGCAACAGGATCAAGCTACTTCTTATGGAACTATAACCAAAAGAAACTTATTGTAACCGGATCAGGAAACATTACGGGAGACCTTACTGTAGGAGGAACAGTATTTGCACAAGAGTTTAAAGCAGAATTAATTAGTTCGTCTATTATATTCGACTCAGGATCAACTAAATTTGGAGACTCATTAGACGATTTTCACGATTTTACAGGTAGCGTAAGTACAACAGGAAGTGGAGCACTGTTTGGAAATTATACTCAAACAGGAAACAATACAACAGTAGGTAAATTAGAACTTACTGGAAGCAACTTACACTTAGGTAATACTACTAGAATTGGAAATACTACCTTGACAGGAGTACTACAATCAACAGGTAACACTATTCTTTCAGGATCTACTCACACAGTAACTGGTAATGTAACTCATGTTGGTAATGTAAATCAAACAGGAAACACTACTATAAATGGAAGCATACTTCATACTGGAAGCCTTACACATTCAGGTTCAATATCTATAAACTCAACAGGTAATGTTACTCTAACAGGAGGAGTCACTCAAACTGGACTACTTACAAGGACAGGTGAAACTCAACTTACTGGTAACCTTAAAGTAACCGGATCAGGAGTAGTAAGCAGTAACTTACAAGTTGCTGGTAACTTACAGGTTAACGGTACAGGGTCATTTGGATACGTTCAAACAATTACTGGATCAGCTAAAGTAATAGGAGATGCATTTATTATACTTAATAATAATACACCCACCGCTAGGTATGCAGGTGTAAAAGTAATAGACTCAGGATCATCTAATGTAACAGCATCGTTACAGTTTGATGGACTTACTAATGATTGGTTCCAAGAATATGAAGGTGGAACAGATGATCATAAGGCAGTATTATTTGGACCGTCTTACCCTACTAAAGGAACTCCAATATATCCTGTAGCAAACCAAATACAAAAAGGAACAGGTAATCACCATTTAACAGGTAGCAATATAACAGACGACGGTTCAACAGTAACAATAACTTCTGGAATATTTGCTATACCGGGTATTACTAATGTTTCAGCATCATTAGCTGCCGCCGGAGGCGGTGGTTCATCAAATGTAGTGGACGATACTGCTCCAAAACTAGGAGGAAATTTAGATATAAATACTCGCACCATATCAGGCTCAGGTGGAATTAATATTAATGGTAACATAACAGGCCTTAAGATAACAGGAAGCGCAGCTTTAATAACAGGGGATATAATAGGGTCACATATTAGAGCAACTAATACAATAACCGGAAGCAATATACTAGCTACCGCAAATATATCTGCTGGAAACATATCTGCTGGTCCTACAGTAGCTACCTCTATAAGTTCAACAGGGATTATTACTGGTTCAATAATTAAATCAGCAAATTCAATAACAGGAAGCAGTTTACTTGTAAATGGTCCAATCACAGCAACAGGAGATATTACCGCTTTCTTCTCTTCAGATGAAAGGCTAAAAGATAATGTTACCCCTATAGCAAACCCGATAGAGAAATTAAAATCTATAGGTGGATATGAATTCGATTGGAATTCTAAATCAGATAATGAAGGACATGATGTTGGGGTAATAGCCCAAGAGATAGAATCAATCCTTCCAGAAATAGTAGTCGATAGAGACAACGGCTATAAAGCTGTACGTTATGAAAAAATTGTCGCGTTATTAATTGAAGCTATAAAAGAGCAACAGTCTCAAATTGATGAACTGAAGTCAAAGCTCTAGCGACCACAACTAACTATGAAAGACATGCCAACACAACCCACTTGGACTCACCAAGGGAGGTTAATCACTGATATTTCAGATATGCCAAAAGGTACCTACGGTTTTATTTACGAGGTAATTCATAAACCAACTGATACTAGGTACATAGGGAAAAAAGTTCTTTTCTTTGAACGTAATAAAAGATTAGGTAAAAGAGCTTTAGAGGAATTAAGATTAGAAAGAAAGGCAAAAGGAATAGGTGGTAGAACTCCACTTAAACAGAAAGTAGTAACAGAATCAGATTGGAAAACATATTTTGGTTCACAAAAAGAAATCTTGAAAGTATCTAAAGAAGATAATGATTCAAGAAATTGGGAAAAGAAAATACTAGAGTACGTACCTAATAAAAAGCTACTTACCTATTATGAAACTAAACACCTATTTATCAATAACGTATTAGAGGACTCTTATAGTGCTCATATAAACGATAACATATTAGGTAAGTTTTACCGTAAGGATTTTAAGAAATGAAACTAGCAGATATAATTTTAAAAGAGGATAACAGGTATAACGACGACGGTTACGACGAAGGAGATATCAAACTAATGGGCGATATGATTCTTCCTACCGGTAAAATGGTTGTACTGCAAGCAGAAGAAGATACATATAATAGAGGACTGCTAGTTACTAGTAATAAAGATAAAAGCTACGATGTAGCATATTGGGCAGATGATAAAACTAAACCTTATCCTATTGGAATAGAGATAGACGGTAAAGAGGTATCAAAAGATGCAAAAATAATAAAATTCCTTTTCCACCCAGAAATGAAATAATATGATAAGAATAAAAGATATATTAGGATACCCATCTCTAGCTTACCATATAGACAATAAGCTCTCATTGCATGAGCATGTCTACCGTTATAACTCTAAAGCCTTTATACAATTATTTAATGAAGCAAGAGAAGCTCTTAGAGACGAAGCTATTGAGTTAGACGAAACAGATAGAGAGCTCTTAGAAACAACTGACATAGGAGAATACGCAGATTATAATGGAATGAGAGTTCCTTTAGATTTACCAATGGTCTCTGCAAAATATAATCCATTATTTGAAATTGGTTGTCTAATTGACGATATGATTGAAAACGAGGACACAATTGACGAAGCCTCTACTATCGAGCAAATGATAGATTTTGATTTAATAAAAGAGCTAGTAGAATCAATTGGAGCAAATATTAATATGGATAAATTTAGGAAAGCAGTTAGTATTCAAAATGAATCATTTGACTATTCTGGATTTGACCTAATAAAAGCCTCAGTCGGATATATGAATGAGCTAGAATATAAAGGTAAGAAAGTAAAACTTAATAAACCTAAACGTGGAGGCTCTAAAAAATTCTACGTATATGTTAAATCTAAAAAAGGTAATGTAAAAAAAGTATCTTTTGGAGACACTAACTTATCAGTTAAGTTTAAACAAAAAGGAGCAAGAGCATCTTTTGCAGCACGACATAAATGTGCTACTAAGAAGGATAAAACAAAAGCAGGATACTGGTCCTGTAATATTGGTCGTTATTGGAAATCATTAGGCGGTAGCGCTAACTTTTCAGGATATTGGTAGGATATGAAATTAATTAAACTTATATTAGAGGATACAAAAGAAACTTTCGATGACTTTGCTGAAGGTAGAGAAAAAGGAGCAAGTAAAATTGCTTCATCTGCTAAAGCAAAAGGAGGTGATTCATTATTAACTTATGAACACTTTAACGTAAAGCTTTCCTATTATAAAAAAGCAGCTGACGGAAAATTTAATCTAGAAGCAGCTCAAAAAGAGTTTGAAGAGACTCACAAAAAAATTAGTTCTACTATGAGCCAAACGGCGTTTCAAAAAGAAATGGGGAGGTTAGAGGTTCTAGGAGAATTAATTATTAAACACGGATAATTAATTTAAATTTTTACCTTAATGAAAAAGTTATTACTACTACCACTACTCGTGCTAATATCAGCATGCTCATCTGTCGGAGTTCCTGACGGAGAACTATTAACAAACGTACTAAATACCGTTATTAAAAGTGATGCAGTTCAAAACGCATCATTTGTTGTTACTGATGGATGTACTCCCTCTGTAATAAATGATATTGAATTCTGCGATCTTTTAGAAACTAAATATTCATATACTGAAGGTAGCCTGGATCAAGCATGTGTAGATATATGTGTAGGTTATCGTGCAACCTGTAAAACAGCATGCGATGTATGTTGTGGCTGGGCTTGCAACTGCAGTAGCTGTAAATCTGGTTGTGATAATGATTATAAAAAATGTGCTGATGGATGTACCGTATTCGATATAACAGGAGGATATGATTTCAAGTTACAAAATGTAGTAGGCTTAGGAGGAATGATAGTTAAGTCCGTCTCAGATCCAAAAGCAACCGATGTAGATAATGTATCTAGTATTGAAATAGTATTTAACATTCCCGAAGTAACTGCTAACGCTTACTATAAAATATGGCAAGATCCAGTTCCAGCTATGTCAGGAAACGTTCCTGTCATTGCAACAAATGTACCTGTAACCGCTCAAGCGTCTCTAATTGATAAATGTGGAGATGGTTACTACCTACATATTAACTCTCTAGATATTCAAATACCATCTAATATATATGATTCTAATGCACTATTAGAAATTATAGAAATTATGGGAATGACTGTAGAAGTTGTTACTGATGGTATAGTAGATTTAAATAAAATGCTTTTAGACTTTACTAACGATTTTCTTGACCAAGAAGTAATAGATATCTTAAACGGAGTATTAGACGATTATCAAATCGCACCATCTGCTTGTTTACCAAGTGAATAATAACCCCTACAGAGAAACATCAGGTAAGGAGTATTCTGTGAGAGAGTTTTTACAGAGTACCTCCTCATTTGAATATGTTTGGCATAGAGATAAAGAAGATAGGTACGTACAGTCTATTAATTACTCTGATTGGAAGCTACAACTAGACAATACAGTACCTGTGGAGTTCGGGAATAGTAAACTATTTATACCTAAAGAGACTTACCACAGACTTATAAAAGGAACAGGTGATATAACTCTCAAAGTTTGGAAATTATAAAACAACTTAAATGAAACTATCAGATATTATCTTAACAGAAGGACATGACTACGATAAATATAAGCATGTAGCTCTTGATATAACAAAAGAGCTTACTGTTGGATATGGTGATTATAATCCAATGGTTAGTATGGGGCATTATGTTGAAGACGGACCTAATGCAGGGAAAGGATACGGATCAGTTGAATTTAAAGTAGAAGAAGCACTTCCAGACGACACATTTAGACAAGTAGTAGCGTTCCTTAAAACCAGAAAATATAATGTAACATCAGAAGCTAATTACTATGATGATGATGGGGATAGATATTACTATCCTAAAATACAATTCGAGTTTTCACAAAGCGATGTAAAATGAAACTATCCAAAATTATACTAGAAGATAAAACTATTGTAGCAAGAACAGAAGTAGATATGTCTAATGATGATATCAATAAACTAACTGAATCTATAACAAATCAACTAGAAGAATTCCTAGATACAGGTAACAGAGACCTTATAAGGATTACAGTAGCAACTGCTATTAACGAACTGCTCCAAAACAAATAATATAAAAGTTTGCTGTCTGAATAAAAGTTCTTATCTTTACTATAAGATACGGACGGTTATATGGATTACGCTTTTCTTTTAGGAAGTATAGAGAATATACTAGGTAAGAGTCATAAGAGAGCTAGAGATAATTATGCTTTCTCATGCCCTTTTTGCAATCACCGCAAACCTAAGTTAGAAATTAATATGTTTACTAACGAAGAAGGTAAGAACTACTGGGAATGTTGGGTTTGCCAAACTAGAGGGACTACAATTAGGTCTCTATTAAGACAGTTACAAACACCTCGTGATCAAGCAGTAGATATTCTTAAGTTTGTACCGAAAGGGAGTGAGGTGGAATACAAACACCTATCTATATTAGAACTACCAAAAGAGTTTCAATTGCTTCAAAATGCAACAACAACATCAGTTACAGCTAACTTAATTAAAAAATATCTATATGCAAGAGGACTTAGCTCAACAGATTTTATTAAATATGGTATTGGATACGCAGCAAGTGGAGAGTATGGAGGAAGAGTTATTATTCCAAGTTATTCTAGATCCAATCAACTCAATTTCTTTGTTGCACGAAGTTACCAGGGGGATTACTTTAAATACAAGAACCCTGAAACTTCAAAAGATATAATATTCTTTGAGAACTTAATTAATTGGAATATGCCTATCATACTATGTGAAGGTGTATTTGATGCTATAGCTATAAAACGTAATGCTATACCCATACTAGGTAAGTCAATCTCTACAGCTTTATACAAAAAGATTCTTATAAGCCCTCTTGAAGATATATACATTGCATTAGATAATGATGCTAAAACAAAAGCATTACAAATATCAGAACAATTCTTAAACCTCGGTAAAAGAGTATTCTTAATTGATATGAAAGAAAAAGACCCATCTAACATGGGCTTTAAGTCATTTACAGATTTAATTAAAACAGCAGAAGAATTAGACCTTAGCAGGCTAATGATGCACAAGCTAGATTTATGATAAAACAAGGTATGAACATTCTAGAACAGAATGAAAAAAAGAAATTAGACTTTAACCCTAAATTAAAGCAAATAAACTTTTTAGACCGTAGAGTCTATAAGAGAGGCGAAGGAGTATATTACCCGTCCGTAACTACAATACTCCAATATATGCCCAAGAATAAGTTCTTCGAATCATGGATGAAGGATGTTGGGCATAACGCTGATCTTATTATGCGTAGAGCAGGTAAAGAAGGTACACAAGTACATGAAGCTGCAGAACAGTTAATACTAGGAAATGAAGTAACATGGATGGATGATTACGGTAGAGCTAAATATAGCCAACTTGTATGGGAAATGATATTAAAGTTTCATGACTTTTGGACAACTCATAAACCAGAACTTATTTCTGCAGAAGAATTTGTATGGTCAGATAAACATAAGTATGCAGGTACGGCAGACATTGTATGCAAAATGAATGGAGAAATATGGTTACTAGACATCAAAACATCCAACTCAGTACACAAGTCTTTTGATCTTCAGTTAGCTTCATATGCAAAAGCGTTAGAAGAATCTAAAAACCAGAAAATTGATAGGACAGGTATCATTTGGCTTAAAGCTCAAAGTAGAGGACCCTCTAAACAGAAAAACGTGATCCAGGGTAAAGGATGGAAAGTATTACAAATAGACAAAATTGAAGAGAACTTTGAACTATTTCAACTTATATATAGACTATACGGATTAGAACATCCCGTAGTTGAACCTATTTATAATAGCTACCCTACTACACTTAAACTATAATATATGCGAAAATTAATATTTATTTCTATCCTAATCCTCCTAATTGGATGCGGCACATTTCAACTTACTACTCTTAATCATGACCCTCTCTACCATATTCCTGATAGCAATATACAGGTTGAGGTATTAGATACTGAATTTGATGTAGCAAGAAAATTTAGAAATGACTTTGATTTTAGATATAATTACTCTCAATTCGCACAGAACCAAAACTATAGTTGGTATTTTCAAAATAGAATGTTTAGATTAAACTCTTTTAACTTAATATCAACACAAGATTTATATTGGAACAGACATTTATTTTGGAACGATTGGGCATTTAATTACCCTAATGCTTATAATTTTAACTATTGGAATACTTGGAACTCTCCATTTTATTCCCAATGGCATAGCAGATATACCTTTGCTTGGAATAGCTGGAATTACAGGTCTTACCGAAATCAATTTAGAGATAATAACTGGAACTATTATAATCAGATAGAGAATAGACCGAGAAGAGTAGCTAACGTAAACGGTAGAAGAGGAAGTAGTAATGTTAATTCAAGATCTGCAACAGTAGGAAATACGTTAGTTAATAATCAACTGCCTATAATCGACCGTATGGTTAATGGATTGAGAAAGAATAATAAAAAAGTAAGAGTATATATAAACCCTAACAATTTACCTCCTGTTATAAGACGGAGTAATAATAATACACAACCTACCAGAACCATTAATAGACGTACTATTTATAATAATAGTAGACCTAATCAGATAAGGAGACAGGAAGTTCAAAGAAACTCTCCTTCTCAAAGAAGCACTTCTAATAACAATAGTGCCCCTACTAGAAGTAATAACAGGTCTACACCTAATAACGGAAGAAAGCAACAATGATTAAATTAATGCACATATTAACCGAAGCTAGTAATAAACCTAAAGCTGTAATTATGGCAGGAGGAGCAGGCTCTGGGAAAACATACCTACTTAACCAACTTGGAATTGAGGGACTAACTTCTTTTAATCCAGACAAATATGTTGAAGATCCAGATCATCCCTACCATAATAACCTAGGAGCTGCATCAAATCAAATAAATAAAGACGTAAATGCCGCAGCAGATGATAAAATGAGTTTTTTATGGGATACAACAGCATCGGGAGTTAGATTCGATGAAACATTAAATAAGTTAATTTCATTAGGTTATGATATATACATGGTACTGGTATACAGTCACCCTATGATTTCTTATATCTCCAACTTCTCTAGAGGTAGAAATATACCTGCAGTATCTGTTTTCTCAACTTGGAGAAACGCTTATCAAAAAATTGGTGAGTTTCAAAAGAAGACTAAAGGTAATCTTTCAATATTTGTAAACGATCACGGAGGTAAATTTACTAAAGAAGTAGAGGCATTTAATACTGCTGCTAAAAACGGCATTAACGGCATCAAAGACTACTTAGCTGCATATAACGAAAAGACAGGAGCAGGAAAAAGCTCTTTTTTCAAACCAGTAGTAATGTCTCAAGAAGAGGAACAAGAATTTAATAAAGCTGTAGCAAACGTTGATTGGAATAAAGATCACAGATCAGAAGATAAAGCTTTAAAAACAGCCTTCCTTAAGTCTTATCAAAAGATAGGTACCGGACCAGGAGAAGATAAACTTAAAGCTACGGTAAAAAAATATAGAGACGGTAAAGTTAGTAATGATGAAAAAAGCGATGCAGTACTAACCAGTATTGCCGACATGATATACTCACCAAAATTTCAAGAACTACTCAAACATTCAACACCAAAAGAAATAGATTCTAAAGTACAATCATTTTTAGCATGACAGCACTATACCCAGGAGCATTTAAACCACCTCATAGAGGTCATTTTGAAGTCGTTAAGAGCCTACTTAACGGTTCCTTCACTGGAAAGCTGTATGGCCTTGACGACTATAAAGACTCAGGTATAAAGGCTTTAGAAGGAGAAGACTCTAAGGTAGAGACAATTAATAAAGTAGTAGTATTCATAGGAGGAAAAGACCGAAATGGTTTAGGAGCAGACAAAGCTAAGGCAATATGGGAAATATATGCTAAATACTTACCTGGAGAGGTTATAATCTACGACAGGGTACCTAATCCGATGTTAAATGCTAAAGAATATGCTAAGAAAAGACCAGAAGAACATTTTTATGCTGTTACAGGAATAAGAGGAGAAGAAGATTTAATTGATTTAAAACGTATTTCAACATTTAAAAACCTAAGTAATGTAGAAGGATTAGCCTTAGTACCTACAGGAGATAATCTTGCGATTAGAGCAACAAACTTTAGAAGTAAACTATTATCGGGAAATTTAGATGACACTTTAGATTTCTTTCCTAAAGAATTATCTAGAGAAGAAATGTTAAAAATTACTCAAATGCTAAAAGACAGTATTATTGCAGAACAAATGAACATAACTATTGAAGAGATCTTTAATGGTTTTGCTTCAAATGAAAAACCAAGAAGAAATCAACATACAATTAATACTCACGGAGTAATGAGATCAGAAGATAGAGCAGATCTTGTTAAAGTATACAACAAACTTCGTACTGTACTTAACACTGAATTAGTATTAGTAAATTTTAAACAAGACAGAATAGAAGTTAGCTTAAAGAATGACTCAGATAGAACTTCCTTTGACTATACTCCGCATATGGCCTCTTTATTAGAGCATATGTTAAATGAGGGAATGAAAATTACTCCTTTACCTGAAATTAAACTTAAAAGGGATATTGATGAAGCTTCTAATTTCTTTGGGAAGACTGCTTACTATGACCCTAACGTAAAAGAAATTGTGCTATATACAGAAGGTAGACATCCAAAAGATGTAATGAGATCATTTACTCATGAAATGATTCACCATATGCAAAATATGGAAGAAAGACTCCAAGGAATATCTACTAGTAATACTAATGAAGATAGTGACTTACTAGAAATAGAAAAAGAAGCTTACCTAAAAGGTAATATTACGTTTAGAAACTGGGAAGACTCAGTTAAAAACCCTAAAGAACAGGTTGCAGAAGGAAATTATGATACACTTACCAACCGTATTTCTTCTACTATATTTAATTCCTTTAAAGAAGCAATAGTAAAAAGAGAAGATGGAGAGTTTAATATTACTATCGGTCCACAGGAAGATGCAGACATAAAACATAAAATGAGCTTTGACGTTCAAGCTATTATCAAAGTAACAGACGATACCTACTCTGTAGACGGAGGAGCAAATGCAGGGTATGATGACGATGGAGACGATATAGACCCTTTTATTAATATAGTATTTCAAGTACCAACCAATATTAATCTAAAGGAGTTATCTTTTGATTTAAAAGACGTAATAAGACACGAAATAGAACACCTCACCCAAGATGGTGAAAACCTTAAACAAGGTAAATACATTCCAGATGATGGAGACTTAAGAGCTCTAATTGATGCTGGACTATTAGATAAAGATGAATATTATAAACTTCCTAAAGAAGTAGATGCAATGATTCAAGGTATGTACTTTAAAGCTAAAAAATCTAAAACTCCATTTGTAGATGTAGTTGATGATTATTTTAACAAGGCTAAAGTAACACGAGAAGAAAGACCTATTATAAAAGCTCTTTGGAATCGACGTTTACCTGCTTTGGGAATAAAACAAAGGTTATGAAACAAAAAATAAGTGAACTATTAGCAGAAGGATACCCCCTGCCTGAACAAAAAGAAGTACCGCCGTATAAAATATACTGTGATATGGATGGAGTATTAACAGATTTCGAATCAAGATTTGAACACTTTACAGGTAAACATCCTCAAGTATATGAAAAACAATACGGCCTCCAAAAGTTTTGGAACTTAATAGATGTAGAGGTAGGAATAAAGTTTTGGATAGGTATGGACTGGATGCCACAAGGTCAAGAATTATGGAATTTTATTAAACAGTATCAACCAGACCTATTAACTTCTCCTTCTAGAGATAATAGTTCAAGACTAGGTAAACAGTTATGGGCTAAGAATAACTTAAGTCCGAAGCCAAAAGTAATACTTGCGTACTCTAAAGATAAACAGAGGTATGCAAATGAGAATAGTATATTAATAGACGATAAACCGTCTAATATTAATGAATGGGCAGCTAAAGGCGGAATTGCAATAAGATGTAAAGACGGGGATACTAACCATGTTATAAATAAATTAAAAGAGTTAGGTTATGCGTGATGAAAAAGAATCGTTATTAAAAAAAGAATTCAAAGAAAGTGATTTACAAAGAGCAAGAAACCTAGTAAATAAGGACTTTACAGGCTCTACTAAAACACAAACAGGGTATCAAAAATCATACGTTAGACGTATTGAAGGAGACATATGGAATGAAGGAGGTAAGAGCTGGACGATTAAAAACGGTTTAAAGCAAAACATTACTAAATTAGATGCAGCAAAAAAAGCTATACGAATTCCATTAGCTTGTCCTCAATGCAAAGGAAAAATGACTCATTGGTTAGCAAAAAAAATGTATAAGATACACGGTGTGTGTTTTAACTGTACTGTAGAAAATGAACAGGCTTTAAAGAAAGCCGGATTATACGATCAGTATGAAAAAAGAATGATGCAAGGTAATATGAGAGCATTTGCACAAGACATACAAGACTGGTCAGTTGACTTTGTTAACGAGAGTCAAGACGTAGTAACAGAGGACGGAGTAATAGAAGACTGGAACTCTAATAGCAGTGCTAAAAAACAAGTTATAAAGAACGTAAAAGATTATTTAGATATTCTGAATAAACACATAGAATAGTTATATTTATAATATATAAATAATTAACGTTAGAATGACTCAAAAAGAGACACTAGATTCGCTATTAAAAGAGATAAGGCATATTAAGACAAATATGCCAAATGGTGAAATGAAAATCATCCAAACGGACTTGCATGATTTAAAGGAAGATATATCGGATATGAAATATATGCTAATGAACCCAGAAGACGGCATCATTGTGAAAACTAATAAAAACTCAGACTTTCGACGTAAAATGGAAGAAGGTGAAGAAAAGTTTCAATACCATATGTCCGACATTAAAGAATTAAAACAATGGAAATCAGCCACAACTAAAGCTCTGTGGATTATTTTCGGTGCATTAGCATCTATTATCATAAGAATGTTAATGATGCACTCAGATAAAATAAATTTATAATGAAAGAAGCTAATAAAGACACTATAAGAGTAAGCACTCTACCTGCTAAGTATCAAAAAAAGTTAGCAGATAGATACGGGGAAGTACACCCTCAAGATTTCTTATCCGGAGATAAAAAGACTTATTTTAAATTTGACGGAGAAAATAAAGCAACAGGTAGCGTAACTCATAGACCTATTAATATGCCTTCTTTTGAAAGTATGTACCTAATATACTCTAAATTGGTCGGAAGTGTTAAATATCTTGCAAAGAATCAAGAAATAGCAGACGATAAAGATGCTAGACAGTTATTCGATACAATAAAAACTACTTATAGACAACTACAAACATACCTCAGAAACGAAAGACCGGAGCAATACGAACTTATGAAAATGAGGAGGGTAATGGAAGAAAATACTTATAAAGAAATTATAGAAGTTTTAGCAGAAGAAAAACCAGGCCTTTGGGCTAACATTAGAGCTAAAAAAGCTAGAGGTGCTAAACCTGCTCATAAAAATTCTAATGCACATAAAGATGCAGTTAAG
>TARA_R110000796_G_scaffold2352_4_pt1 | contig 32607 bp, 45 predicted proteins | sample TARA_R110000796 | Tara Oceans TARA_R110000796 (sample SAMEA4397815) | marine metagenome | biome: Polar Biome; feature: [SRF] surface water layer (ENVO:00010504); material: water (ENVO:00002006), including particulate matter (ENVO:01000060) such as... | depth 5 m
ATATACCCCAACATTTTATTTCCGGGTGAAATCGCACCAGTGCGAAAAAATAGATTTTGAAATTTCTCAGTCTAGTTTAAATGTCGTCTCACCCTGAAGAGGAAATTGAAATTGAAGAAGGAGAAGTTGTTACAGAGGATGAAATTGAGGACCTCACAGATGACGAATTTGATATCAATGACGAGGATGACGAGGATGAGATGGATCTCGCAGGTCTCATGACTTCACTGTTAGCCACCCCAGATGGGGATACCATCTGCTCCGCTATGGTTAATCTCTGCTTCCAATTAGAAACCCAAAATAAAATATTAATTAAAATGCTTTCCAAAATGCAACCTCCAAAATCGGCTTAGAAAGAAAAATCGTATTGTAATAAATTAGAATGGAGCACACCCATTTCATCGATAAGGATCCTAATAAATTTGATGCTCTCGTGCAGCTTCAAAAAGAGCACATCCAATCGATGAAAGAAGATCAGGTACATGACGTGATTGTTAGATTTGAACAGGCTTGGTCCCTAAAGACGAACGACTTTAGAAATGCACGTGAACTGGGGTACCGTCAGTTTGTACACCCTGATAATTTTGATGAGTTTGGAAATCCAAATCCAAGTCAGATTGACATTCTAGCAATAAAAGGTATTCGTGATAAACAGAGGACATATCTCATCAATATGAAAAACCATTCGAGGGACTTAAAAATTCATAAAAAAGAATCAAGTGAAGATGGAATGACAATTGTACGAAGAATTAATAACATCCTGAAACAATTAAGTGATGGGTATGATAATATCCGACGCCACTATACATCATTTGAGAGAGTAGATAATCCAACTGCCTACCCACAATATAGTACGACTGGTGATCCCTCCACAATGGATGAAGAAGAACTTGAGAAGACAACTTCATTCCAAATGTGCCTCCTTCATTCGCTGGATCAAACGTACAAAGCTGGTTACCGTAGATACAAGGGGCAGTGTTGTGAAGAAATTAGAACTATTGAGGGGCATCGTACCCGAGCCTGGCAAACAAGGTTTACGATTGAACAGTTTGTCTATTCCCTCGCGCAAAAAGATGACGACTTTACCATGTGGAAACACTTCACGAGTCGTGGTAACGTTTACAGAGATGTTGTTGATAATATGAGTAAATGTACTGACGCTCAATTTCCAGAAATTACAAAGCGCCGGCATGTATGGAGCTTCAGGAATGGTGTATTCGTTGGTAAAGAATGGATTCCGGACCGAGGTGTCCACGACTGTTGCTTCTACCCATATGAGAGCAAAGAGTTTCGTTGCCTTGATCCAACTATTATTGCGTGCAAATATTTTGACCAACAATTTGATGACTTCTCCCACATTGAGAGATGGCAGGATATTCCAACACCTTTTTTTGATTCCGTTCTCAAATATCAGAAGTTTGATCAAGAAGTGCGTAACTGGGCATATGTAATGGGTGGACGCCTCTGTTACGACGTTGGTGAGATGGATGCCTGGCAGGTGATTCCTTTTTTCAAGGGTATCGCTCGTTCAGGTAAGAGTACCCTAATTACGAAGGTTTTCAAGAAGTTCTACGAGAATGAAGACGTTGGTACCCTCTCTAACAACATTGAGAAGAAGTTTGGTCTCTCAGCCATCAAGGATTCTTTCATGTTTATTGCACCAGAAGTGAAGGGTGACCTCGCACTTGAACAGGCTGAGTTCCAGTCTATGGTATCAGGAGAAGATGTATCTATCGCTGTAAAGAATAAGACTGCTGTTTCTATCGAGTGGAATGTTCCTGGTGTTCTAGGTGGAAATGAGGTTCCCAATTGGAAAGATAACTCCGGGTCAGTTCTTCGTCGTATCCTCACTTGGAACTTCTCCAAACAGGTGCGCGATGCGGATCCTCAGCTTGATGAGAAACTTAACAGGGAGCTTCCTGTTATTCTTCTCAAATGCATTAGGGGTTACCTAGAGTATTCTAACAAATACAAAGACAAGGATATTTGGAATGTAGTACCAGAGTATTTCAAGAAGGTCCAGAAGCAAGTCGCAATGGTCGCGAGTTCTCTACACAACTTCATGGAAAGTACCCTCATTGACTATGGTAAGGATCTCTTCGTTCCACAGAAGCTCTTTGTACAGGTATTCAACCAACATTGTCAGGCAAACAATCTGGGAAAACATCGGTTCACAGAAGACTTCTACGCCGGTCCATTCAGTTCACGAGAAATTGAAGTCAGGGAAGAGGTGGTCACATATAAGGGAAGGACATACCCCAAACAACCAGTTGTGTTTGGTATGGATGTGATTGAAGAGGGACTTGAGTTCACAGATAACTATTAAAAAAAATACTAACGAATAGTAATATGAGCCAGCAGCTCAAAGAATTTGTGAATCAGTCGGGAGTTGAAGTCAGTCCAACCTCTATTTCCACGACTGCGTCAAATAATAATTTAGCTAGAGAATTAGAAGCTAATCTATTGAAAAAACAGGAATTCCCTCCTCGCCTAGAAAAGAATATTATAAACAACACGAATTATGGAGAGTTTGCTCAATTCATGAACAATAATAGTAATAACAATATGCCTTCTCTAAATGAAAATGCCGCACAGGCTCTGTTTGCCGCCCCATCTCCCCCAAATATAGAACTTAGTTTTAGCAAATTAAATCCAGGTATGTTTAACGCCACAGTAAATAAGGAGTTCCCTCGAGAAGGTGAGCTCATTGATCTCAAAAAAATACTTATGAGAACACCAACACCAAAAACACCTATCGGTGAGGGTCTTTATATAGACACCCGGGAGATAATAGGGAGATATGGTGCAATGCAAGAAGGGTTCTCTCATACACGTGAATATGGTAAACGTGGTAACATTAACCGAAAGTTCTTCACTGTTCAATTCAAAATTATTGTTTCAAATGACAATGAATCTAAGGGTGCTACCGTAAACTTTTACAAAAATGGAAAGATTCGGTTCTCCGGTGGCTTTATCGGTACAAATATCGCCGGTCAACCCGAACTCATTCGTCGTTTCATAGTAAAGACGTACAGCGAGAAGGAGGCGTTCCTCTACAATCCATTTGAATATAACAATCTCAGTGGACAATTCAGGATTAATGGTAATTTTAAAAATTTTAGTTCCATAGCTAGTCAAAAACAGAGAGTATACGCATCCGTAGGTGTAACCAAGTTAAATTTTGAACCTGAACTTTCCCCCTTTATGTATGTGCATTACAAGGGTCATAAATACATATTCTCCCAAACTGGAAACGTTCAGATTTCTGGTGCTCCAAGTCCCGCTGATATGCTCATGGCCTATAATGATGGTATAGAACTCGTCAAGGTGATGAATACAGAGGGTGACGTTGTTGTAACTGGGGAGGTCCCTAAGAAACTCACAAAGGGTGCACGTGTTCCACAGAAGAGGGGTCCTAAGAAAAAAACTGGACTCCGTGTCGCTGTACCAAAGAAAACGCGTAACAACGTTTTAAACATCCAAATTAACGGTATTCAATGTATGCGCTTTTCTAAACCACAACTTGTGGATTTCGCAAAGAAGTTGGGTGTTGTGGGTATCACACAAAGCACCAAAAAAGAGGACATCTGCAAAAAGATTAATCGGGTTATGAACAAAAATACAGCAACGTTCAAAAATACAAACAAAAAGAAGGACGTCAAGCTTTCCGGGTCTAATAAGAACTTCACGGTTGGAAAGTCCAAATGTATGAACTACGATAAGACTGAACTTCTGAGGGTTGCCAATATTCTCAATATAAAACTTGATGAGAAAGAGACCAAGGCTACTCTCTGTAAAAAGATTGAGAAGGCGCGCAACACCATGATTGCCCCCAAACCAAAGACACCACCACCACCACCAAAGAGGGTCGTGAGACAACAAAAAGTTGAACAAAAGAAGGTGGTCAAAACTGAACAGGTCATGAAGAAGAGGGGTCTGGATGACAATACAATCCGAAAAGACATCATTAAACTCTACGGCAAGCGATGGATGGATCGCTACAAGAATGTCATGTCCTCCCTAAACAGTGATGTTCGTGAAATGACTATTCGTTTGGGTCAAATTAGGGGGGGTAACAAGATGGGTATTCCATTCAAGAAGAATGTGGATGAAGTTAAGAAGAATCTAGTGAACAAATGGAAGAGGGAACGTACACGAAACCTTGAGAAGAAGGTCATATTAAATAAAATTAATGTGAATGGCATTCCCCGTAATATGGTAGCGGCGTACAAAGTTGGGGTTGTCAATTACATCATGATACATAAACCAACAAAGGATAAACTTACGAGGTACAAGAAAACTTGGTTGGACAACAAAAAGAATACAAAGAATGCGAGGCCTAAACCATTGGTAAAAGCTAAGAGAGAAACTATGTAAACTTAAGGAATAAGTCCCATATATTTATAAAATGCAAACAATTGGTGAGCAATTGACCGAGCGTCTCGAGATTGGTATGAAGAGATATGGTCATGGAGTGATTGTTGATTCTGACACGAGGGAGTGGGGTACACCTAAAAATTCTTGGATTGACATGGCTATTGAAGAATTTTTAGACGGAGTCATATATGTCGTGGCGGACTATATTAGAAAAGGTAGGGTGAGTAAAGAGGGTATGTGTGACCTAGAAAAGATGTACGGTCCACGTGAAGCGGATGATAATGGACTCATCATGTATATTACAAAAAACTTCAACGATATGGAAAGTCCTAGACATAAAATGCTTCTATGGAACTTATTTAACATGTTACTCTCGTGTTCACGATTTTAAGTGGTTCAGCCACCTGTTTGAGGTGTATAGTGTGATAGGCAAAGTTATACCTTGGGAATACATCTTTAATAATATTTGATACAGTTGTAGCCTCAACTATATGAGGTATACTGGAGCATACTGACATCTTCTCAATTTGGAGGAGACGATCCTCCATCAATACAAACTTTTTGAGTCCATCCTCATTCATACCATCGCTTCTCATTCTGAGATACATATCTCTAGAAGCACCATGGCTTAAATGAAAATACTTAGAACCCGAAACCTCTTCACTCTTATTTCTCGTCTCGTACATGAGAACGAAGGCTATGATACCTAGGAGTAGGTACATCATTTATTATTAACAAGGAATTAATTATGACCATTCATTTTCTGGGAAAGTGATGGTATGTGTTGCCCATGCAGTAGTGATTACAGGTAATTCTCTTTGGACTGTGATTTGATCTTTATCAATAATTTGAACTTTAACACCTATTATTTTTTTATCACCCTCACTTCGGTTTGTAATTTTAATCTTGTTAATTTCCTGGGGTTCCCCTAGATCAACCAACATATAATCTTTTTCTGTTTCATCTAGACTTAATGTTTGTGAGAAGTTTGTAAAATCACCATCTACCAACTTCCAATTCGGTGCACCCCCGCGAAAATCAGAACCAGTTACAGTTTTATTGAGAGCTAGGTTATTTCCATCTATATCATATACTTCAAGTTCGGTGAAATTTATATTCGCATGTCTATCTTGGTCATTACCTTGTATATCAGCGTCATATGCGATTGTATGTTCCAATTTTACATAGCGACCAACTACTATATCTGATTCTGGTGTTGGACCTTGTGTTGGACCTTGTGTTGGACCTTGTGTTGGACCCGGTGTTGGACCCGGTGTTGGACCAAGAGATGGTTCTTCATCACCCTTAAATATAAAATAGATTCCAATTGCAACTAGAACCACTACCAGTACTATAAAAAATATGGCAAGTGGTGACATTGTTTATATATTACACAGGAATTAATTTTGATAGATCATTAACCTTGTGGATGATGTTGAAGAACTCATCACGAGAGGTAACCTTTGTTGGATCAACAATCTCAAACTCAATTTGATAGGAACATTCCTCCTCAGAATCCATATCAGCGCTGTCACCAGAAGAGGTGGTCATATCAATGCTCAAATTCTTACGTACAAACGAGTAACGAGTCTTTGTCCTCTTGCGATCCATTTCGTATTCACCCCAAGTTGGGATCTCTCTAGACACACTGAAACGCATATCCAATGGATTTCCATAAAAGTCTTCTTTGATGACATTTATTTTTTGAACCATCTTCTGTTCACCAGTATCCTGATTAGAAGTTATCCGGATAGAGTCTTTGTCATTGTAAAACATATCAGAAATGGAACTTTCAGTCTTGTCCCATTTATCATATTTTCGAAGACCCTTGAGAACTCTCTCAAAAGTTTCTTTGCCCACATTGGTATCAAAAAAGGAACCGTTGTATTTTCCTAGACGTAGTTCCACCTCAATATGTTCTTCATCCTTGTGGGATCCTAGAACAGGGAACAGTTTTTCAACGACAGCTTTGATGTCGTGCATGTTTTCTTACTTTTATGATTCGCGTCATTCTCTTAAGTGTTTTTTATACATAAATTGTAATGAGAGGTTTTTTAAACATTGGAAATACTTGTTACTTCAACACAGCCCTCCAATGCCTCCTCCATATCCCTGTACTCACAAACTATATCATTAGACACCCATATGATGGCGAATGTGAGTTTACTAAAATGTATTACGATGTAACCAAAATATATTGGACAGAAGGAAAGGAAATACTTACTATTAATAGTCTTTTAAAACTATTTCAAAGTGAGTTTCCTAGGTTCAAATTAGAGGAGCAACATGATGTTCAAGAAGCCATATTATGTATAATAGATATACTAGAGAGGGCTATACCCCTCATCAAGAAGTGGTTCTATGGTAGAAAAGTTCAGGAAACGATATGGCCGGGTGGTAAGTCAACAAATGAAGAGGATTTTAGCGTTCATTTGATCACCTCTAGGGGTACAGACATGGAAGAGATGTTGAAAAAAAGTACTGATTGGGATGTTCTAGATAATTTTGAAGATACTGAGGGTAAAGTTCACAATGTCGCGACAACCCGAAAGTTATTTTCAAAACTTCCACAAATTCTAATGATTTCATTTGATAGAAAAAGTCATGTCAAAATTATTGAGAATATACTTATGGATAAATATGAATATAACCTCATAGCGAGTGCGGTTCATGTCGGATTACAAAACGATGGACATTATGTTGGATTTGTAAAGAGACGAAACAAGTGGTACTATGTGAATGATGATAAAATTACACAACAAGACCTACCCGAAGAGGCGGGTCACTATTTCATGGTCTATAATTTGAAAAATTAAACCCAATCTAAAAACTCATTACCCCCTCGATAATGTGTAACTTGCAAACAATTGAGCCGTCACGCCGCTCGGCATGGCATCCCCACCACGTAATACACACTTAGGCTGAATGGTTCCAGATGTATTACCTTCCTTTGTTGTAATAGCTCCACAGGCCGTATTATCGATACATTCTTGTTTACATTGTTCTACAGTTTTACCTGTAGAATAGGATAATATAGTTCCACTAAGCCTGGTTTTGGGGTACTCTTCCCATATAGGTGTACCAGATGTATTATCTGGTCCAGCCCAGTTAACCGAACATGCTTGATTATTACACCCCTCTTGTTGAGTTTCTGGACTTGGACAACTAGGACTATACACAGCACCATCGGTTGATGTTGTCCACGTGCGACTTCTTATACCAAGACCCCCACATGAATGACTGCAAGCACCCCAATCACTCCAATCACCTTGACAGGGCTGTGGCTCCCCTCCTTGCTCTTCATTATCGTCATTTCCATCATCATCTTCATTTCCATCATCATCTTCATTATCGTCATTTCCATCATCGTCATTTCCATCATCTTCATCATCTTGTGTAAACCATAAGTACCCGAGTAAAGCACCCACTGACGAGGATGATAAACACAATAAAAGTAAAAATATAATAGGAATATACTTCTTAGAATCCATGTCTTATTATATAAGAAACATTAATTTATACACAATCTAAAAACTCTTTCATCTGAATGTTCTCCTTAATGTTTACGATAGTTCTGTAAAATGTACGGCGATTATTAGGGTGGGTCTTATCTGTCCTCCTCTTTAGGGGTCTCCACCACATTGGTTCTTCATGTGTCATATATTTACATTCCACAATGGCACCGTCCTCAAACCATGGTTGATCTTCCATCCGATTAAATGGGAGTTCCGACTCGAAAACTAATTTTCCCTTTTCTTGTACATATAACCTCCAAGCTGGGGTACCAGCTTTAAGTCCAGGGGTTTCTCGTGAAGGTTCCCACTTCATGAGAAAGTCAACTGTATTCTTCTCTTGTGGCTTCCACTTGAACATGGTCTCATGCGTTCCGATACGAATAGGTTCATTCATAGGTGTGAACACGAGACCGTCAATTTTTTGTGGGACGGTCGGGAGATATTCATCCATGAATACCCGAAAATCCTTCATCATGTGAAAAGTTTTCATCTTTAGACGGTGTTTATCAGACTTCATATAAATGATAAACTTCATCATTTCTTCAGCTGCTGCGAGTCTTTCATCTAAATTGAAATGCCCTACCATAGATCCATTGACGAGAAGTGAATCATATACCATCAAAGTATTGTCATAGAGTTCTCCATCAAGAATAGTTCCCTCATACGCCTTCCTATTAAGGTTTATCTTAACCTCAAACATATCAAAGGCCCTGTTCACAAAAACACATTTCGGTTTACCCTCAAACATGAGGGCAACCATCATGTGTCTCTCACCATCTGTTTTTTCACATACAACATATTCCGCATCCCTCAGGACTTGGAAGTGTTTACGTTCAATAGAGATAGGTTGTGGACCTGGAAAATAATCCTTGCTTCCCCAAACATGATGAATGAAATTTACAACATGTTTACGAAGTGATGATGACATACTTTAAATACTTTTTAAACTTTAATTACTTTTAACACCGGCAGCACTGAGGATATTACTTACACATTCATGTGTATAAGTCATCGTCAACTTAGCTGCTGTAAATGCATATATTTTAACTCCCTGTTCCTTCAACTTTTCAAAAATCTTCACATTGACATTCCATTTACCCTTGTTATCTTTGAGAGTCTTGATTACATTTTTAGAAAACATCACCCATGCGTGAGCACTGGTATTTGTAACCGCATAAATATCTTTAGAGATCTTCTTCCCAACCTCTGTATCAAAATTAAGACCCATCTGTGAGACTGGTTCCTTAGAACCCTCTTTCACTTTATGTTTGAAGAGACCCCAATCAATACCATCATTTACACCTGGAAAAACGAGAACACCAACCCCCTCGTGAGGTTGGAACATTTGTTTAATTGATTCTTCGTCTACATTGATACCGAAATCAATGAAGAACAGACGATCACAACGGGGTAAACATTTATTGATTTGATCTACTTTATCAAATGGGTCATCATTTACATATAAGATTTCATTTTGAGTGCTAGTTTGAATACAGTGGATATTCATCTTGAGAATTGTATGAAGTGTCTTGACGGAACATGACTTTGAACGAGTCACAATAATTGTACAAAACTTCATATTACAAATAGTTTGTGTCTAAGCCTTAAGCCTATCATTAAGGCATCCACTAAATGGGAGATTTCCTACGTGTCCAAGAGTTGTATTAATGTCTGCATAAATCTTACCCTCACACTGTTGCCAGCGCCGACAGAATGCATAATCCTCGGAGAGATACCTCTTTGATTTTGGATCAATCATACAGTCAAAGCATGCATGGTAGTCGTCAAAGTCCCTATTCTGATGATCATTTTTACACCATAGTTCGGGGAACTTATCCTCCAACTTTTTGAAAACTTCCCTTTTGATACACATGAATCCTGTAGGTCCATCTAAGATGGGGATGAACCCATTTTCAACCGCGATTCGTTGTGCACCAAAGTTCACAACTAGACTTGAAGAAAGCATTGCCATATTACGCTCATCGCCATTCTCCACAGCCTTGGCAGCTTGATCCCACATCACAACCTTTTTGGGATAACATGCGACGCTAATATCATGACCAGAACGAACAAGGCGGACAACGGATTCGGCTTCAAAATCTACATCAGCATCTATAAACATGAAGTACTCACAATCAGTCTTCTGCATGAAGCGACCCACAGCTACATTACGAGCGCGGTGCACGAGTGACTCATTTTCAGTAGTGTCTAGAAATAATTGAATTCCTTCTTTTACGAGTAGTAATTGAAGCTTAATAACACTAGACATATACTTCTCTAAACAGAGACCTCCATAACATGGAGTTGAGAGAAACAACTTCAAAACCATCTTTTATTACAAATCACCTTTAACCTCTAAGTGTTTTTTTATAATGTTATCTATTTTGTTCATTGTAGGTACAGAAATTGAACATTTCTCACACACTTGTGCCTTTGTCGTACCCGGACTAAGTACAATGTAAATTATTGCCGAAGCAATACTATTGGGTGTTTTACTCATCAATTCCACACAATCATCCACCGCGCTACACATTTTGTTACACCTCAATCTCTGATCCCTCGTGATCTCAAATGCATTGAGAAGTCTCTGCATCACATCGTGGGCCTTTGTCACATAGTTTTTCTCTGTAATACCCATGATGGTATCTTTAAAAATTTGAGTTGTACGACTAATATCTTTGGGTTGTATTCCAAACATATCCGAAATTTCCTTGGTAGTACGTGGATGTTGTGCAAGTCTACACGCATATAGAACACAATTCGCTTTGATACCAAGTCTTACAGCCCCTCTGGTCAACTTTCCTTCATTAAACTTTTTGTACATCATCTTAGCATCTTTGAGAACTGTATCTGGTAATATATGACAGGCTTCATCTATATCACGGTATGCGTGGAATAGAGACCTATCTCTGTGATTCATTGACATGTGAAAGTTTATTTTTGCCATTCTCTTATTTTCATACGTTGAGGAACGGTGGGTTGAAATAATTGAACCCTTTCCCCAATGTTGTGAAAATAATTCTGGATTCGGGTTAGGAATTCCACATCTAGATGGATCATTGACACGACCATCATCGGTGACACCACTTGTCCATTCAGCTGTATCATCAACAAAGCGATCTTCTACGAGACCACACTCCGAACACGTTGGGAGACCCTCTGGTGAAATAACTTTCACCCCTGAACACTCCCGACAAAAATTTTTACTCACTGGCTTTTCTTCGTTTTCTTTTGGTAATAATTGGTCTAATTGAGACCATATAGCTGCCAGCATATTGTTATGAAAAAGGGGTATCTTTTTTAGTTTTTAGAATTACGCACCAAAACTTAGGTTATCCGCTTGCAATTTGGCCACTGCTTCAATTGCATCAACACGTTCTTTAAAACTTCTCGCGCCTGGGGAAGATGGGGTCCATTCATTCCAATCTTTGTCAATAGATGCTTGGTTTGGTGGTGGTATGACTTCTCCGTCAATCTCGTTATCAGGGACTATAAAACCGTCCATCTCAGAATCAGATTCATCGTCGTCATAGATCTCAGAGTCGGACTCTTCAATGTCAATTTCAGATAGGTAGGCAAACATCCCGTTACCGAGGGACTTCATCTCTAAATCCTTAAAAGTTGTTCCACTTGGGTGGTGTTCCATCAAACTCTCGTAAGGTGCGGGATTTAAGTCACCGTCTTCTAATTGGTATACACATGCCGACTTATATATGAGTTCAGTCGGGTTCAAGTATTTAACTCCGAGTGTCAGGCCAGTGTTCATTCCAACAACGGCTAACATTTCATCTTCCATGTCATCTTCGTTTACCAGTAGTTTAACTATATCATCTTGAATTATATCAGAGGGCACAATCATGCTTAGAGTTTTCAGGCAAAAAATTATCAGGGATAATACTACAGATGAAAGTTATTATATATTCGAAGGAAGGGTGTCAGTATTGTGATCACGCTAAGACCTTATGTGAATCCGAGGGTCTAGAACATGAGAAGATAATGGTGGATAAGGAGGAACTTAAGAAATTATGTGGTGAATCAACGACAGCCTATCCTCAAATATTTATTGATGAACGTCACATCGGAAACTACTTTGAATTTCAAGACTATATGGGAGATGAATATGAACCAATCTTAGCCACTACCCTGGACAGATTTACTGTATTCCCCCTGAGGTATCCCGAACTCTGGGAACTCTATAAGAAGGCTCAAATGTCCAATTGGACAGCTGAGGAAGTAGATCTCTCAAAAGACCTGGATGACTGGAAAACCCTGAGTGATAATGAAAGGAAATTCATAAAGTATATCCTGGCATTCTTCGCCGGCTCCGATGGAATTGTTTTTGAGAATATCAATAACAATTTTGCTGATGAGGTGCAGATCTCTGAGGCTCGTTCTTTCTATGCGTATCAGTGTCACAATGAAATGGTCCACGGTGAGACCTATTCCAAACTTATTGATAAGTATATCAAGGACCCCACTGAGAAGAAACAACTATTTGAAGCCATTCAAACGGTCCCGTGTATTGAAAAGAAAGCGAATTGGGCGATGAAATGGTTCGATACAAAGTCTCGTTCATTTGCTGAACGTCTCTTTGCATTTGCATGTGTTGAGGGTATCTTCTTCAGTGGTTCATTCTGTGCGATTTACTGGCTGAAGAAGAGAGGTCTCATGCCTGGCCTCTGTTTCTCCAATGAACTCATCTCACGTGATGAAGGACTTCATCAAGAGTTTGCTGTAGAACTTTTCAAATTGTTACGTAATAAACCAACAACTGAGACTATTCATGAAATCGTCCGGGAGGCTGTTGAGATTGAAAAGAACTTCATCTTGGATGCGCTCCCATGTAACCTCATCGGTATGAACTCCGAGAAGATGTCTGAATACATTGAGTATGTATCTGATCGCCTCCTCAAACAGATTGGTCAACCCCCTATCTGGAACTCCAAAAATCCATTTGATTTCATGGAGAATATCAGTCTAGATGGGAAGACAAATTTCTTTGAGAAGCGGGTAGGGGATTACGGGAAAATGGATGATACATCGGATGACATTGGTTTTGATGATGAGTTTTAATATTTTATTCAGCCAAGTCCATGGAACCGAGTTTAAGACCAGTGTCAACAAATGGCTCATCCACCATACCTGGTTTCATAGTGACGTCAGCTTGTCGCACAGGTTTAACGGCAGCCTTCTTGTCACCACACCCACAGTCACCCCCTTTCTTCACGAGAGGTACAGAATCCCTCTTGACGTTCATCATAGCCCAAACAACTAGGATGAATACAACGGAATGCACGAGAAGACCCATAGTAGATGGGCAACCTGTAGGTGTTGCAATACCTGGACCAAGGACTCGCCTGACGAGTCGGAACGTTTCGGGGTTGGCAATCACAAAGAATGTGAGACCAGAGATAAGGGATGTAACAAACTTCTCCTGTTGCTTTTTACCGTCACAACCACAACCACAATCTTTAAAGATGATACCCATGATTATATTTGAATTATACAAACAAAAAAAATAGCTTAAAGTCAAACCACCTAATATAAATATAACCCACTACAAACAATGTCGCTCACTATCCAACGATCCTCTGAATTCTCTGCCAACTCCGTTGGCTTCTCAAAACTTCGTAAGAACAAGAATGGCGGTAAGACCGTCTACCTCAACGCTGGCGACAACAAAAAGCTCTACCTCCAACTCCCCTTCATGCGCTCTCCATATGGTCTGAGTGCGTTCACTGATGAGGGTACGGGGCGTACCACGTACTCACTTGACCTCTCCTTTGATGCTGAGAATGAGGGAGCTATGCAGCTCCATGACTCTCTCAAGGAGCTTGATGAGCTCATTGTCAACACTGTAGCTGAGAACTCTAAGGAGTGGCTCGGTAAGGAGTTCAATGTCGCTGTTCTCCGCGAGGCTCTCTACAAGCCTATTGTCCGACCAGGGAAGGAGCCTTATCCCTCTACTCTGAAGCTTAAGGTTGCGACTAAACCTGACGGAACTTTTGTACCAGAGGCTTACAATTCGCGTAAGGAGTCGGTGACCCTTGACACTATTGAGAAGGGTCAAAAGGTCATGGCCATCGTTGATGTCAGTTCCATCTGGTTCATTGACAACAAGTTTGGTGTGACTATCCGCCTTCAACAGTCCCTACTTGAGCAGTCTACTAAGCTTCCTTCGTTTGCCTTCCAGGGAGTTGATCTCCCAGACACGGGTGAAGAGGATGTTGAGGTTGAAGATGAGCAGGAAGAGGTTGATGAAGAGTAAGAGTAAGAGTAAAAAAATACATTGATAAAATTGTCATAAGTAACTTACTAACCTAAGTTAGTTATGATAATCGTAAAATAATTAAATGAATATTCTACAGAGTATCAAAGATGCAGACTTTGACTCGGTCCGTTCCAATGAGTATGTATTATTGGAACACGCCAATCAAATGATTGAGAATACCTCAAGTGATCCCGAGAAGTTTTTGACCTTTTGGATGGCAATGCATGACAATCATAATTTTGGTCTCATGATGTTTGAACTTTTCAAGAATACATGTGAGACTGCATTAGGTTCCTCAAAGTGGCATGATGTTTTAAAAGTATTTGCACACCCTACACTTTGCGGTGCGGTTTGTTCACAAAATATTGACATTTTGGAACATGTAAAGTTCCACGTAGAACCTGAAGTTATTTGGAAAGAAATTGAGAGTGAGTTTGGTGTGGAGGACAATGAAGTGTATAGATGGTATCAGGATAATTTTTCTTAGGTTGTAATAAGGATGGTCAAGTTATCTTCAATTGTTAACATTGCCAATAATGCAAAGACAGATCAACAGCGCAACGCGGTAGGTGTGGAACTCAAAAAAATACTTAAGGGTGCCAAGGGATGCGACCCAAAATCTCAACTGTACGCCCCCCGGATGAATAGTTTAACTACAATTGAGAGGGGTAGACTTTTAAAAGTTGGTTCGGGTCAGTACGGTGCGGTATATTATGGATGCATAGATGATAAATGTAAGACAAAAGTTGCTATAAAGTTTACAACTGAACCAAGTGCTAAGATGGAGTATAGCATCGCTGAAAAACTGAAGGGTATGGGTGTTCCACGTATGTATCATTTTAAAACGTGTGATAATAGGAATATTTTATATTTTGAGTACATCGATGGTATTTCACTTGAAAAGTGGATGAAAACTAATCCAGGTAATGATAAGTATAAGTCTGTTATTCGCCAAGTTATAACCAATCTTTATAAGATTCATCAAAAATATCCAGAATTTAGACACCATGATCTTCATTGGAACAATATCATGATTACAAAGACACGTGATGGGGGAGTTAAACCAATCATAATTGACTTTGGTTTATCTGTAATGAAAGGTATAAAGAATCCTGGAGTGAATAACGGAGATTTTTTAACTTCTGGTATTGCTAGAAAATCTCATCCTATGTATGATGCCCACTATTTCCTGAATATCATTCAAACTTATACTCACAGTAAAGTTATCAAAGAGTTTGTCAGAAGTTTGTTCAAAAACCCCGATACGTATATGGTTAGAAACAGTCGTCATGTCTCAACATTACGTCTTCACCTCCTCGTGAAGCACAATAATCTACCAACATATGAAGAGATTTTGAATAATCCATTCTTGACTGGTAAAAGAGAGAATGTTACTAAAAAGATTCTAAACGCTGTGACTAAAAGTAAAAAGAACTTTGCCCCAGTTGTGGTTGCCCCAAAACCAAAGATTGTATCTGGCGAAACAGCAATTGAGAGAGCTAAGAGGATACTTACAGAAGTTGCACAGAAGAAGCGAGCTCCAATGAGGAAACCTGGTGTGTTAATTAAACGAAAACCTTCAGTTCAATTACAAGTTCGTGAAATTGAAAAGAAGGTTGAACCCCCTATCTACAAATTCATCAACATTAAGGGTAAAGAGCGTGTATACAAGACAAAGGCTTGGTACGAGAAGGCTTTATATAAAAATAGGGTTGCTCGAAATGGTAATAACATCACCCTCGCTAACCTCATGAAAAAACTCAAAATATAATTTTTAATATTAACCTATAATAAAACTATGTGGCTTTTAGCTCTTCTCATGATTGTAAACATTTACATTCTCACTCAGACTGGTAAGCGCCCTATTGTCGCGGCCGGCTCCACAGGTGAAGCCTGGACTATTTACGGGACCATGGGATGTGGATGGACTCGTAAGCAGTTGGAGTATATGGAAAAAAATGGAAAACCATTCATTTTTGTTGACTGCGAGAAGGAGGGTTGCTCAGGTATGGATGCCTTCCCAACTATCCTTCACCCCAGTGGTGAAAAGACCGTCGGTTACAGTGAGATTTAAAGACCTCGCACGATGTTCAGAGACAGTGCAAGGATGAAGGCATCAAGCATAGACTTCAGAGGCTTAAGGACGGTCACGTGAGGGACAAGGGATCGGTTCCACGCAAATCGGAGGACAAAGGTCGCGATGAGAACGTTGAGAATGAAGACGAGAAGCTCGGTGAGCATGTCTGACTTATTTTCGGTCTTGATAATTTCCTTAAACATTTATTACATACGGATATTTTTTTTCTGTATACATTATAAATGAAGAACCCACCTGTGAGTGGTTCTGAGAGGAAATTTACAGAAAAAAAATGGGGTACGTCTACCGGTATAGGTAACAATAACTGTTATGCGTATGCTGTGGGAGACTACGAGTCGTATCGCTGGCAAAAATCTATTCCTGGTGATCGTTCTGGACTTTCAAATGGATATCATAACTATACACACTGCACCAGTTTACCAAAGCGTGTTATTTCTGACAACCCAACAAAGATTTACCGTGCAAAACCAAATGAGAAATGTAAGAAGGGGTATTATAAAGTCATGATGTTTGTGTGCCCTGGAAGACCAACAAACTACATTCGTCAAGGAGATTTTCACTTCTATGTTCAACACTCAGTTGTTGAGTATCGTGTTAAACCTGGGGACACCCAAGAGTCGGTAGCAAAGTTCTTCAAAGTCCCACTCTCTAGGGTAAAGCGGGCTGGAAAGTTTGCACTCAATAAACGTCTCGCGTTCAAAGCTAATGTATTCAGTCACAAGAGGGGATGGGCCACTGGGCCACTTCTGACTGATGCATCTGGTAAGTCTATCACAGACCCACGTAAAGCTGATAGGAACTACCCTGGTCTGGACTACGAAAAGTATTGTAGCTCATTCTGTGTCAAGGACAAGGGCATCAAGGTCGGAAAGACTCACCCCAAGGTCCGCAAAAAGACTGTCTAAATCTACAGTATCCTCAACATCAAAAGACATATCAAATACATCCATTATATTGAAAATAGCTTCACTCTCCAATGACACAGTGTTAGACTGCGCTGTGTAATTGTTCTGAACTGTCAATGTAACTTTAAACTTGGAAACATCAAATACTTTTCTACAAACGGGGCAGGTGTTCTTACCTTTATCTTTCCACTCTTGTATACAGTGGGAATGAAACATATGTCCACAACGGATGGGTGGGTTGGTCCTTGTTGACCTTACCTCATTGAGACATATGGCACATTGTGACATTCTAATGTATAATTTTAAAGTTTTTATTACAATTTACCACAGTTAATACGTTTTAGACATATCAGTGTAAGTGTTGCATGGGTCACACTTCCCACGAGAGTCCTCTTGAAGTTTGTTCAGGAACTGGGGACCCTGCTTTTGGAGCGCTTGGCGGAAAGAGTAATTGTCCTCTAACTTGATACCATTTTGTTCCATCAAATAGTTGTTGGTAAGCTGGGCTGACGAGTTGATAGTGAAGCATCGTCCATCGGCCATTCCAAGTCGTTGAGACATTTTGTTACTTTATGATTAGAAATTAATTCCCCTGTTCGTAATCGTTTGGATCCATGATTCAAAACCTTCCCCCTTAAGGTGCTCAACCATAGGTCCACACTTATACCCCAAGAAGATATCAAAGACATCCTTCTCTTCTGTGGGGGACACGCGAATCTGAGGATCGTCGTTGATGTGTTGATTAATAATGTTATAACCAAAAGCAATCTCTTTGAGAGTCTCAGCACCTGTGATGATGATTTTACCAGTTGAGAAGATACTCGTTGTAATTTCCTTCATATCTTGGGAGGGTTTAAACTTGATCTTGACAGCACTGTACCTATCAGGTTCAAAGGAAACTTTGAAGATGTCTGAATGATTCTCAAAATGTTGAGCCACTCTCATGAGATTGACATTGTAGTTGAGACTGAAATTTGAGTTGATCATGACAACTCGGAATGAATCAACTGGGACCTGGTTCTCCATTCCCAAGAAAGTCTTGAAAATGTAGGTGAGTTGTGTAATGATTCTCTTACAATCAAAGAGATCGCAGCACCCAGCCACCTGGATTGATCCATTTGGGAAGACCTTCACAGACTTTGTACTGTACGTATCATGGTACGTGAGTGTCACCTGATTGTAGAAAGTAGTAGGCTTTAACTTCCATTCAAAACCACCGTCTCGTGTGTTCTCAGCCGATCGCTTTAAATTGAAAGTTTCCAGATTCTCAAAAATATATCGTAGTTTTTTGATATCAATTTTTTGGATAAAACTTGAGACCATCGTGATCGTTGTAATCTTTATCCAAGAAGGTCTCGTTTCATCTGGGAATCCCTTTCTAAACTCATCGAGAGTCAAAAGGTATGAAAAACTGTTATTGGCAATAGCCGAATACATTTACTCTTTTATATAGCACCCCTATTCTTTATATAAATTATACTTAAAAGATCATGACTTAGGTATTGTAATGACCTCTTTTCTTAAATCGGCTAGGGTCGTATACGACGTTGATTCTGAACTAGAGTATGTGACAATCACATACGAACGTTTCGTAAAAGGTAAGGGGTACGAGACTTACGTGGATCATATCCACACGAAACCTCTAGCGAATTGGACTACCCTCAAATCAAATACACAATCTATTCAATATGAGAAGTTCTTAGACGTCATGTGTGAGAAGACACTTGAAGTTCGTATGAAAATGGCTGAACTTGCATTGGAAAATATCCTAGCTGATAAGCAAAGTATACATACATATATTCGTACAGCTTATGCGAGTAAAATTCTTGATCCCACATTCCAGCCACCTTGGATTAATCGTAAGAGTGCTTGGCAAAGGGAGTTTATTAAGAAGTTTTGTAGAGAAACACTTCCAGATTTGATTGAGAAATGTGAGGATGAATATAGATTGGAATATTTCTTCAACGTCTTATGTAATATAGACTCAGAATAATAGTTATAAGAATTATAGAACCACCAATAAGAGAAAACTCTGGGTTATTTGAGACACCAATGGTCACCTTTTCATAAACAGTCTTCTTTGGTTTAGTAAACCCGGTATCAATATTTCTACGTGGAATAAGTGGTCTATCTAAAGAACATTCAGATGTAGCTTCCGCGCATAATCCATAACCACAGTATACACTTTTCTCGGGATCTGGGATACCCGGTTCAGACTTAATCTCAGTAAAATCGTCATACCCACCACTTTGTCTCACACTTCCTGGAAGGGAAAAATCATGGGTGACAAATGGATTGACATCATTGATCGCGTCCTCATCGTTGAGCATAAACTTACTCATAGTTACTTTTACTTCAGATTATAATTTTTAGTTTTGATTTTAGTTTTATGCTCTTCCCACATCATGTCTAGATCTACATTCAACATATGTGCCAATTGGAAGAGATAACTAAACACATCCCCCATTTCCATCATGACATCTGTACCCCTCTCTTTCTTCAGTCCCGTCTTCTTGTATGTCTTCTTGTACTGACGAATTGCTGATGCGAGTTCACCAAACTCTTCCGTCAGTAAGAGCCATACTGTATCAACGGCGGCCCGATCCCAACCTTTAGATTTACACACCTTTTCTGTATACTCTTTGTAGAAGTTTAAACTCGTACTCATCTTATCAGTATATGAAATCAAAACTTTAATTGATACCGATTTTATCATTGTAACCAATTTTATTACCATACGTACTCGTGTTAATGGGTTGCGAGAGTGGGACAGCAATTGTATCAATGTCTTTGACATAAGACATGTATTGAGAAACACCAGTTTGAATTTGTCCGAGAGCTGTTTCAATCACGCGACCATTCATCATCTTGACCTGCTCATTCACACGAGAGTAAGAATCACCTGAGTTGTTTATGAAAACCATACGCATGAGACTGTATAGATCATCTGGGTTTTGACGATCAATAGCGATACCAGTTTTATTTTTAAACGCCTGACGAATCCCACGCTGGAGAAGATTTAGGTTGAACTCAGAAAAGAACAAGGTGTTGAGTGGAGTCTCACACTGCTTGAGGGAATCGAGATGCAGGTTATCACACATTTAATATACTCTTGGAAAAAAAAACTCTGTAGATATTAAATGTTAAACGTAGCTGATTTTGATGAGGTGTATGCCAATAAGCCAACAAATGTTGAACAAATTCCATGCAAGGCCCCAGAATGTTTCGTGGGTTCTTATGCGCCTGTGGCGCGTCCAGGTGAGACTGGACCATTCTTTGTGAATAGTTATTTGCTTCAGCCCAATCGCAAATTTGAAACCTTCGGTACAGTGAAGGTCACAAGTGGTGATCTTGAAAAGTGCCGTAAGTAAGTTAAAAATAAAACAAGTAATAAAATTAAATGAGGGTCGTTAAGCGCTCAGGTCGTATTGAGGATATGAAGTTTGATAACATCACCAATAGGATCAAGAATCTGACACATGGTCTCTCAGAAAATTGTGACTCCGCTAAGGTTGCACAACAAGTTGCATCATCTCTCTATGATGGCATTAGCGTTCAAGAAATTGATACTCTCTCAGCTGAAATTTGTATTGGTATGATTACATCTGACCCCGATTATGAGACATTGGCAACACGTATCGTCGCGAGTAATATCCAGAAGGTCTGTCCCAATAATTTCCACACTGCAATGAAAAAGCTAGCTAAGGCTGGTGTCGTAACTGACGAGATTTCTCAAGTGGCTGGTAGAGTTAAGGATGACATTATCACCAAGAGGGACTTTGACTTTGGGTATTTTGGACTCAAGACACTTGAGAAGAGTTACCTCCAACGCCTTGATGGTATACTGATGGAAACCCCACAATATATGTTTATGAGGGTATCCATTGGTATCCACGGTGATGATATCCCTGCAGTATTGGACACGTATGATAAGATGTCACAAGGTATGTTTATTCATGCGACACCCACCCTATTCAACGCAGGTACACCTAGACCCCAGATGTCCAGTTGTTTCCTGATTGCTAACAAAGAGGACTCCATCAATGGTATTTATGGAACCCTCACGGAGTGTGCACAGATTTCTAAATGGGCTGGTGGTATCGGTATGCATATCCATGACATTAGAGGTAATAAGTCTCGCATCAGAGGTACAAACGGTCAATCCGATGGTATCATCCCAATGCTTAGGGTTTTCAATGCCACTGCACGGTATGTGAACCAGGCTGGTAGACGCAAGGGGTCAATCGCGGTGTACATTGAACCATGGCACGCAGATATCATGGATTTCTTGGAACTGCGCCTCAACCAAGGTGATGACGAGGCGCGTTGCCGTGACCTCTTCTCAGCCCTCTGGATCCCAGACCTCTTCATGAAGAGGGTTGAGGAGGGTGGTAAATGGTCCCTCTTTTGTCCAGATAAGGCTCCAGGTCTATCGGATGCTGTGGGTGAAGAGTTTGAAGCCCTCTACACTGAGTATGAGGAGGAGGGTCGCGCTAACACCACGGTACCAGCTGCCGAGGTTTGGAAGGCTATCCTCAAGTCCCAAACGGAGACTGGTACACCCTACATGCTTTACAAGGATGCATGTAACAAGAAGAGTAATCAGAAGAACTTGGGGACAATTAAGAGTTCCAACTTGTGTACAGAGATCATAGAGTACACTGATAAGGATGAGACCGCCGTCTGTAACTTAGCCTCAATCGCTCTACCAAAGTATGTGGATAGGGAGAAGAAGACATTTGATTACGATAAACTCCATGAAGTCACCAAGACTGTCACTAAAAACCTGAATCGTGTTATCGATAGAAACTTCTATCCAGTAGAGACTGCCCGTAAATCCAATATGAGACACCGCCCAATCGGTCTAGGTGTCCAAGGTCTCGCGGATGTGTTCATTCTATGTCGTCATGCATTTGATTCTGAAGAAGCCAAGGAGATGAACGCTCGTATTTTTGAGACAATGTATCACGCTGCCCTCGAAGCGAGTTCTGAACTTGCTGAAGTTGACGGATCCTATGAGACCTTCGAGGGATCCCCCACTTCCCAAGGTATATTTCAATTTGATATGTGGGAGGGGGAAACAAAACTGCACTACGATTGGGACGCGATGCGTGAACGCGTGAAAACGAAGGGTCTCCGAAACAGTCTCTTGATGGCCCCAATGCCTACTGCATCTACTGCTCAAATCTTGGGTAACAACGAGTGCTTTGAACCTTATACGACTAATATTTATCTCCGACGCACCCTAGCTGGTGAGTTTGTCGTGGTCAACAGACACCTCGTAGATGACCTAAAGAATCTCGGTCTATGGTCCAAAGATATGAAGGATCTCATGGTAAAGGCTGGTGGTTCTATCCAAAATATCGTGGATATTCCAGATGATATTAAGAAGTTGTATCGCACCGTGTGGGAGATTAAGATGAAGGATATTATTGATATGGCGGCGGATCGTGGTCGTTTCATCGATCAATCCCAATCTATGAACCTCTTCATGGAAAGTCCAACGATGTCTAAACTTTCATCGATGCACATGTATGCATGGAAGAAGGGACTCAAGACAGGTATGTATTATCTGAGATCTAAGGCTAAGGCTCGTCCAATTCAATTTAGTCTTGAACCCGATTGCGCCATGTGTTCAGCTTAAAGTTTTGGTACTCTATTCAATCAGTACAAATGTCTAAAATTACCAACGCTACCGAAAACTTGGAAATCGCTGATTTTAACAACCGTAAGATCGTACTTTCCACGAAGGAAGGGACTCCCATGAGGATTCAATTCCCACGTCTGTACATGCCTTTCGGTGTTTCGGGATTTACCCCAGAAGTTGGTCCTACTAAATATAATATTGATTTGGCTCTCAAGGGACATGACGAGGAGGATAGTTACATTAAAAATTTCTATGATTCTCTACGAGCTATTGAGGATAAAATTATTGACAACGTAGTTGAACAGAGTGAAAAGATTTTCCAAAAGAAGATGACAAAAGAGGAACTGATGCCTATGTTCAATTCAAATGTGAAGGAGAGTCCAGGTCGCGAACCAAAGTTTCGCGTGAAGGTTGACACAGATCATCATAGTATGATCAAAGCCGCTGTTTATGATGCAGACAAAAATCCGATCAAGACTGAAGTTTCAAATGGTCTCTATGCAAGAAATAGTGGACATACTATTGTTGAACTCAATAGTGTATATTTCTTGAACAGAAAGTTCGGGTGTACTTGGAAACTTTATCAACTTGTTGTATATGAACCACAAAACCTCAAGGGGTTCCAATTTCAGATTTAAGGGAGACGCGTCACAACTTTAGATCCAGGTATATTCGTGTACTTTGGAGTTGGGTTGTAATTTCTATACCCACCAGGCATATTGGTAAACGTCTTACCTCTACTTGTTAAATAAATACGACGCTTCTTGTTATCAAGGAAGTTCGTATTCATAGCCGCTTTTTTAGCGCGTGTGAGTACGTCCATCCCTATTTACTACCGCTATTTTTATTCAAAAGAAGAATAGAATATATAATTTGCGCCTCCTTAAGGAGTTTACCCTGAATCTTGGTGAACCTCTTAGGGTCCAAACCTAATTTAATCTTAGCTATACGCACAGACTCGTTCCACTTAGAAAGTGTCATTCTTATATTACAATTATATTTTTTACGCCATCTTCTTCATCTTCTTCTTGTACTCCTTGGTACCTTCCTTAGGTTGAAGCTTGAACCCATCCTTCTTTGGCTTGAAGACATTGGTGAGATGCTTCTTACCCTCATCCTTCATACGAGCGAGCGCAGCCTTCTGAGCGGCTTTGCTCTTAATCTGTCCATCCTTGGGATCTAACATCATATCCTTCTTCTTGAGACCACCCGCGGTCCTGTCAGCAGTTCCATGGAATACTTGAGCGCGACTTCCGATCATTTTGTTTATATACATTAAGCTTTGAAAATTTTCTTGATGTCCAGAATTGAAATCTTCTCTGTAGTTCTCTTCACTGGAATTTGTTTTTCAATTCTCTCATCATTTAGAACCTTGGAACACACAATAGATTTGTGACCTTGGAGAGCCATCATCTCTTCCTCAACACTCACAAATGTATCTGTTTCTCTGTAGATGAGCTTCTTCACATATACCGATTTGGTCTGTCCTGTTCGGTGACTCCGTCCAACAGCCTGAAGTTCTGTCGCGGGGTTCCAAGATGGACCAGTGATGTATACGCGAGTAGCTTCTTGGAGGTTGAGACCTTGACCCCCTGACTTGATTTGAATTATAAACACAGAACCCGGTGGAGCCTTTTTGAATGCAGTGACTTGATTGTCCCTCTCGTCTTTGGGAACCGAACCATCAATCCTAAAGATTGGTCTCTCCACATTCTTCTGGATGTAGTCCATTTCACCTCTGAATTGACAGAATACAAGGGACTTCTCATCTGGGTGAGACTTAATCATACGAAAGAGTGTCTCCATCTTGTTGGATCTCCCAACCCATTCCTCCGCTTTTGTCCCATTCTTTTTTGCCATACCATCCAAGTACATCTGAGGCCATATCATGCATTGTCGCGCACGAAGGAGGCACTCCAAGATTACCATGTTTTTTGAATTGAGACTGATTGCGTATTTGAAAGCTTCCCGAATCGTATCTTGAGCATCTTGAAAGACGAGCTCATACAACTGTCTCTCATCTGGAAACATATCAAGTTCCACATTCTCAAAATGACAATCTGGTAATCTGAGACGTTCGCTGATTTTTGCCAGATCGTCCTTGGTTCTTCGGAGGATGTAGATGTCCTGAATCTTATTAGTCATACCTTGAACCATTGACTTGTCAATACCGAGGAAAGCACAAAGGGATACGAAATCCTCCATAGAATTAAAGACAGGTGTACCAGTTACAATCCATTTAATCTCAGCTTTGATACGATTGACACTCTTGAACAATTTTGACTTTTTGTTGCGAATCTCATGGGCTTCATCGAGGACAATTCTATCCCACGATTTCATATGGATAACTGTCACTTCGTTTGTAGACAATAGGGAATATGGTACGATGACGATGTCCGCCTCTTTGAGATACCTCTTTGGTCCATCAAATATATGGACAGAGAGTTGTGGGGCGAACTTCCCAATTTCATTCACCCATTGTGTGATAATAGATTTAGGTACGACGATTAAAGTACTTTTTTTTGGGTTTCCAAGTATAGTGGCAACCAATTGTACAGTCTTACCTAGACCCATTTCGTCACATAGGAACCCACCTTTGGGTCCTGAGTCTTGACTTTCCATTGTAAGCATCCAAAGTACACCCTCTCTCTGATAAGGTGCAAAGAGGCGCCCGTTAAGGTTGTCTTTAGCGAGGTTGTATTGTTCTTCAATCTTCATGATAATCGTCTTCGTCAGATAATACGACAATTTCACACTTAGATGGTTCAACTTCTTTTTTAACACGGGTTTTCTTCAACTTAGGCGGTGGGAGTTCATCAATATGTTCTCGAAAATAGAGTACTTTTTCCCAAAATTCCTTCATAACGGGGAAGTTGGTTTTCCACCATTCGGGGTCTCTCTTAACATTCACAACGTCAAACTCTTCCGGCTTCGGCCAATTGGTCTCTGCTGGTTTATATTGAATAAAATCTGCTTCTTCTAGGTCTAAAATTTCCATACATAATTGCAATTGTGGCATATAATGAATCGGAACCTCACCAGGTATAATCTGCCTCATCGGGGGGCATTTAATCTCTACCAATTTACCTGACTCACTCACACCATCAGGGCTTCCACCAAGCCATGTATGTTCTGGGTGGGGACACAATCCAAGTTCATGCACCACCTCGTTATGTCTCTCTTCATATAAAATACGTGCCTCATCCTCGTAGAGCTCCCCGTGCCTCGTAGCTGCATTACCCGTGAATTTCTCACCGAGTCCACACTTTTTTAATAGAAGTTCCGCAGGTGTCTCATATTTATTCACACCAATAGCTGTGGCGGCATCTGAAGCAGTAAGCATGTTACCTCTCAAAGCAAGCCACTCCTCAGATTTTTGAGCCGCATATTCACGTTCAAGAAGAGCTTTCACGTTTGGGTGCATCTTAATATGCTATGGATTAGTATTTTTAAGTTCTTCTTGTACATGAAAATATATCATAGCTGCATTTTGTTCGGCTTGCTTTTTACTTTTCGCGTACCCTCGCGCTGCGTATTGACTATTGACATATGCATCAATGAAGAAAACTCCATCTTCATGGGCAACAACACGATATTCTGGGAGTGGCCAACCGTTTACCTGGCAATGCCTCATTAATTTATCCTTAAAGTTATCGTCAATCATGATGGAATTGAGATCTACATATTTCGGATCTTGATAGATTCTGAGAATGTATTGTTTAGCGTGAAGTAGACCAAGATCCATATAAATCGCACCTATGAGGGCTTCAAAGACATCCTCTAGAATCTTTGGGTTATTGTTCCAACCGTTACGCATCCCCTTCTCATCCATGAGGACTATATCATTTAGACCCAATTTCAGGGCTATATCAGCGAGGGTTTCACTACGAACGAGTTTTGTACGAGCTTTAGTCAGGAATCCCTCTTGTCTCTCTTCATATCTATCAAAGAGGAACTTTGTAATGATAAATCCTAATACAGAATCTCCCATAAACTCTAGGGTCTCAAAGGATTCTGTGAGATTTTCATATTCTTTCATAGATGATTTGTGGGTAAATGCTTTTTGGTACAAATTCAGATCTTTGATTTTTGTACCAATAAGTTCTTCAACTTGTTGTTTTGTAACAAACATACTGGGTTTTATTATGATTTGGTGTTATTTTTTTAAGCCTTGACAGGTTCCTTCTTCACGTAGTGAGGAGAGAGGTACTTCTGCAAGTTAAGGTAAGTCACAATGACGTCCGCGGGAGGCTGAAGGAGTTCCTTGAGCTTATCGTCAAGGATGAGTTGGCGACCGTTATCGGGATGCTTGAGACCCTTTTCAGTGATGTACTTGTTGATGAACTTGGTAACCTCAGAGCGAGAGATCAATTCACCTTCGGGAAGACCGAGAAACTCACGCAACTTAGGTGTAATTTCCTGCTTGCGGTTGAAGCCGTTGTTGGCGGCACGCGCCTTGGCCTTCTCACCATCGGGATCTTCTTGAGTGTTCTTCACCTTACGGACGATCTTAGTCAGAGATTTAACATCAGCACGGAGAGCGGCAATTTCGGTTTCAATGGTTTCAAGAGACATTATACCTTTCTTAGTCAGTTAATCTTTAAGTAAGATACGTAAGAAACAGGATTGATAGTAGGAGGAGTAACACTAACATGTAAAATTTGGGACTAAACTCAGATGATGAGGAGGGACGTTCTATGATCCTAAACGGTTCTCTGGGTGTTAAACCAGGTTTCTCCCCGGGACACCCACCAGAACAACATTCATCTTCTGGGCATGGAACTACATGTGGACCACGTCTAACTCCACAGAATTGGGACTTCTTTGGATCACTGACATCGTCGTATGCGAAGCATCTACATTCGTCTATTATACTGCAGACCATATTTATTATATGAGGATATAATAATGGACATAGATATTTATCCAGAAGCCGCTATAAAAAAATCCATTGATGAAAATTTATTTTTCAAAGATGCCAAACTGAAAAAGTATTACGATAGAAATGAACAGAGAGACCTCGGGAAATTTAGGAATCGCGTTCACAGTATGTATAGCAAGAAGGATTTCGATAAAATTGTGTATCTTCTCGTAACGGACTCCCTCCGAGATATCATTTTAGAAACCATTGGTGAAATATCGGAACACATGAAGAATACAGGTGATCTCATTGTGAGTGGTGGGGAGGCGTTTAACTTGTATATGGATTACAATAACCGAATTATCACCACCGACATAGATGCAAAGTTTGTTCCAAGGATGCCCGTGAATCCAAAGTTTTTTGGTAAACTTCAGGCAACCAAACTCATTCTCTGGGACAAATTGGGTGAAATAGCTAAAAAGTTAAACACTCGTGTCAGAAAGCGATTTACTGTGATGAAGACAAAAAACCCCAAACTCTTCAAGTTTTTGGGTATCAATATCCCACCCACGGGTGCATCTGTCACACGTAGATATACACTCATCAAGAAAAAGAAGTCTGGTCCTGGGAATGACCCCAAAAAGGGAGATGTCTTCATTGACGTGGAATTATTTGCACTTGATTTGAACATGCGGTTTTACTCCCCAAAGTCTGGTAAGATTGAGAATGTGACCATGGGGGGTATCCTTGATATTCCATTCATGAGACCCAAGGAGTTTGGTTATGAAGTGGTTCTCACGAGGCGTAAGGGTATAACCTACAGAAATCAAAACACAGGTAAACTTGTGAGAAATAACAATGTATATGTGGCAAGTAAAGAGTTTTTGATTGAAGATATTTATTTGATGAGTAAACTCAAACTTCGCCCAGAAAAGAAAGAAAAAGATCGTCAACGACTTGTAAAACTTGCTCAACTCCTCGATAAGAAAGTAACTGCAAGTGATTCTATTGACGATATTTTCAAACGTGTCAGATCTCTACTAATTAAGAAGAGGGCACCGGCTACCAAGAAAAACGCACGTGTTTCTGTGGCTCAGGCGACGCGTATAGATCCCTATAAATACAAGAATTATACAACTAAACCATCAGAAGAAAAGTTATCGAAACAGATTGTTCATGGATTGAAACCTGTCACAGGAAATGTAAATGTGAATGGCTATATAAACTCTTCGGGAAATAAACGATTGAACCTCAAAGATCTCAAATGGAAAAACGTTACCAATAACGCATATGTAAAGAACGAGTTTAAACTGCGTGCAGTGGATGCTAAGAAATTACCAAAGAATTTGAACATTGCCAACACTCTATATGGGTATAACCCCAGGAGAAATGGATGGGTTCCCAAAAATGTTATAAATAAATCAGCAGCTATACCATTTGTTGGTTTAAAGAATTGAAACGTAAACCATATATAAAATGCTTTACAACGCACCAGCTAAAGGTGAAGATGGATTTTACTTCGTGAAGGCCCTCAATGATTCTAAGCGTAAATGCCTTGTTCAATTGAATAAGGTGAATATTGCTGATATCTCAGGGGACGTTGTGATTAATCTCAATTCAGATGTAAATACTGGTAAGATCAAAGTGATCGATGAACATAACCTCAGCGCCGCCGTTGAAAATGCTGAGACTTGGTTCGGTAAAAAACTTTCCGACAACGTGGTTGAGGGTGCTTACACTTCTAGTATCGCTGATGGTCAAATTACAGGCGAGCGCATTGAGGTTACCAAGGTTTTCAATTCTGATCAGGAAGATATTGATTTTGATACGATCCAGTCCGACAAGGTATGTGACGTCATTCTTGAATTTGCTGGTCTCTGGTTTGCCAAGAAATCTTTTGGTTCTTCGTGGAATGTTGTCCAGGTCAGGGTCCACCCAGACCCAATCCTTGACACTTACCCAGATGGATATGCATTTGTTGATGAAGTTGAGGAATAAAAAAATTGTTGATCATATATAAAAGATGATGAAGAAGGGTCGTGCCCAAAACCTCATGATGGTTGCCGCCGTTGCCGTGTTGGTCTATCTGCTCTTCACTATGAACAATAAATCCGAATATTCTATTGAAGAACGCGAGTATTCCGCGATCAATAATGCGGCTGGCCCAACCGCTGCGGGTCCCGCGGCTGCTAATGGTTGTGGTATGGATAAGGGTGTTGGCCTCGCGTCATCCCTCCTCCCCCGTGAAGTTGCCTCCGCGGAGGACTTCGGTGAGTTTGCCCCAGAAGACATCCTCGCTGGCCAGAACTTCCTTGAGCCCCGTTCCCAAATTGGTTTCCCTGAAACCGTTGGTGGTGCTCTCCGCAACGCCAACCAGCAACTCCGATCCGACCCCCCTAACCCCAAGGATCCCTTTGTGTGGAACAACTCTACCATTGTGCCCGATGGCATGCACCGTTCGTTGTGTTAATTTTCACTTAAAGATTAGCTGTTAGTCTTATATAATAAACCATGTCAGTACCAAGTGTACTTTCAGAGAGTGTCTCTAAACTTGTAGAACTCTCTAAACAACTTTCAGAAGCGAAATCTGATATCAAAATCCTCAACCAAGAAGAGAAGCGATTGAAGGAATCAGTCAAAAAACATATGATTGATCAGGGTATTGATACCATTAACCTCAGGAAAGGTAAAATTAGTATACGTAAGTCGGTACGTAAATCTGCGATGAGTAAGGATGCCGTTAAGGATGGGCTTCATACGTTCTTCGGTGGTGACGAAGCTAAAGTTGAAGGTGCTTTAAACGCGATTAAAGATGGTCTTAAAACGAAGGAATCAACTTCGATCTCATTAACTGGTATAAAAGAAAAGCCCGAGAAAGAAGATAAGTAATAACAATGGTTTGGAGTCAATATGTATACGAAGCTACCACTGGTTTTGATACCTCTCATGCCAGTGATGATGAAGATTTTAACGATGAAATTCCTCTTAATGTTGAAGATTGGGAAATCCAACATTCAGATGAATTATGGTATATGTGGGGTATGATTAATACACTTACATATGACGCCCGCATTGAACACACAGGAAAATTTTGTGATTTTGTTGAATTTTGTTACATGGATAATTACCCTTACCAGGAACGTGTTACATGTGAATATGACGAAAATCTTCATCACATCTGGAAATCCCTCAGACGATTTATACACTCTAATGGTCTTCACGAGGAGATGATGAGGGGTGCTACATTCTACCATTTTGTTGACTATGTGAATAATTATATGTATGTATATTAAATGCTCCCCGATATCACCTCCAACAAAGTTGCTATACCAGCCGCCCTTTTTCTCGCGCTCAGCCCAGGTGTTCTTCTGACCACTGACGGCAAGAAGCTCGCTTTCCGCAACGGAAAGACCAGCCAGATGGCGGTTATGTTCCACGCGCTCGTGTTCTTCCTCGTGTTCAGTCTCATCGCTCGCGCCATGGGTCTCGTTCTCACCAAGACCGATCTCATCGTGACCACCGTTCTCTTCTTGGCCCTCAGTCCAGGTCTCCTCTTGACTCTCCCCCCCGGTTCCGGTGGTGTTCTCAAGTCGGGTCAAACCAGCATCTCCGCCGCTGTTACCCACGCGGTTGTGTTCGCGGTTGTGTTCGCGCTTTTACGCAAGCAATTTCCTCAATTCTATTAAGTAAGAGGATGAAATACCTTGTTTTAGGTCCAGCATCAATGGGTATATACTCAATGATTGGGAGTCTAAAAGCAATGGAATCCACTCTCGTGGATGTTAAAGAAATATCTGGGTCATCCGCTGGTTCAATTTTAGCTTTATTTTTGGCTATTGGGATGTCCGTTGATGAAATATTAAATATATCTCTATCTCTGAATATCCCTGAGTTTGTTAAGATACGTATAGGATCTTTCTTTAACAAATTTGGTTTTGTTGATTTAGAACCCATACGTGATAAGATGGTTGAAATATGTGGTTGTGACCCAACATTTGAAGAATTGGAAATGAAAATATATGTGTCAGCGTATTGTTTAAATACGTCAACAACTGACTATTTCTCTGTAGATACACATCCTACTATGAAAGTTATTGATGCCGTATGTATGAGTATAGCTATACCCCTTATTTTCTCATGTGGCAAGTATGAGGGTAGAACATATATAGATGGTGGTACACAAGAAGTATACCCTATTACTCCATTTTTAGACAAGAAGCCACATGAAATTACATGTGTTAAAATGAAAATGGATAAAGTGTACCAAGAAGAAATAAATACACCAAGACAATTTGTAGAGTGTCTCGTTCGTTCAACAATTGTGAATAGACGCGACCATAGTAAGGATGTACATATAATTGAGATTGATATTGGTGCTACCAATGTATTTGATTTTAGTATGTCATATGAAGATAAAGTTAGATTGTATAATTTAGGATATAAATAATCGTTACACTTTTTTGTTAACTTAATGTATATAAGATGGATGCATGCGATCCAGATGCAGATATAGAAAACCTCAGACAGTTGATTAAGATCAACGCAGGGGTAGATATTAAGTTAACAAAAAAAGAGATTTGCCAGGCGTATGAGGATATTCAGGGTGGTAAGTTACCTCTCCCACCTTTAGTCATGAATTCAACTCGTACATATCTGGTTGATAAGAATTCCCCTTTGAAGCCAAATGATTACGAACTTCTTTTTGATTCTTCCACAAAGCGTGTAGATCTAAAAAAGATCGCCCGTAAGGTTAATCTTAAGAATGTTGATCAGATGACCAAGTGTCAAATTGTTGACGCAATCGGTAAACGCCTGCGTTACATGAAAGTGCACGAACCCGTCAAGTTTGCTAGACGAACTCGTGTCTCCGTTAACAAAACCACAGCAGTGAACGAAAATAACACAGCAGTGAACAATGTTAACAATTTCAACA